>Ga0123357_10009888_pt1 | contig 12075 bp, 6 predicted proteins | sample TergutEmb28metaG_FD_89873 | JGI IMG/M metagenome (GOLD analysis project Ga0123357, IMG submission 89873) | Embiratermes neotenicus P4 segment gut microbial communities from Petit-Saut dam, French Guiana - Emb289 P4 | ecosystem: Host-associated > Arthropoda: Insects > Digestive system > Gut ...
TCCTTTGTGTACATTGCATGTGAGAGCACCCTTTTTTTTACATTTTATTAAAGTTGTTTTCAAAGACGCTCAATTGTTGCAGCTTAGTTTACTGAAGTTGTGTGTGTGTGTGTGTGTGTGTGTGTGTTTTTTTTTAAGATTTACCGTAGCAGACATTTTAAAATGTATCCAGTGTTTTTCCACTTTAATGTACATCGTAGCGTCGTCTTGAGCCACATAAAAATTTAAAAACCTTGGACAGATTTTAAAAGATTTATTATAGTAAATCTTAAAAAAAAACACATAAATTTAGTAGAATAAAAAACAAAAATAAAACGTGTTTGGATATAATTTAAAAAAAAAGTAAGCTAGATGTCATATGAAGTGTATACATACGGTGCTTACAATTTTATCTTGCTTTTTGTAATTTTGTGTACAGCCCGAGATGATCGGTCAGAACTGAAACATGTACAGTACGTGCGGTTTATTGGTACGTGTTCAATACAGTTGTGTGTGGCGATGATTCATTAACGAACCAAATAACATGTCAACACAGTGGGTTGCCTTTCATTAATTTGTGTAGTTGTTTCCATATCTTTTGTTGCGACGTGTTTGCATTGGCTGTACAAACGTAGACCTGTTTGTGTATTTGCTAGTGAAATGAAAAATTATATTTTTTTCTGGCATTTGCGAATTTATTTGTCCAGAAATGCGAGTTCAGTGGCGTAGTGGGTAATAACATTCGGGTATTGTTTATTTTTCGTTGTTTTTACGTTGGATTTGGGGTTGGGTGGGGGGAAGACACCTCCGGACAGTCTTACAATACAAGGTGTTAGGAGGTGTGTGCGTGTTACGGGTTTTTAAAGAGGCTCAAGTAGGCGCCAGTGTGCTCACGTGTTTGCAGTATTGTAAGGATGAGTAGTGGGCTTTGAAGTACCTGTAAATGATTATTAGAACATTGTGCCCTCATTTGCATTTCAAATACCTTCGGGTTCTTTATTTTTATACATCTGTAGCAGTTATATCATATTCTTGACGTTGCGGTCTGTGATTTGTTGGTCATAATAGTCGGATGACGGAAGTTTATTTTGGTTAAAATATTTGTATTAGCCAAAGAGCGATCTGAATATAGAGTAGTGGGAGGTTAAGGGTGTGGCTTTGTTTAAGTAGTTTGGGTGATATCCAGGTCTGCTCGTGTACGCCAGCCTCCATCAGTGAATACAATTACGGATCTAATCGGCAATTCTTGCCACCGTTCTGAAAATTATATTCAGTTTAGTATTTCGATTCTTCACCCGTTCACTAACCTTGCTGAGCTTTGGTGGTGATTACCGTCTGGTGCCAGCTGATTTGTTGTTGACAGCTCGCGGGAAATGAGGTCAAGTGTCGGGGGAAAGACAGGAAAGGCTGTGGGCCACACTACAGCACAGCAACTTCCTAAGTACATTGTACTCTCGATTATCCGAGGTACTGCTGGGGAGGGGATGCACGAATAATTGAGGGACACGGATAATCCAACACGTACACTTCATTGAGCCACGAAGGAAAAATAAAACTGTAAATTATTTATTATTTAATATATAGCGTACGCTTGTTGTTCACGTAAACAGTCCATGATTTTTGTCCGTATTGAGGATTCTGGGTGCTAAACCACGTTATTTCCCGCATTCGTCATCAGTCATTAGTCACTTATGATCGTGGACGGATAATCCTCAAACGGAATAATTGAGTGTGCACTGTATTAAAGTAAACCTTGCTGACTGGCCCTTCGTTGACGGTGCTGAACTTTGATTCTGGTGGAAACGCTGGTGTTTCACTGTTTCCTATCATGTAGACCAGATGTCCGTCAACCCAAGGCGTCCCAACAGCAAAAGTTTTAAGTGGGTGGCGAACACGTGGGTGGTTTTTTCCCCTGTTTAATCACTAGGCCAGGTGAAATCCGTTTGCGGACATCTGTTACGAGTTTGTTTGTTCCGTGTATTATTATGAAGTAAATTACTCATGTAACACCAACAAATGCAGTATGCTGTGATTTATGCATACAGTCTTTTATACAGCTCCAACATGTTTCAGCGCTATTATCTTGCCATCTTCAGGGAGCCGACACCAGATTTCTTTAATACATACAGCAGTACAATAGGCCACAATTAACATACATATGTTGTTTTATCAGTAGTGCAGAATTTTACTGGCTTTAGTTAAAATTATATGCTTAAATATAATATATTGGTAAACAATAACATGGTTTGTTTTTAAAATGGTCAAAATTTGTACATATATGCGTTGTAATTATTCGTTGTATAAAAACATACGTTCTTCATTGACCCAAATGGATTTCGTCCCTGTGTGGTGTGTAAATTAAGATGTCCCCAAATTCAAGCCCTTGTAATGAACCAGAAATGCAGCTTCACGTGAAATGTAGGGATTTTAACATTTGCTTGGCATTGTCACTGTCAGGTGAGTGTGGAAGTCTCTACGGTGAGTGCGTCTGGGAATAACGTGCTAAGGGTGTTTTCGGCCTAGGAGGGAGGGAGGTGGAGAAAATAGCATAATGAAGTGCGTCGCAGTTTGTTGTCTAGCCAAACACGATTAGGGTGATGAACTGGAATACAAGAAGGACGGCACGTGTACCACGCACAGTAGAAAAGGGTATATAGTGTAGGCCAGAGTATGTTTTGGTTTAAGCGCGGAAGGAGACACCTGGAACACCTTTTCGTGGATGTAAAAACAGAATTATATCAAATGGATAAGGGGCGAGTGTGTGGCCACGACTTAAATGTGTGTGATTTGAGGTTTCAGCAGTGTTGTTGATGAAGACCAGAGTATTCGGGAATATGCCGTATCGACTGGTAGTCACCGACGTTTCGGAGGTGGTTGTTGCTTCCGTTTTAACGGTATATCACCCTTTCTTGGACTAACCAGAAGAGTTAACTTCAGTGCTCAAATAACTGAAGGTCGACTGACGGTGTCTTGTGAGAGCTGAGGATTCCGTAATGGCATGCAATGTCTTCATCAGCTGAGCCAGGGCTCTGCACTGCGGACTTTGTTCTCAGTGTCCGGAGAATAAAACATCGTGGAAGTCGTGGCCCCTCTTGTTTGATGGCGTTCCCATTGTTTCCTGGGTTGAGTGAGGTTGCCACGTCTGCCGGCCATATAGTGGAACCTCTTTATTTATAAGCTGTAACACAACCCGTTGGCCTTGACTTGGGGACGATGCTCTTCTGTTCATCTCCAGATTACAGGAGCCGAGCTATCTACAGTCCATTGTTAGGTAAGTCTTTGGTTTCGTGATAAACGTGGTTAAAGGATGAGATTCGTAATCTGCTTGCAGGCCCGTACAGATTTGACCGGGTGGAGGAATTGTGCCTGTCACTTATACAGTCGTACGTAGGATTAGTGATGTTCAGCGGGCTGAAAAAGATACGCTAGTGCAGGTCTACTCAACCTTTTAATGTGGTGTGGGCAACTTTGGCCAAGTGTTACTCGCAGCATATTTCTACAAAATGAAGTAGTAATGTAATGTGTCTTCATAAATCAGTAGCTCATAAGTTTTCAAAATTGCTTTGGCGTTCTGTCGTGGCTTTACCAGGGGAAAGGTTAAAAGACGTTTTCTCATTTAAAATGTCTCCACGGCCATGTTGCCTGCCGGCTGCAGGTTGACGGCATTGTGCTAATGCATACAGTTGGGCGATAATTGTTCCAGCCTAGTCTTTATGTATCAGAGAGATGGAATTTTTTCAGAACCAAACACAGGTAGAGGAGTAAAACGTGACGCCTTGAGGTCCACAGAATGTCACCGTTACCAATCGCGCATACCTGCAGGTTCATGTTTCAAGTTTAATTGCATATTTCACGAAATTTTTGGGGTTCATCGGTATGGATTTTGGTGTAACTGCTCAACTCTCAATAGATATCTGCGTTTGTCTTTTGGAGAAAGTAATTACAGTGGGGTGGTTGGACGCGAGTATTTTAGTGGATGTAGTAGGGCTACTTACGCTACGGGCAGGTTGACTGAGGAATTGTGGTTCGATACCCCCATTGACAAGAGTTTTTGTTTCTCTTCTCCAAAACGTTCAGACCGGATGTGGGCCCACCCAGTCATCTATTCGATGGGTGCCGTGATGTTCTTCTTCTCCGGTTATAAACCGGCCGGGGCGTGAAGCTGGCCATTCACGTCCATGTATTGCTGACATTCAAAAGGGACTATTCTGTCTATGCGCCTTACGTTTACTGTACCAGCTTTTTCACTTTTGGACAGTACATCAGCTTAAGAAAGTGTGCGAGGACTTGAACTTCGGGATTCCCTGCTAGCCATAGAAACCCTTTTATTGCGACTCGTGGGTACATTGCATGATCACGTTTATTGTTAGACCTTGAAACGCGGCACGTTACTTTATCGTTGCCAGGTAACGTGTAAATTGAAACGAGGCCTGCTAGGACCCGGTGGCAGAAAATCTCGCCTTGATGTTACTGCTGTTAAAATTACTTTCAAGCCCCACCTCCAGCATCGACACGTTTGAATTACCCGAGTGCTTCAGGGTCTTCTCAGCCGAGGATTATATCACCGTGCACTCGTACACAAACAAATACCTTAATTAACTTTCATGGACGCAAGAGGTCATGATACAGTCTGTTTGCGTGCCTGCCCGTGTAAAGTTGGAAACGGTGGAGAGTATTTTTATTACCAGTTTTGGTGCTTGCATTAAGTCACTAGCATCTACCTCTTCGTCGTGACGTAGGAAGCTGTGAGATGAGAGTGATGTTAATGCTACTTGATGTGGAGTTCTGAGATGAAAGTTAGTACTTTGAAAAACGTATTCTGTCTTTATCATTTTTACGTGGGTACGAGTACATTTGAAGCATATGTTTGTATGGTGCTGAAACTTGGACACTTCGGAAAGTAGAATAGAAATAACTTGAACGTTTCGAACTGTGGTGCTGGAGAAGAATGGAGAAGATCAGTTGGAACGATCGTGTGAACATTATTACAAAGAAGCAAGAGGAAACGAACATCGTACATAGAACAAAACGAAGAAGGTCTAACAGGATTGGTCACACCCTGCGTAGAAACGGCATACTATAAAACACGTTATCGAAAGAAAGATGGAAGGGACGGGAAAACGAGGAAGACGACGTATGCAGGTACTGGATGACCTTAAGGAAGATATAATATACTGTAAATTGAAAGGGGAAGCACTAGATTACACTCTCTGGTGAACCCGCTTTGGAAGAGGGTATGGACTGGTAAGGCAGACAACGTGGTGAGCAGTTCACGTTAAATAGCTCACGCTGGGCGTAGCATCTGAACTGTCTGCAGAGTTTTGCTGTCTGCCACGTGGGTGTGAAGGACAGGGCAGACGAAAAGTGTCAGCAGCAAACAGAACGATGAATTACTCATTTATGACTTTCTCGCTGTACTGCCAACTAGTTGCCAACACTGATCACCCATTGTGATGGGCCGGCTGTCATGGTTCCGGTAGCGCGAAAGTCGCAGAATTGCGAAGAATTCAGCTAAAAGCGTTAGCTATTTTGTCGCTACTGTCCTTCCCCGCCCCCGCTTTCACGCAGTAATATAAAGGCCCTCTTTATTTACACACCTAAGAAGGTACCCAGCTCTCAGTAGTTACATAAGTGTAGGTGATCACAAGTTACCTGTGATTGGCGAAGTTACGTAACGTACAGACTAATTGTGAAGTAAATAACTAATGTCAAACGGCTTTATCTCCCAAACGGACTGCTTGTTTTTACAATTATTGTGCCATTTTGAAGTCAATATGCTGCCACTTAACGGTCATTTTTCAGCACAGTCTCCAGCACTTCGCACACACTTGTTGCAACATGGAAAGCTGGCTGTACGATTCTTGGCCGAACTGGCGTGTATTTTAAGTGTATGATGTGAAACTATTACGTGCATTGTAGGAGTATGCGTCAAGATCGTGCCTCGTTTAGCGCTCCCAGGCATAAGGGTTTCTCTGTCCTGTGTAATACAAAATTAAGTCGGTGACTGATATCGCACGCGCCGTCGTCAGAACTGACCGCATCGTTGCCACTCGACTTATATGATACTGTAGCAGAAATGTCGTGTCCGTACGTTTCACTTATCTAGCGGTGTTCTGCACATTCCAACCAGTGTAATACTCCACTGACCCCTATCCCCATAACCGGGGCATGTTTGGTTTCGCACGGTGGCAAGCAAGAGTTCCGTGCTACCTAGCAATTGTGTTCATCCGGATAACAACCCTTGGTCCGTTTGTGCGGTATTTATGAGAGGGAGGCGTTGTTTTTTGTTCTTGATTGTCAAAATAAAAACATAATTGTGTTTGCTCGAGGTCGATGGTGCAACTTTGCGGCCAGTTGCCCACGTTGAAGTCGTCGGTGTGTGCCGTTTGAGGAACACAGAGCGGCTCATGTAATTATTATACTGCCCGCGTCGATTAGGTCGACGGTAAAAATGCATGCCAGCTGCGAATGCATGATCGGTAGTGTCTGGTTGTAGAATCAGATACGTCAGCAATGGCTGGGAATACGTTTTGAAGCGTTTCAGTATTCATGGATTAAATTGTAAGAAATCCCATTCATATGCCGAGTTAATAGGTTAACAGGTTAGTTGCCATTTTTTCATGTTTTCGTGTGAAGCGACGAGGAAGATTTCTGGACTCAAGAGATTAAAATTGAGTAACAAATGGTTGTAGGTAAAGTGAGTGAAAAAATTGCGTCTTTTTAGTCAACACCATCCCGTTGTGCTAGTCAGTAGCAATTCAGATCCACACAAAACAATATTTGAACGCCGTACGCTCTTTATTTACCTTCCTGCAACGTTCTAGTCGTTCCATTCGACCATCCTCGGGTAGAAAATGCAAGTACATAAATGGAAAAGTGTGCTGTGGAAGCCCCTTCCATAGCACACTTTTTAATTTATGTTTCTTGTGTTTTCTGCCTGATGATGTTTGAATGGAGCAACCGAAAGATATTTAGGAAAGTAAATAAATGAACGTACGGCGTTCAAATATTGTTTGTGTGGATTTAAATTGCTACTGAAATTACATGTTGTCAGAAGACCTCACAGGAAGGCGCCTACGGTGAAGACGTTTGGCATGAGTGGGTGGATAATACTAAAGAAATAAGGCATTGAGATGTGTGCATTGGACTAGCGCATGGTAGGTTCCAGTGACAGAGTTTTGTGAACTCGGTGATGAACGAGCGGATTCCATAAAAGTAGGAACTTATTGGTCATTTGAGTGAGTATCAGTTCTGAAGAAACTTAATTACGGTAGCTAATGAGTAGGTTACGCGGTGAGTTGTTCCATATTTAGCGTGCCTTAATTTATTTAACAACACTTAATCATCTGACGGTCTTGTGTTGATAATGATGGAAATAAACTGTCGTCATCCATTTAGGATACTTAACAGGTAGAGTGATAATGATAAGAAGGGATTTCTGTGAGGATAATTGCTTCTCGGCCGATATGCGATACCAGGACCCGCCGATTACGAAGCGGAAGTACTGACCATCGCACTGAGCCTTTGAGAGGGGGGGGGGTCCTTTTATATGTCTTTCGTAACACAGGGATTCTCCCCTTGTATTATAGTCGTTTTTCTTTATTCATTTTATTCTTTAAATTCCATGCAGATGGTTGCTCTAGTCACATAATTCCGCGTTTTTTATTTCGGATGGTACACAGCGAATTACTTTTTAATCTGCTGGGGGAAAAAATGTGAAAAACATACCCATTCTGCAGCGATTTATGAAAAAAGGACGTCAGTACACATGTTCGTATTGATGTCAGAGTATTTCGCAGTAAAATATCCATCAGCTGAAATTGCCTGATACGTAGCGAACACGAAGTGTATGTGTCGATTATACAAAAGATGCAGAGTTTTCGTCATAACTTCCCCGTACACAAGTCAAGCACACATCCTATACAGTCGTGTTACTGTACGGACACGCCCCGGCTTAACACAGTTTAAATTTGCGTAACTTTAAAAAATAGAAATGGAATAGTACCATTTTTGAAACACGGGAATGAAAATGAAATGAGACGAAGGCTGCAGAAGAATACTGGTGGGCGATAACAGGCGGCGGGGCGGTCATGCCGCTGCCGATCAGGCTCCAGTGTGTTGGTGTTTGGATTTCATCCGAACTTTCTTGTGTGTGTATACAATTGACTATATGTATATTCAGTTCCGCCTTAGCGCTGGACTTCACGGATCGTTTCTCTTGCGTAAGTCGGGGAGTGCCAGTACGAACAAATTGCTACAGGATGCCACTTTGATTTTACAGCATATCTGTCTGTCGGGATGGTAACGTTTCACGTTACTTGGCGACCGAACAGGATGGCACAGTGGTAACGTTTCAACCATTGATACGTGACTGGTTGCAATTCCCGTCAGGCTCCTGTTACGCTGGCAGAAGTCGTTAGCAGAACTTGCGTTGACGGTAGCGGCTAATTCCTAGCATATTATGGGAGAACAAACCTGCCAACCTCCGTATACATGTATGTTGTCACAAGTATTCGGATTTAACGCCGTCTGTTTACGCTTCTTGAACAGTCGCTGCATCGCAGTAAGATAAATTGAATTGTCAGGACATTATACGTGACGGCGTAAAGTTTGGTAAATGAAGACAACGGTACAGTCGGCCTTGTACTGTACCTAAGCAGCTCCTCTTGATTCTGTAGGAAAGCGGAGATAAAGCTGAACGCGTTCTTGTCCTTGGCACAGGGTGAAAGTGAGTGGTTAGTCTCACCGTATGGCCACTTTGTATCCGAAAAACTGGCCCGGCTGTTTGTGGGTTAGAAAGCTACGTGGACCGCAGCACTATAGGCTTGACGTGGCAGCGAAGATCCTGTCGTCAAACGAATCCCGGTCTTTCAGCTCCTGGACAGCCACGACAGGCTTATTTTGGCCTCCATTATTAGGAATAGGCCTGCATTTATTTTTGTCGTGTTTATTTAACGACGTGATGAAGTAACGGGAGAAATGAGGCAATTGCACAGTGCGGAGCTTCATGATATGAACTCCTTGCCAAATACTATTAAGTTGAATTAAGAAGGGTGAGGTGGGTGGGGTATGTCGCATGCATAGGAAGGAAGAGTATTCATAAAAGGCTTTGGTGCAGAAACCTGAAGGGGAAAACACCTGAAAGACGTAGACTTAGATGCGAGAATAATTTTAAAATGAACGTCTTCATAAATTGGACTGAGGGACGTGGAGTGGATTCGTCTGGCAGAAGGTAGGAACAGGAGACTGCCTGTCACGAACACGATAATGAACTTTTGAGTGTCATAAAAGGTGGCAGATTTGTTGACCAGCTGTGGAACCATTAGGTTGCCAAGGAGGACAGTGCTGCATTCAGTTACTTAACATAGCTGTTAGCAGCTTACGCAAGATGACAAGCGATTGTGTGTGTGGTGATGCGAGAAGGGTGTGTGGCAAGCGGTGTTTGCCTGTTTTAAAGCAGGCGTACTCTGGGCATTTGCCTGGAGGGACTGGAAGAAGAAAATAAAACCCCCCGAGTCGCCTCCCTCAGGAGGTTCGTAGTTGGGGCATCTTGAATGAGATCCACAACACTTAAAAATTATACATTTCAAGCAGTATCATAGGGTGAAATGCAGTCGTACTGTGTGGAAATACGACGTGGAGTTAAAAGTGTTCAAGCCATTACCGCTTGATCGTAACAGATGCGTTGGCACGATGCATATTTGGTTCAAGATGGATGAGAATAAGTGAATGAGTGACGCGTCCTTCAAGGTCGTAGAATTAGATTGTAATACTGCCTTACTGTGTCTTGTACTGTTTTGCCAGATTAATGTTAACTTCCATCTCAGTTTTCCCATTTGAAGCAACCGATCGGTGATTGCAGTTTGTACGGAGTGAAAGTCGAGAGTTTGCGACTACTGGATGACGGTCACGTTTGTACAGACATTAGCGAATTGCACCGCTCCTTACTGCTTGAGTGGTGAAAGCTGTATTGTCAACACCACCTCTGTTAATCACCGACTAACGAAATCCGTGGAACAATGTAGTCTTTAAAATTCCTCGGCCAACTGAGAAATTCCCCGCATTTTGTTGAACCCGAAGGTTCCTTACCGTGTTCACAAGAGCTCGCCACTTGCCCCTCTCCCGGGTAATATGAATTCTGTCCAAGCACTCTCATTCTTTTTCTTGCAGAGTAATTTTAACGTTACTTTATTATGTACGTGGGCCGGGATAGCGCAGTCGGTATAGCGACTCGCTACTGGCTGGACGGTCCGGGGATCGAATCCCGGTGGGGGGGATTTTGCGCACCCGTCCAAACCGGTCCTGGATCCCACCCAGCCTCCTATACAATAGGTACTGGGTCTTTCCCGGGGGTAAATCGGCCGGGGCGTGGCGTTGACCACCCACCCCATATAGTGCCGAGGTTTAAGAAAGAGTAGAACTATACCTCTGCTCCACTTCTTAGCCTTCGTGACCTGTTATAGGGTGAACTTACCTTTACCTTTATAACAAACGAACAGATGTACAATGCTTGTATTTACGCAGTTATATCACATTAAAATAGTGTAAACTCCTACGTGTTTCGACCTCTGTGAGACCGTCATCAGGGAGTATGCACATCAAATGATCTTGTATAAAGCATTAACTCACTGTTTTGTAAGTTGTCAATTCCTGATAGCTTGTGCATCATGTAGAAGAATTGAGAAGTAAGCAGCTGCACTGAAAACACTCTGTATCATAATTTTGTATTACTGTTCGCGCCGTGCATATTCTTACAATCAGCACATCCACCAACAAATGCGTTTACTTTGATCCCCAGTATAATAGTTGGTCAGGAGTTCAAATCAAACGCTTCTCATTTTGCTGTTTTCTCTAGCCTCCTGCTATTTCTTCTCTCCCAGGTCCAAACATCTTCCTCAGCATCAGACTATGCTCTTCCCTTAATTCGAGAGACCAGGTTTCACAGCCATATGAACAGAAAACTGAAACATTTCTACATTTTAATCATTTTGTTTTTAGGTAGAAAACAAAATACTCTGAACCGAATCGGAGGAGGAGGTATTCCCCGATTTTTTTTAAATAACTGACATTGTTTACTAATGTATGTGTGATACAAACGTGCGTGATGCGGTAGGCCTAAACCTAGTATGTGTGCTTGTAACACAGGACAGTCGACTACGACATGGCCGATAACGGTGCGATCTTCCGTGTAGATGTGGTTTTGTTCTACTGTCACGTCAAGATTTACTCTAGGACGGACACAGACATTTATACAGTATTGTCCAGCGATTGGTCGCGGGCTGAAAGGACGAGCTGACTGTGAAACAAACTACTAGCTCTGTCTCGGGGGAGTTAGAATGTACTGCCCTCTTTAACATCCTCATTGTGCAGTGGTAAGGCACTTCTTAAATTTAGTCACTGATTGGGTATGCTTTGTTGTAGAAATTGAATGTGGGTTATTTGTGATTGTGGGACACACTGCAGTGGTGTGAAATCAAAATCGAACATGCGCTTGCGCCGTAGAAATAGAGAACAGCGTTATTGTAAATGGCATCACCCGCCCGCGACGGGGAATCCCACGCTACAGTTCCCAGGAGACAAGTCAGTCAGTCCGTACCTTTTAAGTTCGTCGACACTTCATAAGGCGAAACCACGTACTTCCTGCAGGCGACCGAGCGTCCTGCGCGTGGAACCTTTTTAATTTCAAATCGACCTTGACTAAATTTGGTGCAGAATTGTGCACTTAGTGCAGCATTTCACGACTAAATAAAACTGTAGCCTTGCTGTAGAATGTGAAGCGCATACGTGCAGCCTGGTCAAACACAGATATTGCGGATTTTGAATGCTGCTCCGAACATGGGTGGTTTGCGCATATTCCGGTGCTATCTGTGAGTGCCTAATTGCCATGTAGGCATTTCAGGCGTACATGGAGTTGCCATTAAGGATGTGGGCGTAGAACACTTCCGTAATACGTACAGGAAGGGGGGGGGGGGGGAAAGGGGGCGGGAAATGAAGGGGGGGGGGGGGGGAAGGCAAAAGGGGGGGAAAAAAAGGGGGAAAAAAAAAAAAAACGGGGAAAAAGGGAAGAGAAAAAAAAAAAAGAAAAAAAAAAAAAAA
>Ga0123357_10009889_pt1 | contig 12074 bp, 6 predicted proteins | sample TergutEmb28metaG_FD_89873 | JGI IMG/M metagenome (GOLD analysis project Ga0123357, IMG submission 89873) | Embiratermes neotenicus P4 segment gut microbial communities from Petit-Saut dam, French Guiana - Emb289 P4 | ecosystem: Host-associated > Arthropoda: Insects > Digestive system > Gut ...
CAGTATCCAGTTTTTCTGTTTCCCATGATACTTTTTGCTTATATCGCCGAGCGCTTTTACAAAAGCTTCGACATCTGATTTTACAGAGCCTTCGCCCATTATCGCCACAAGGTTGAACAAATCGGAATAATCAACTTGTATATTGTACTCTTTGGCCAAAATGTCGTCTATCTCATAACCGGAAAGCCCGGTTTTTGTGACATTGACGGTAAGCTTTGTGACATCCAGATCAAAACCGAGCTTCTGTATGTCTTTGCGCGTAAAACATTTCATCAGAGGTATTTCGTTGTTTATGTACGAACGCCCCCATTCTGCGGCTTTTATCACTTCGTCAAACGTCTCCTGTCCGTGCAGAAAAGCCTGCCTTCTTGCCAGATCGAGAGTCGCAAGCGTCAGATAGTTCGGACTTGTCGTCTGAAGCATGGAAACTATTTTCTTAACTCTGTTCAGGTCCACGATCTTTGAATTAAAATGAAGCACCGAACCCTGGGACATCGCAGACAAAATTTTATGCGTTGACTGCACGCATAAATCCGCGCCCGCCTCTACCCCGGATTCCGGAAACTGCTTGTTAAACAGCAGATGCGGACCGTGAGCCTCGTCGACAAGGACGATTTTTCCTCTTCTGTGGCAAAGATCCACTATTTTTGAAAGCTCGGTAACCACGCCGTTGTAAGTCGGGCTTGTCACAAACACGGCTTTTGCTTCGGGATATCTGTCCAGCGCGTCTTTTATCTGATCGTACGTAGAATTAAAAATTATGTCGAGGCCCTGGTCGATTTTAGGCTGTATCCAGATAGGCCACACGCCGGCCATTATTATTCCGGCCATTATTGATTTATGCGAGCTCCTGGAGACGATTACGGAATCGCCTTCGTCGCAGGCGGCAAGAAACATTGCCATATTCCCGACGGAAGTTCCGTTTACCAGAAAAAACGAATGCTTGACGCCGTAAGCCTCGGCCATAAGCTCCTGTGCCTTTTTTATCGGGCCTACGGGGTCGTGAAGCGAATCAACTTCATCAAAGACCGTCACATCGAATTTAAAAACTTCTTCTCCGACGTAATTTTTGAGTTTTTTGTCTATGCTTCTGCCGTTTTTATGCCCGGGGCAATGAAAAGAAATAACATCTCTTTTTGCGTGCGCCAAGAGCGTGTCGAACAGCGGAGCTTTTGACTGGCCTGCTACTAAAGTTTTGGATTGTTTTCTCATCGTTTAAAAAAATATGCCCGGTAGAAGACTCGAACTTCTGACCCCTTCCATGTCAAGGAAGTACTCTAACCAACTGAGCTAACCGGGCAAAAACCGCAAATTTCAAAGTTCAAATAACGGCAAGTCTTTTTGTCTTTATTTAAACTTTGCACTTTGAACTTTTCACTTTGTCTCTAACTAGGTGCGGGCCGGAATTGAACCGGCGAATAACAGTTTTGCAGACTGCTCCCTTACCACTTGGGTACCGCACCGACAAAAGAACTTAAAAAAACCGATTAGTGAGTATATAAAATATGCTAATTTTAGTCAAACCAATAACAACAAAGTGAAAAGTTAAAAGTGCAAAGTGGAAATTATGGTGTTTCGGCTTCGCCGAAACCTGTTATAAGTTTTCGCAAAGAGAAAACTCATTCATTTCACTTTTAACTTTTCACCTTGCCGTTAACTGCGGTAAATAAACGGCGACAACCGCCGCGCATACATAAGATGCTCCGGCGTTTTTAAGCGCCGAAGTTATTTCGCTTAACGTCGCGCCGGAAGCCGTTACGTCGTCGATTATGCACACACGCTCTCCGCCGTTCAGCGACGCGCCGAATGAATCTTTTATCTCGCCATGCCTTTCTTCTCTCGGCAGAGTTTTCAGCTCTCTGGTATTTTTAATTTTTTTTAGAACGTCGGTTTTGAGGGGTTTATGCAGTTTTTCGGAAAGAAAGCGCGCCAGCTCAAGCGAGTAATTTGTTCTTTCCGGAGTAAGAGAAGGCACAAAAACAAAAAAATCAAAAGAATTTAAAAAGCCGGGTTCGAGAGAAAGTCTCTCGCATAAAAAATTGGCGTATTTCTCAAATATATCGCCGCGGGTTTTAAACTCCCTCATAAACATGTGGAATTTTTCTATGTCGCCGTAACTCACGCCGTAAATAAGCGTGTCCGGATTTTTATTCGTCATATTCTTTGCAGTATTTTTCGAGAGATTTTTGCCAGTGCGGTATTTCCGTTTTAAGTTTTGACGATATCAGTCCGTTTGACATTGCCGTAAACAGCGGTCTTTCGGCTTTTGACTTAAAACTTGCCATAGGCACGGGTATTATAATGTTGTCCATCCCTTTCATCGAGCAGTATGCTCTTGCGAGCTCATATCTTGAAGCATATCCGGAATTGGTAAGATGATAAACGCCTTCCAGTCCGGAATCAAGCGCTTTCATGCAGACATCTACTATATCAAAAGTAAAAGTAGGAACGGAGACCTCGTCGGCGCTTATTTTTAAAACGCGCGACTTTGCCGCCCAGCCTTTAAGCTTAAACAAAAAATTCTGGGCGCCCTCGCCTATAACCCAGCTTAACCGGAGTATAAGGCTCCGTCCGGCAAGTTTCGCTTTCAGCTCGCCCTCGAATTTGCTTCGTCCGTATACATTTAAAGGATTCGGCGCGTCGCTTTCCGCATACAGATCATTTTTTCTTCCGTCAAAAATATAATCCGTGCCGAAATGCAGCATAAATGCTCCCGTCGACCTGCACTCCAGCGCAAGCGTTTCCACCGCGTCTCTGTTTACGGCAAACGCCTTGGACGGATTTTCCTGGGCCTCATCTACCAGATTATAGGCCGCGCAGTTTATCAGCAGGTCGGGCTTGTACTCCGAGAAAACACGTCTGACTTTATCTTTATCGATTATGTCGAAAATATTTTCAGCCGGGGCATGAAAATCAATGCCGTCGGCCGAAAAACGCTTTATAAACTCTTTTGCAAGCTGCCCCGAAGAACCTGTCAATAAAACTTTCAAAAGATGCTCCTTTTACGTTAAAGAATCACGACAACGGCAACCCCTCACCAGCCCTTACGGGCATCCTCTCCCGCAAGGGGCGAGGAATAACAACAACTACAACTTTTTTTAGAACCCTTCCCCCCTTGCGGGGAAGGGCAGGGTTAGGGGTTGCCGTTGTCGTGGTTACTCTTTTAAAAATTATATTCCGCTTCTTTAAACGTAGGGTATTTTGAATCTTTGTCCGAAACAACGGGATTTTTTGTATTCCATGAGATGTTTAGAAAACTGTCGTTATAGATTATTCCTCTTTCGTACTCCGGCGCGTAAATGCCCGTGCAAAAATACTCAAACTCAGCGGTGTCGGATAAAACCTCAAAACCGTGCGCAAAACCTTCGGGTATGTAAAGCATATTGTACTTTTCGGCGCTGATATTTACGCCGACCCACTTTCCGAAAGTAGGAGATTTTCTGCGCAAATCCGCAGCTACGTCGAAAATTTCTCCTTTCACGACTCTGATAATCTTTCCCTGCGCATGAGGAGCCAGCTGGTAGTGCAGGCCTCTCAAAACGCCTTTCGACGATTTTGAGAAGTTTATCTGCCGTATCCGGTCTTTTATTCCGGCCCGCTCAAAAGCCTCGATGTGATAGAGTTCGGAAAAGAAACCTCTGGAATCTTCAAATCTTTTCGGTTTTATATGCACTACTTCGGGAATTGAAAGTCTTTCAAATTCAAAAGGCATAAATTACTCCAAAAGATATTGTTTGGCTTCGTAATGGTCGCCGTCAAAAAGAACATATGCTCTTCCCTGCGTTCCTTTTACAATGGCCGTGCCCGTTCTGACGCCTATTATCGAACTCGGAAATTCTTCAAACAAAGTGATCTGCGAGTCGGCTCCGAAAGAAGCCTCGACATGTCCGGCAAGCTGCACCTTTATATCGTCGTTACCGCCCTTGACGTCAAGTTTGAATATCTCTATATTTTTTGTCACGGGATTTTTGGTTATACATATACCCTGATGTTTTTCAAGCGTGACGATTATCGTCTTAAACAGCCTTATCGTTACCTGTCCGCTTACCGCGGTAACTCTTGAGCCGTATAAAAACTCGGGAATATCAGACGTATTCTTATAATTTATGCTTTCGCCGTCAGGCGTCTTAATATTTACCTGTCCCGCGATTTTTAAAATTTTTACAAGTTCCGTAGCTTCGGCATTGCAGAAAGCCGGCAAAATAATCAGAAGTGCAAGAATTATCTTTTTCAATTTTCAAAGCCTCTCAGCTTAAATAAACTTCAACTTTGCGGTTTCCGCTCTTTGCAGCCGGAATAAGAGTACCGGCAATCTCTTCGTTATCGACAATAATTCTTTTGACGCACGCGTTTTTCTTCATCTTGGGATTTAAGAATCTTATGTGGTAATGCGCGCCTCTGAATTTTATGCTCAGGGACGCGTCTTTAAAATCTTTGTTTGCAGGAAGCTTCGGATCTATCCTCAGGCCGTCAAGCTCCCCCCTCACGCCGAAAAAGAAGTTCTGGAACAAATATCTTGTCCACGCGGCGGAGCCTGTAAGTATCGGATACTCTCCCCTTCCCGCAATGTTAGGGTTGTCAGACGAAACATAATATTCCGGTATCCACGGGCCGCTTCTGAATACTTCGTGCTCGTGCGTTAACGGATTTACGCCGGAAAATATTTTATAAGCCTCTTCAACCCTGCCTCTTCTCAAAAGAGCCCATACAAAAAACAGGTTTGCGTGGCAAAACAAAGCGTTGTTCTCTTTTGTTCCTGCCGCAAAACCCGTAATTCTGCCGACGGTTTTGTTAAATTTGAGATACGGAGGATAGTTGAGTTTTAACGCGCCTACTTTTTTGTCATACAGATATTTGAGCGTCGAATCTATTACCTTTTCCGAAGTTCCGGCTTTATCAGCGCCGCCTGAAACCAAAGACCAGGTCTGCGGCATAAGCATCATCTCAAAATCGTCGGAGGTCGGATTTTTCTTTGAGAGCGCGTTCTTTTTAAATATTGAGTCAACCGGTTTTCCGCTGTCGAAAATGTACCCGCTGTAGTAGCTTCCGTTCCACGCTTTTTTATTCGCGTTGGCTGTCGATAGCTTTGCCTTTTTCCTCAAATCCTTTAAAATGTCGGCAACCTTTACTTTTACTTTTCTGCCGCTTATGTTTCCGTTTACCTTATTCAGATATTTCTTAAGCGTCTTTTGGCGTTCTTTTGCCGGGATGTCCGCGGCGGTATTTCCTTTGCCGAGGAGAAGCGCTAACTCTTCGAAAATTTCTATTTCGGAAATATTTTTTTGTTTCGCCGTTTTTTCCAGAAGATTCGCGACTTCGTTGCAGTCAAGCGCAAGACCGAAAGTGAAAGTCACGTTTTCGCCTTTCACCTGATCCACGGCGTCGTTCCAGTCGGCTCTCTTCTGCTTGAGCAGGTTATTTGAACCTACATCGTAGAACATTGTCAAAAGCTGCACCAAAAGATGTTCTATCACGGTGCCTTTATAAGTCCCGCCTTTTGCCGTCTTTTGATTGCCTATTGCTCCGGCTTTCCAATCCAAATCCTTTACTTCGCCTCTGCTTCTGTAGCCGTCTTTAAAATAAGCTATGCCTTCTCTGAAAAGAAAATCGTAATCGCCCAAAAAGTTTATAAGTATCATCACCGTCTGCGCAGTCCAGTACGGATGATCGCACCAGAGGCCGTTTACCTCGTCGCTTCCGAATTCTTTTGTTCTTGCGAAAAATCTTGTGGCGTTTGTTCCGTCGAGACGTATGCCTTCAAGCGTTTTCATCGTTCTTTCTTCAAGGCCTTTAGGGTCTATCACAGTAGCGGCCATCATGTCCTGCCAAAAATCTCTCCAGCCGGAAAAATCAGAGCCGTAATCCGTCTGCGGATGGCCGGTATTGCCGAACCAGTATCTCATCGAAAGCTGGTAGCACCACCATTTGTTCCATGAATGGTTAAAATCGCTGTTTGCGGTGGTTATAACAACTCTGGAGGTTCTTTCTTTCCAGAAAGCGGCGAGTTTGTCAAAAGCCTTTTGGGCGTTTGAGTAGCTGTACTTCTTTAACATTTTTTCGGTTTCTTTGCTTCCGCCGAAAGCTATGCCTGTCACTACAACGAATTTTTCCGATTTTCCCGCCGGAATCGTAACCTTCTTAAACTCTATCGCGCCTACGGCTTCTTTTCCGTAGCACTGCGCCTTTGGCGCTTCATTGTTCAAAACAGCCTGAGGCTTAAGCCACATATTGTTTGCGCCTAAAAAGCTCTCTCTGTCGGAATAAAATCTGTTTCCTTTTCTGCCCCTCTGCGTTTGGGCGCCCATAAAATAACAGATATCGCTTGGGTCCGTAGAGCCTTCAACCCACTCAAGCCCGGGCAGTATCTCTATATGATCCGTAACTCTGCTTTTATTGTAAAGCCTTACCACGTCTCTGTGGTATTCGACGTAAGCCCTGTTGCCGCCGTAAATCGGCACGGTCGGGATAAAATCTATCGTCTGCGCTTTTGAAGATTCATTCTTTATTTCGACAAGCCATATTTCGGCCATTTCTTCATTCGGAACAAAAACAGTGGCGTTTACCGAGAGTCCGTATTTTTTATTTTTCCCGCTGAAACTCGTATATCCGAGACCCATCGCGTATTCGGGCTCGGAAGTTTCTTTATCGGTCAAATCATAGTTGTTTACAAGCCACGCTTTTCCGCCTTCGGGCCTTACCCATAAGAATCTCGCCTGCCCTTTCGGAAAGTTAGGACCGTCGAATTCGCCGAACATTCTCGTATAATCAAATCCTGCAAATCCTCTCAAAAAATTGTCGCAGATTGAAAAGTATTTCGGACTGTTCGCAAGCATGTGTATCAAAGACTGCGGAAGAGCCCTGGAATTTTTTACCTCAAGTTCGCCCGACTCGTTGTAACTCCAGATTTTTGACATTTAAATCCCCCATAACGACAGGTAAAATGTAATAGATAATAGGTAAAATTATATTCTTGTCTTGTCGTAGACGTATCTCTTTTACCTTTTACCTTTTACCTATTCTCTATTACCTGCCTTACCATGCTTCCGCTTCTATAACCGCGGAATTAATATCATTTTTAACTTCCGTACTGTCAGGCTCGTCAAAGCGCACGTCTATTCTGTCGCGATCGGCTCCGGCATGCACAATGGCCTTGAACAAACTTTGAGACCTTTTATAAGAAATGCTCTTCTGCTTTCCTGATGACGACGGCCTATCTTTACGCATGATGACGGTTATTTCATAGTCTTCATATTCGAGTACGGAACGTACAAAATCATCAATGAGTTTTTTCGACTTTTTTGTCAGGGAACTCTTGTTGTCGCCGAAGTTTACAACCAGCTTCCTGGAAAGCGAAACGCTGTCGCTTGCCGCAAACAGCGAGTCTAAAAAGATCTCCCTGCTCGAAAGTATATCGTCTTTGCTATTTGGCCGGACAACGCTCATATTTGAAGCGCACCCGGCAAAAAGAGCGCACAAAGCAAAAGTTAAAAATACTCTGTACAATTTAAAAAATCCTCCGCATACAAATACTAGGGGATTGTATAAATTTTACGTTGATTTTTCAAGATAAAATGAGTATACGGCGGATTTTTTATATCATAAAAATAAAAAAAGCGGCATATCCGGTTTAGGGTAAGCCGCTTTTAATTAGTTCATATTTTTTACTCTACCGAAACCTCTACTCTTCTGTTCTGCTGCCGTCCCTCTTTTGTTTCGTTGGTCGCAAAAGGGAGACTTGAGCCGTAGCCTTTACATTCTATACGGCTGCGGTCAACGCCGTGTTCTTCAAGATAATCCGCCACGCTCTGCGCTCTTTTTTCCGACAGAGTGTCGTTTATAGCGTCATTGTCGGTGTTGTCGGTATGACCTTTGATTGTTACTTTGGTATAGTTTGTTTTGACGATTGCCGCCGCTTCCTCGCTAAGGTGTTTCTTTGTCTCGGGCTTTAAAGCATAACTGCCGGTATCAAAATTGTCGTAGTTGAAAACTAAATGTACTTTCGGCTGTTCTGCGGCAACGGCTTCTGGTTCCTGTTTTGGTTCAGGCGTTACGGGATGCGAAACCTCATGATCATCCGCCGCTGCTTTAGTCTTTTTCCCGCAGAACGTATATCTTAATCCTAAGTTCCATGATAACGCCTCTATATTTCCGCCTTTCTGCCACCCTATGTCTGCATATAGATGCAGGCATTTCCACAAGCGCCCCATCAACCCGGCAGACAGCTCAACCGACGCTCCGCTTGTGTCCGACTGCAAATCGGCTCCCGTGTATGTGATTTTCGTTTTGCCGTCGAATTCATTGAACAGGCGCGCTTCCGCAAACGGTTCCCATATAAACGAACCGCTGTCTTTTGTCCTATAACCCAGCATCACGCCGGCGCTGCCGACAATGCTCTGCGTTTTGCCGTAATCTATGGGATTTCCCGCACTTGTATCAACCGCCGTATCGGGCGCAAAGGCATACTGAAGCATTGCTTTGGGTTCGACTATCCATGAATTATTGAAAACCAATTGTTTGCCGCCTTCAAGCGACAATCCGTAAAAATCGCGGGTCGGGTCATACTTTATCGGAGCGCCCGCCGAACTGTAACTTGTCATCTCTAATTCCTGCCGCGAATATTTCGCCGTAAAATCTAAGAAATACCCATCCGGATTAATCCATGTGCCGTACGCGCCGCCGCTGTATGTGTTTCCGCTTCCTTTGCCGCTAAAACCGTTTTTCTGGTCTGTTTTTATGTTGCCCGTCGCATTGTATCCGCCCGTTATGCCGACGTAAATCTTATTGTCGTCCTCTTTGGCGCCCGACACTTTTATGTCCGCGCCGGCGTCTACTCCCCACACGTATAACTTGCTTTCCGTCGAATCGCTTACGGTCATTTGGCTGCCGTATGTCCTTCCCCATACTTCAAAGTTCTTGGTGTAATCGTTAAGACGCATTTCGCCGAGGCGCTGTCTTAACTGCGGCATATCGGCATGAACGAGGTTTAAACTCAAAGCCGCGGCGTTTATCACCGCATCGCCCATGCTGCTGCGCCCTGTGCTGCGAAGGAAATATGACTGCGTATCCGTGCCCGAAACATTGCCTTGAAACAAAGAATATTGATACGCCGTCGTGTCGAGCTTCCCGCCGTATAAAGTGAACGAGTTCGCGTCGATTGCAGCTCCGTTGAGAGCTTCGACAACCATAATGCCATTTTTTGTCTGAGCGCCCGCGTTAGGCTGCGGGGCGGTGTCGGTAATATGAAGCGTCGTCGATCCTGTTGCGCTGCCGCCGTCGATTATCAGCATATCTCCCGGCGACACGTCGCCGCCCAGCGATACGTTCATATAAAGATCGGCGTTATCGCCGGAATAGTTCTTCACCGATAGCGTATTGTAAACGCCCGCTGCCGTTGACCCCAGCGTAATCGTCGAGCCGGTCGCATTCAGTTTTGTAAATGACGCGTTCTGCGCCGACGTTTGCCCAATCATAAGATTAGCGCCGTCGACAAACCGGTACGTAGTGCCGCCTGTAAAATCAGCTGTGCTGCCCGAAGTATTTACAAGAACCGCGCCCGCGGCGTCGAATGTTACGGTGTTTGCCAAACCGTTATCCAACGGCTTTGCCAATGTGTAGACAACAGCCGCCGGATCCGTGCCGAATGTGGCTTGTATTCCTGACGCGCCCGGCGTAAAAATGACGTTTGAAGTCCCGTCAAGCGTCGCCGTTGCGCCGGTGTTATAGTGGTTTAAAACGGCGTTACTGCTCAACTTCACGTTATAATAAAATGTATCGCCTGTAACGTTTAACGTGCTGTTTTCAATATAGTTTACGCCGCCGAACATTTTTCCGTCTGCCGTTACGACTGTCGTTCCGCCGGACTGGTTAAACGTTCCGGTAAAGCCGGAACTGTCGCCGTTTATAAGCATATTGCCGTATCCGTCTTTGTTAATCGCGCTCAAGGCCGTGCCTGCTATGCCCGAGCCTATCGTTAAAGTGCCCGAACCTCCGACATCGAGCTCGCCGCCGTCGGCAATATAAATATCGTTGTCGCGGGGCACGGCGCTTGCGTTGTCCGTGTTGCCCGAAAAAGTAATATCTCCCAAAGAGCTATCCAACACTACTAGTCCACTTCCGCAGATATACATCGCGCCGCCTAAGCCCCCCGCCGAATTGTTTTGAATCGTCGAGCCCGTAATGGTCAGCCGGCCGGCCGAGGCATAGATAGCTCCGCCGTCCAGTTCCGCCCTGCCGCGTTGAATAATGACATTGCTGATAAGAGCTGTCGAGTCGGCATCAGTTATCTTCAAAATAGAACCATAGCCGCCGTTTCCGTTGGGGCCGTAATCTTCCGAACCGGAGAAGAAAGAATCGTCAAAGTAAGCATCGTCGTTTACAAAGGTATAAGCGTCTTCCATAGTCAGGTTCTTCAGCGTAAAATTCACAGCGTCGTTAAGGTTGAAGAACGAGCCGTTATTGCCTCCGAAAGCGGCTCCTCCTTGATAAATGACTCCCGAAATAACGCTGCTTGAGGGGTCGTTGTTAAAACCCTGCACCACGAAATTCCCGGCGTTTGTAGAGCTTAGGCTTTTGCCGATATGGTATGTTTCATTAGCAAATGAAAGATTGAACCCTCTGGTTCCCGCAATCGCGTTCATTTTATACAGCGAGTTTTCGTCGGCAACCCCGGTTACGTTTATCAGCAGGCCTGTTTGCGATGCGTCTACGGACGCCGCATATTCGTACAACGAAGTAGCGAAAGCCGCCGTAGCGTCCGGATCAAACAGTATGTTGCCGTTGGCATTCAAAACGTTCTCAACATGAATAGGCGTCGGAATCGTTAATCCGGTATCACCCGACGGATTGATAATTTTGATATTTCCCAATCCTAAAATACTGCCGCTTTGGTTGTTAACCGTCAGCGTATCCGATGTAAATGACAGCGTGCCGCTGTTGTTGACCGCTGATAAATCAAGCGACAGTAAGGAATCGGCCGCGGTCAGCCAATCAAACGTCACATTGCGCACCGACAAGGCAGCCGAGCGCAAATCTATTATGGAATTGTTAAAAATATACTTCGTGCTGCCGGTAAAATCAGTTGCCGGGGTGCTGGAGTTGGCGTCAATAGTTACGATGGAGTTGTTGAACGTTACCGTGTTTACGGCAGCTCCGGAGACGCCGTTGTCTATTTTGGTTTCCAGATTATAGTTGGCATAGCCCAACATCGACATGTCGGAAGTCGCGCCAAAAGTCATGCTGCCGCCCGTCGCATCGGAGACAAACGTAATGTTGCTTCCGATATCGGATGATACTGCCGTCGTATTGTTATGCATTAAAACGCCGTTGTCGCCTACAGCGAGGCTGTAATACATGCCGGTATCACTGTCTACCTGCAATAAGCTGTTTGTTATTGTGTTCGCGCCGCCAAACATTCTGCCTGCGGAGCTTACCAGCGTTTCCCCGGCTGTCTGTTCGAACGTTCCGGTAAACCCCAGATTATAGCCCGTAAGGCTTAGAGTTCCTTTGCCGGATTTGTTAATCGTACCGGTACCCGCAATGCCGCCGCCCATATCAACTTCATTATCCGCCGAGGTTCCCGTAATATTAAGAGTTCCGCCAGCCAGATAAATATCATTCCCGCCTGCCGCGGAACTGTCGGAATTGCCGCTAAAGATAATGTCGCCGTCAGTAGTATCAAGCGTTACCGTGCCACCATTGCTGTTAATTGCTCCGCCTAAGCCTATGCTGTAGCTATTGACAAATCTTGTTCCGCCGTAAACATTTAACGCGCCGCCGCTGTTGTAAATAGAATTGGCCGAATTACCGGACGCCGTAACGGTTGCGCCCTGCAAAGAAAGAGAAGAGCCCGCGCTGACAAGTACGCCGGACCCGCCGCGGTTATTGCTGAAAGTAAAGGTATTGGTTCCGTTGCCGGTCAATGTTACCGAGGCCGACCCTATGATATTTAAACCGTTGCCGCCGTTATTTGAAACGGACATATTGCCGTTGGTCAGGGACAGCGCTCCCGTACCGTTTACGCGAATGCCGTCCAAAGCATTCAAATCTGCTACCAAGCCGCCAGCTCCGGCCGTTAC
>Ga0123357_10009891_pt1 | contig 12074 bp, 14 predicted proteins | sample TergutEmb28metaG_FD_89873 | JGI IMG/M metagenome (GOLD analysis project Ga0123357, IMG submission 89873) | Embiratermes neotenicus P4 segment gut microbial communities from Petit-Saut dam, French Guiana - Emb289 P4 | ecosystem: Host-associated > Arthropoda: Insects > Digestive system > Gut ...
TACCATGTTTAAAATATTCAGTAACTATATTTGTTGAATAAATATATAAAATGCAACATTTAGAGGTTAGCGGTGCGGTAGACCACTATAGTCGTCGTTAGGCGTCAAAAGGTTAAAAAAGACCACCACAGGTCCCTGTACTGAGCCAAATTAATTCAGCCCAAGTTTCGTCAAATTATTTGTTAAAGACTTGCTTTTAATATTCTCCACCCATCAAGGCATATGTCTTCCAAATAGTATGTTTCCTTCAGGTTTCCCCAAAAAGACCCTGAATACACACAAATTTACCCCTCTACGTGTCACATGCCCCACCCATCTCATTCTCCTTGTGCTTCAGCCTGCATACGGATACCACTCCACCACAGCCAAACCACAACGTAACACCAACACACATCGAGCCAGAGCAATATAACCCATGAAATAACTCAAAAAATAAGTCGCAAGCGCCTGAGGATGGATGCATTAACATCCGAAACATGTTGAGCGTTAAATAATGAAATAATAAAGCAAATGACATCAAGTTGCTCTCTTTTTATTCAACTATCAAGATGATGCACGGTCCAATAAACACAAGATTCAATAAAATTGAATTTCTCAGTAAAAGTTCACTGTTTTTCTGCCGGGTCTAGTGCCCAGAACCCACAATATTCACCTTCACCGATACAGAATCCTCTAATCTTATAATTCATCTTTATATATAACTCTGTAACCCCTGTTTAATTATTGAAACTGCTAGTTAATATGACGTTGGTACGGCTTATGTAAAATGAGGAAAATTTGCTACGTTCAATTTTGAAATCGCTTGTTACTTTAGTAATAAGCCGGCAATTGTAAATACGACGGAGCTCTAATTTGTCCCTTCACAGACAGTCAAAATTATCACCGAAATTAAAATTCGTTGTTGCAAGAGTTTCATGGGATTTCAGGGATAATTGCTCCGAGTAATGTGATTTTTCAAAATTGTAGTACTGGGTTTGAACATGTGGAGACGAAGCAGTTTTATTTGGATATTCTGTAACATGGTTTGTCAGAAAAATAATTTGTGCTTGGGATAAAAACAGCTGATTTTGTAAGACAGCATAAAACTTGGCAACAATGCTCAGCTCAACAAGCTATTATTACCATCACAGAATCCTGGAATCCGTAGTGTTTTGGAAAAGGGACAGGCATATTCACAAATTGAGAATTCCAGATATTAAATGTTTCCAGCATTTAGTCTACTCCCCTCCTAACCTATCACTGTAGACAACGTTATAATACAAAATGTCAACGCAATCAATTCCGTTACTATCCAATTCATGCGTCCGTATTTGCATGCTGCATACATTTCTTTAAACATTTTCAATTTTACTTTGGTTTCGAATTCAATACTACTGTCCCTCGTTCTTATACTTTCACTGTCAGCAGTATTCCAGGAAATTAAAGTTACTTTTACTCAGATTTCGATAAAATTTGGAACTCCAAATATTCGGTGTTAACATTTCTCCATCTATCCGATGACCTAGGTCTTGTTAGCGGTACCTTCCCGAGAAAGTTCGTCAGTTATTCAGCTACTCTTACATTGCATCTCTTCACCGACTGTTACACTGAACACGTTCAGCCATTTTCACATTTGAGCTGTCCAGCCACTGTTACACTGCAGATGCTCATTTACTGTTACATAGCATCTCTTCATCGACTGTTACACTGGAGACGTTCAGTCATTTTAACATTGCGCCTGTTTAGCCACTGTGACATTTCAGCTGTTCAGCCACGTTTACACTGCAGATGCTGTGCCACTGCTATATTACAGCTGTTTACCCACTGTCACATTTCAGCTATTCAGACACTCTTTAATATTCCAGCTCTTTACCCGCCGTTACAGTGCAGCTGTACAGTACAACCACTGTCACAGGACCCTGCATGCAGTCTGTTGAGCCGCTGTCACAGCGCGGCTGGGCCTGCGTATTATTGCGTACAGCAATACACGCACAATCGCCTACCCAGAACGGTAGGAAGAGGTCATTGCTTTCAAGCATTACTTTCTACATAGCCCGTGGCCTTATGTCAACAGACCTGTTGTGTTTGGCGAGTCCTATTTTCAGTATACTAAAATACTTACACGTAGGGCTCCAAATGAATTGGAACGCGCTGAAACGGCTTTCCGGTTGAAAAAAAAAAAGAGTTAAATTTGTACTAAAATTAAGTTTTATAAAAGACACCCCTTATAGTTTCTGTTTTTAAGATTTTCCAATTCGAGCACTGCTTATACGTCTGTTATTCAACAAAAGAACTAAGTGTTCATTTGTTGGCAGGAATTTAAAAATGTTTATATAAAAAAATAGTGTTATTTTTAACACGTGCAAGCAGAAGTATCCGTTCTTCATTCGAGATATGATTGCTGTCCTTATTAATGGCACAATGTATATGAACTAATGTTTTAAAAATGAATAACACTGAAATAAATAAAATAGTCAGCCCTATTTACTCAGGTAATAAAAGTAGTAAGGGTAAAGCAGTTCCGTTACAGGCCTGGAGTGGCCCAGAGGGTTCCAGGAAGTTAAGGTTCCCAGATTTCATGACAACGGCACAGGATGGTGGTAAGGTTGTCAACTTTACGTACCGGCCGCATTTACCCCCAGGAAATGTTCCTGGTACTAATTTCTGTTAGAGGCTGAGTCGAATCCAGGGCCATAGTGCGAACAGAAGGATTTTATGACAATGAAAAGTTGCAATGACGCCAGCTGGGATCGAACCAGCGACCTTCCGATTGTAGCACATCACCTTAACCACTGTGCTACCGCGGTCCCCTAATAAAAGTAGTGGGAATGAGAATTTTAAACACATCCAATCAATGTAACACAATACTTGCACATCACTATAACAGCCGTGTGTACCGCACGAAAGGACAGTAGTAAGGCGCACATTATATTCCCCAAATTTGTTACAAAAACTTGCAACATACTACACAACAAATCCGTACTTTACTGAAGTGCTTAACTATTAACTGGTCAGTGAAATCAAGTAGTGACTGAAGCTTTTGAAAGACCGAGATGGAAAAATGATAAATATTAACCTTTTGACGCCTAACGACGACTATAGTGGTCGTACCGCACCGCTAACCTCTAAATGTTGCATTTTATATCTTTATTCAATAAATACAGGTACTGAATATTTTAAACATGGTGTATACTCTCCGTTTTTTCCTCTTCAAAATGCAGTTTGTTTCATAATTCTAACGTATTTGATTCATGTATTATTCACATTTCATATACAGAATGTGCTAAAATTAAAAAAAATAATAATAATAATTCCGGCGCCAAAAGGTTAAGGTTGGTCTTTGGTAATGGGTTTGTGAGCTTGGGAGGTAAATTGAGCCGGCTCAGGATCGTGTTCCATGGACGGCATCCGTGTTAGCGGCGTTGAAACTTCTGATTATGCTATCACAGATTTAGTTCAAACCCTATATGACAGTGGTAACTATATCCACCATCTGTTTTAACATCAAAAGTTTTATGAATTTTACCCACAAAGTGTATTTATGTACTTCTTGTTTTTAAGCTTTCGTCATGTTCTACATGTAATGTTTTCTTTTTTGGGTAATTCCCCGGCGTCTGAGTTCTAATAGCTATTAGAACTCAGACGCCGGGGAATTACCCAAAAAAGAAAACATTATATTTATGAATTTCGTGTTCTTCGTGGCGAATCTTTGGTGATGTCAGCGAGATAGAAAAGCGGTTTCTAAATATGTCACATGATCTATGGACGTTTAGAGTAAAGAGCATAGCTCGGGTCCTGGATAAAATCACGCTCGAAACTGTCGTATCAAACCGTCCGCTTCATGTCTTCCCCAGTTTCTCTCGTTGTATTAAGCCTTCCAGTGTTTCAGACGTTATTTAGCAAAGCGCGTCTAAGGACAATTGACTGTGAGGAAGCGGGTGGATAGAACTGGCTACGAATCGTGACTTATTAAGGGCTGCACTATTAGTGTCTTGTAAACGTTTGGGTTTTGCTACTGCTGGGCTGTTCTAGGTAGTTAGTATGATGGATGGAAAATCAAGAGTTTGTGAGGAGGAAAGGTGGATGAACTAGTTCAGGACTGTTTCATGGCAGCCTTGAGATGTCGATTTCTGCTGCGGGAGTTAATTAATTGCTTAACTAACCAATCTGCTAGATATTTTATTTCTCCTTGGGTTTGAGGTGAGGGTAGCCTATGCCTTTTTGAACTCCATCGTCTATGACCCCATTTCTTATCCCCCATATGCCACATTAATGAATATGAAGCTTCGGCCTAATGATTTGGGCGGGAGAAAACTAACATACTCAGAAATATAATATGCCTCCTTCTCACTCTGTCCACCACAAATCCCAGTGATTGCGGTGGGACTCGACAGTACTCGACAATAAGAAGCCTGCGATTAGCCTTATGAGCTGTGTCACAAATACAACGGGTATTAGAGAAAAAGATCGTGAGGTTGGGCGTTGGATGGGACTGACACTTGATTGTGTCTACCGGAGGGATTTGATGTTAGAGGTGCTGAAACTTCGAGTACTTTTATCGGATAGTTAAATTAGCTAGTGTGTTAGTTAACAAAACGCAGAAAGCCATGTATTGCGTCTGATGGGTGCTTACATTTGCTTAATACATTTTTCTTTTTTATGCGTTGCTAATTCGAAATAAACTAGCATGGAGTGCATAATGACCTGGTGGCTGCAACATGGCTGCCACAACCATAAGTTTTTGTCCGTTTTCTACATCCTCATTACGCTGGAAGTTTAGAATACACCATTACGTTGTGTATCGGTAGGGATTCCAAGCTTTTATCACATCACCTCCCCCTCCATTGTCACTTTCTCCTTTACTTACAGAACTTCTCATACTGTGCTACCCAGACACTCATTTACATCACAGTAGGCCTACATGCTGCAGCGTTGCAAAATTTTACCACCTGAAAACTGAAATTCATCTAACTGGGCCAGCGTTTAAAAAAATTCAGTTTTTGCCACCGGAAACCACACATTGTCTGCATTACAAGGAATAAACTGATTATGATAATTCAAAACACATTAATACACAATGTTACAGAAATTTTCGATTTTTTGAATGCTCAACAGGTGTCACACGTCATTACTACTGTGCTATAAACGGCCAGACAAACAAATCAGAAATATGGCAAATCCTAAAATAACGACTATGTAACAAGGATCATGCTTAACGAGCCAGCGAACTCTGTAGTCAGAGAACATTAAGATGCAATATCTCTTCATTTCAAGGCCAGCTACTGAGTAGGATGATGAGCCAGTTCATTCCAGTCGGTCTCCCCCCAGCTTATTGCCCAAATAGAGTCCTATACACTCTAATATCATTCAGAATTCTTCTTTCTCTTCCAAATTACAGCCTTCATAAAAAAATCGAGATTTTCACTTCAGTGGAAACAAGAAATTTGGTCTTCGGAATTATGAAGTCGTGTAGCCTGATAGACGGTACGGAAGTTTCGGAGGAACACACTGCCTGCACATTCGGCGAGAAAGTTCTACACTCTTGGTTCCTCGGAAATGTTGGTGCCCACCTACAAGACGACACGGCTTCATAAATATAAAACAAAACTGTAATTTTCCAGCTTATCTTTGTGTGCATTTCTTTCCAACCATCTGATATACATGGCCAAATCTTATTTCACTGTGTTAGAAGTAACAACATTAATTCAGCTGTAGGCAATACAGCAATTGCAATCTCCACTTCATCTCTCTAATATCAATTTCAAATATCTCATCAACATTCAATACGCAGTGGTTACAGCATATACCATCTACATGAACATTAAACACTTTTGTATTACGCACATGGTACGTTTCAAATGAACCTACGTATCAACAAGTCACTCTTTGTACTGAGGCAACAGGTTTTTTTTTTTTTTAAAAAAAAGAAAGGAACTAGACACTTGCTTAAATTTAAAACCTTTAAAAACGTGTTTATGAATATTCTAATGTTATGTTCTGCTATTAAGATACGTTTTAACCCCATGGATAGATTTGACCCACAACCGAGTATCTTACGACCGTGTGAACATTTCATGAGACCAGTTTCAGGCCCTTTTCAACACAGTAATGTACTTTTGGGTTCCATCAAACATTGTGAGCATCTGGCTAACACAGGAGGGGAAAACACATCGGACAGATGCAATTACGTACTGTGAATTAGGAACACAGAACCTGTAAGTTTATAGCACTAGGGGATTTACGTCAAGGGCGCTGCAAGTTCTGGACAGGTCAGTAAATACTTTTTAAGTTTATATTTTATAAACTGCGAGACCTCTAATTCTTTTTGCCACGTATGCAACGATAAGTTTTACTGAAATGTATCGACAATTTCGAATTTTTGTTACAGTCGAAAAGAAAGGTAAAGAGCACTTTACATCAAAATATACAAACGTCTCTGTGTGCATGTCATGCTTACCTCACTAAGGTTTTTTCCTCACTTTCTTTAAAGTTAATAATTTTAATAATTAAACTTAATTTCGGGTCTACCCCAAAGATGGAGAAAGTAAGTTCCCCGAAACGTTGGTACCTATCTTCCAAACTACATGGTGTCACACCCCAAGAGACACTAAAAGTCACTTCGTAAATTGTGAAAAACTGGAGCATATATTACCAACTGTAGCGTTGAATACACGATAGGATTAGAGTGAGGATTCGAGGAACGTGCTGTGACGTAAGAACGAAGAACATCTGTACTTGAAGAACTCGCAAACCGTTGGATCAATGCTCTCAACCTTTTGCACGTGGCAGCATATTCAACCACAGTGCAGCATCTCCTGTCACATCACATCATCTACGTAGGCCTGTTATTGTGTAGTTGCCTGTGTTCATACTTGATTACCCTTTAAATTTATTGGTCCATACATTACGTTTATTACTTTCATACGTGTTACGATTCATATAGAAATCTGACACATTACCATATTCCCTTTAAAAAATAATAATAGATGACTGACCTGACAGATAAAATTGCTATGACGAACTATAACTTATGTAAAACAAATAAAGATATAAATAATATCGAAACAACAACAATGTTATAAAGAAACAACAGGGCTCCACAATGAGATAACAAAACAAGACTAAACAAGAGGACACTGCTTTTATCACACTTGTTTAACTTTTGTTATTTGATAAGGCATTCCAGCTGAAAAACTCGCAGCACGCCAGTTGAGTAACACTACCTTACTGCACGGTACAAACCCTGACATATTGTTGTCTCCTTCACCCTAGGTATATTCAGAACAAATCTAAATCACATTATGTACGCTGTGCATCTGGTACAAGCAAAAGGATGAAGTTTAAAATAACAATGTCTTCCACGCAATTAAAATAAGTTGCAGGATGGTCAAGCACAACAATCAAAGTCGCCAGGATACTACACTTTAATAGAGAACATCAGCATTTGAATGTCCTGTGAGCAACAAAATTGATAGTTCATGTTTTCGTAAAAACGGAGTGTGTTACAAACCATGTTCATGAATAAAGTCATGACTTGATCCTTAAAAAACAGTATGCCTAAAGATTTGTTAAACATGTGAATGGAACGCCACAGCACCGGGTAGTACCTTCAAACAGGCAACAGTAGACTCCTTAAAAAATCTTGACATTAGCTAATCAGTGTCGGCGCGGAGACGGGGTAATTCCCTTGGGGTTTCTGCAGTTTATCAATCCTTGCAGGTAAGTACCGCCACAGTACCTCAAAGCAGATAAAAATCACGTCCTTCGACATCCACAACAATTAATTGTCCACTGAACACCCTGACATTCGACGCAATATTTTCTGCGGCACCGACAGCACCGCTAAAAGAAACAATAGGTTTATACAACGCATTCATCTGAGGTAGTGTCCTTGGTGTGGCTGAGACAGACCGAGGTTTCCATGGTAACCGACACTGTTTTCCGCGATCACTTGGTTTCTATGGTTAGACTTCCGACAGAACACGATTTGCAGCACCAACAGCTTGACTTCTATGGTCACTGGGTTCCAGTATTTATTATGATACAGCTTGGCTGTGCCTCACTCGGTTGTCATGGTTGCGGTACAAGTTCGTTTGTGTGCGATATCACAAGTTCGGTTTCTGTGGAGTCACACCCAGTGGTGTTAACAGGTGGGTATAATTTCCCCCGTCATATAAAAGGTCCGTATCCACTAAAATAAATAGGTAAAAATGAATTATTAAATAATACATAGACAGTCAAATCCCGATATAGCGCCACTGTTTGCTCGCCACAATCCGTGGCAGTATGTTGAGTGTTGCAGTAAATCGAAATACAGTATATTAGAGAAGTTCATAGAAGGTGGTGTTATATCGGAGATGAAATGCACGCAATTAAACTGGCCGACGAATGTTGCCGACAGTCTCTAAGAGCCTTTAAGAGCCGAACTATTATATCTGAAGTTCCCGGTTTCGGTGTTTTTGGCCCCAGTCGGTTAACTAGAAAGACGTAGTTCCTGGTTTTCTTCAGTCGGTCCACGCACAGTTTGGTACAGTGTCTGACAACATACCATGATCGCTTCCTCTTACATTCTTCTCGATTCATTACTCAGAAACATTTTACCCTACTCAGTTCAGTCATGTAACTTCTGCAACTAACATAAGATATGAAGAAAGTTATCTTTGCAGCTGTGTGACACAATTAACTGTGATGCAGAAAGGCGTTTTTTATAAGACATATGAACAGTGATTACGTTTATCTTTCATGAAAACTAACAAGTGTACGGATATCCTGTCATCAGTATACAGAGTTATTTAATCTGGATCCGCATCCAACAATATATGTCAGCAGAGTGACATCCAGATGCGCCACTGGACAAAATCCGGCCGCTTTAATTTAGAAAATTCTTGTCTTCTCCGACGTGATGCAGCAGTTTGTTCAGTGGATCCCGACGTTACGAAGAAAGACAGTGCCTTTGAAACGTCGGGAATCCTCATCCACCGACATAATGCCATGCTATAGAAGACATGATGCCTCCAAAACATTGGTGTGAGAACATAAAATCACAAACTTGAGGGTTGTTTGACCGCGCATCTTCCTCATGAAATAATGTGAAATGCCAACTTGATGCAACAAGGTAATTTTATTGATGTATTTATTACATGTTTCGGGCGCATACGCCCATCTTCAGGAGCATTAGATGTTGAGTTGCAGCATATGGTTTTCTGCACCGAGTTTGTGGATGGATGGTGGTCTTGAGAGCCGCTGCGTAGGTCGTGTGTACGGTGCGGATGGTGCCGTGCACCGTCCGCACCCTGCATTTCACATTATTTCATAAAATCACAAATTTTAATTTAATTCACACACATAAATATCAGAGTTTTACAATATCCTTCCACATCTGTTCTGATACTCCAAATAACATTTTTTCCAAAACGTTACATCGACAAATTTGTGTTACATTTTCAAGAGTCTCCTCTCTGGGACAAGGAAATAAAACGACATGTATGAAAATGTAGGCCTGCAAGTGAGAAACTGACCAACACTAATGGCGGTCTCTACTTTTATCCACGATCTTGCACATGCTACTACCTAATTACGAGTTGCATGAAACATACGCCTCAGACAATGTGAAAGTACTCTTTTGTCCATTCTTCTCCGACATCCAAAAAAACATTTCTGTGTTTGAATTTTCCAGGCTTGCCTGCTTATCCTTCTGGTAAGAGTAATATTAAGATGAATATGCGTATGGAGAACAGGTGGGATGAAAATGAATGACAAGTGAAAAAACCTGCCCCAGTGCCACGCCGTCCACCACAAATCTCACGTGGACTGACCTGGGATCGAGCCCGAGCTTCCGTTTTGAGAGGTCGGCGATTAACAGCCTAAGCCATGGCAAGGCCTTGAAAAGTTCAGCTTCAGCTGAACAATGTTTAAAGATTCAATCCTTGACGCAGAAAAAACACACTGCGTCTCTGTTACAAAGATAAATCGATTGGTACTCTCTGTAAAATAATAATCTTTTACGCCGAACATCGCACGAAAGGCAAAATACACGGTGTAGATAAAATACATATTTTTAAACTGTAGTGTGTGTGGCGCATATAGCTGTCATCATGCTTTATAGGGTTAACCCTGAAGTACTCAATAATGCAAGACGTAGGCCTATTTTATACAAATATTTGTGCAGATGTTTGCTGTACATTCCAGGGACCAGGTGTCTTTTTGTCGGAATGCAATTATGCCATTCTAAATGCGCCTGTTCTTTTGTCAAGTACATGAAACCGCAAACGTAACTACGAGTGGTAACAAGCCCTCATAGCAGAATTAAGGGGCACAGATGAATATTACCAAAGTTACTTAAAGATCCGTAGTTCTAAGGTCTGTACAGATCAGATATTACAAATGCAGGTAAACTGGACGCGAATATTACGAATGATTAGACAACAAATGTTATGAACTAAATCCTTTCAAGCATAAAGAAGACAGAGAGATATAGAAGAGAAGAAGAAGAAGAAGCAGAAAGTTTGAGAGAGGGTATTGAGGGAAATTGCATTTATTACAAGGAAACTACCAGTTTTGTGACTGAAAAGTACCAATCTTCCTTCTTGTAAAATTATTAAGCTGGCGCAGAGAGAAGCTAAAGCGTTGATAGGTTACAGATGAAGGTGAAGTGATGCGAAGTGGACAGCTCTCACATGCAGGTGGGGGGAAGGGGGAAGAAGGCGAGCAGTTGCTCTACGCTTGGGAATTTTGATGGTAATATTGGTGGAATTCTGAAGCTAACACTGGGAAGTCTGCATTAGGGCATAATTTCGAGGTCGATATTGAAGGGGCTGCACATGAAAGGTGGATGTTTTGTATCAACTCAGCATTTGCTCTGGGATAGGGAAAAAAACCTAGGAGAAACTTCGTCTAGTTGGCTTGTCACAGAACCTTCCGGATCCTTGCCGACTTTCAGCCAGCAGCCCGCCATTCATATATGCCAACTTTAGCCTAAGCAGACATTGATTAAAGACGTCTGTTTCTTGTTCATTCCTTTGAATGAGTAATAAACAGTCCACGTGACCGAATAAGACATCGACAAAAACTTTCGGCATTATACAATCCACATTTTATATGAGTCGCCTACGTAACATATTTAAACCAAGAACCTTCGCGAAATTTATATGCGACGCTAAGAGCTTTTGAGTAGAGCGATCTTAAGAGGTCTTCTGCTCCTCCAATTAACACAGTACCGGGTGTTTCAAAAGAAACACGCAGTGTCGTTACCAACAGCCATCGCTGCTCTCACAAACAGCAGCAACTAGAATTATGGCTAATAAGAGAAGCAACGCTGAAAAATTTTTCGATGGGGACTTAACTTTCAAAGCATCCAATCTTCCCGATAAAAGTGATACAAGTCAAAAATTGTCATTTTTCATTTTATCGGTTATCTTGACAAAAATATGCTCCTATGCTATGTCTTCCAAACCTATACTAACGTGAAATATACAGATAAACTTACATATTCAAACCTGACGTGTACCACGCAATGCTGAATCTATTATCTCTTTCCTATCTTCTTCTTGAATCCCTGTAAAATATTACTGTTGACCTGTGTCACTTTTCTCTCGAATGCGCGATGTACGCCACTGAAATTTACACTTGATCTGCGATTATTTGAAGAGTTAAAAAAAAAAAATTATCTCATGGCATAGTTTATTCTGAAGGATCCTGAGTTAAGTAAGTCGTCAATCTGTTCTTGCTTGTCTTATCCGTTTCTTCAAGTTCTCGATTTTATCCAGCTTAGGAGATCTGAAGCATGAAAGACATCTAGGCCATCAGTTAAGAAGACGTTAGTTCCACTCTCACGGAAACGCCCATCGCATGTACTACAAAGCCAAACTGGTTGAAGTTGCGTAGACAAATGTCATTTGTTTATTGTGGGAATTATACGAAACGTATTAATACGGTGAGTAGGCAACAGGCAAAGCTTTTAATGCTACAGCAGGTCTTACACACACTTATTACGTTGCTTGATATATATATATATATATATATATACACGGGGTGTAACAGGAGGAACGGACCAGACTTCGGGAGGGTGTTCCTTATGTTATACTATACCGATGTAA
>Ga0123357_10009892_pt1 | contig 12074 bp, 12 predicted proteins | sample TergutEmb28metaG_FD_89873 | JGI IMG/M metagenome (GOLD analysis project Ga0123357, IMG submission 89873) | Embiratermes neotenicus P4 segment gut microbial communities from Petit-Saut dam, French Guiana - Emb289 P4 | ecosystem: Host-associated > Arthropoda: Insects > Digestive system > Gut ...
AACAAAAATATATCGGGGCTTCGCCGCTTAGGTGTGGTTTGTTAATTTCATAACCCGATGTTTCACATCGGGCTACCAAGATCGAATCCGTTCCGGATTCTTTAATTCCTCAAGTTTTTACGTTGACCCGAAAAATGTGTATATTTGCATTTTATTTTAATAAGATAGATTATGGCAACGATAACATTAAATTATAACGCAAGGAATGTTCGTGCGCAAAAAACGTTAGAATATATCTTGGCAATGGGCTTTTTCACCGCTGAAAAAAAAGTGAAAAAATCAGGCTTGGAATTAGCATTTGAAGATATTGAAAAAGGGCGTGTTCACAGGCTTATTACGCCTAAAAACCGCAAATAATATGTCTGAAAATAAAGCAAGGCGTAAAACCCCAAAAGAATTTTTTGCTTCTTTTTCGGAAGAAACTGAGAATGCTTTATATCTTGTTGATTATTTCAAAGCCATTATCATAATTTCCTGTATTATTTTTCATCTTACAAGGTTTTGCGTCATACCAAAAACAACTGATAACCTGAGTTCGGGATAAGAGATAGCTCGTTAGGGCTTTCATATCCATAGAATACGATTCCCAATCCAACAACTTTTGGGTAGGACATACACCGTGAATGCCCTACGGGCAATGGAAGATTGTATCACACTATTTTCTATGGATATGAATCGCCTATGGCGAAATTACTGTTTTATATATTCTTTCGTATATCTTTGATCAATGGTAAAATGCAAAGGTAACAACTTCAATACACGTATTTCAGCATCTTTGTTGTTCTTCAATATCAAAAGTTTTTCAATTCCTTCCATACTGTATCCGGTAGATTCAATTTCTTTATGGAAATAGAGGACAATAGATATATCTTTGTAATACAGCATCCTGAGGATACTGCTTATATTTACGACCTGTTTGAAGAATTAAAAGAACACCCCGAAACAGGAACAGGAAAACCGAGATACAAAAAATACGATGAATTTTGGGCGCGTAAAGTTTCGGACAAACAAAAGCAGCCACATTTTCATGTAACTGCCTTACTCTGAGTGAGCCACTGACCAGATTCGAACTGGTGACCTACGCGTTACGAATGCGTTGCTCTACCGACTGAGCTACAGTGGCTTGTGTTATTGAAGCAATTGCTTCAGGAAATCATCCAAATCCTTTTCGATGGATGCCCAAAGAACATCGTCGACTTTGATGGTATCGTCGTCCCAAAAGAATAATTCTTCGAGAACAACAAACTCTTTGTCAACTAAACTGACCGTGAATGGCTTTACAATATACTCCCGCTCAAAAACACCTTCTTTCCCTGCCTGTTGCAACATCTGTCGCAACGTATGCACCAGATTGAACGATGGGTTGTCGGGAAGCTGAACCTTGTTTAGCTCTTGATCCGTATCGTCGTAAATGACGATCGAATTGTCTTCGGTATCATGAAACAAATACAAATCTCCCAATGAATTACTGTCTTCTTTCGATTCATAATTCGTTAAGCTTTCTTTGATCGCAATTTCCAATATAGGAGCTAATACTTTGTTCATCGTTTCATTTGACGGTGCAAAGGTAGTAAAAATTTCTTACTTTGGGATGTGATTCGAGGCAAAATTGTTGAGGAATTGGATTAGCAGGGCTGCATTTTTCGGGTAAGTATCTAACGGATTGGGTTGTATCAGAATATATTTTTCTTTTTTCCCTTCCGTATAGTTCAGGTGGTAGATCGTGCCGTTAAGCGGGTTTTCTGTGGGGACATTTTTTATCTTAAATCCGTAGGTGTCGTTCAAATGAAATATCCGGCTGTTGGCTATCAGCCCGGTCAATTGATTAAATTCTTCATCGCTCAAGTTGCCGTCCGAACTGTGGATTTGCGCTTTTTCGGCATGAGCATCTAAAAACAAATTTTGCTGTTTGATATGATAACTCTTATCGCTGTTCATCTCGATAGTGAGTTTATAGATTTTGGCGCTTTCCATCGTAAACGATAATTTAAAATCTTTGGGAATCGAAGGTTGGCATCCGGCAAGTAAAAGCGCTAAAAGCAATAAAGAAATTGAAAAATTTTTCATCTTGTATAAAAATAAAAGAAACTGTATCAAAAGCCTTTTTTGACCTTGTATTGCGGGCTTGACCCGCAATCCCCTGAGGGGGATCATCCCGCGTCAAGCGCGGGATGACAATGAATGGCTTTTGATACAGCTTCAAAATTAAAATTTATTTCCAAGGATCAGGCTGAACAAGATACGGTTGTCCTGTTTCGTCGTTACCCATGGTTTGAATCTGAGTTAATGGAATAGGAAGCATGGTCTTTGTTGCCGACAATGCGGTGATATTCCTGAATTTACCGTTCGAAATGTAATTTGCTTCGTAATTTACATAATCTTGCAGTTGTTGATGCATATAGTCGCCACCCCAGCGGGCAAGGTCGAACCAGCGTTGTCCTTCCATCGCAAGTTCCAGCTTGCGTTCCATACGGATCGCCTTGATGCAAGTAGCCTGGTCGCTAAATGCAGCATGTGAAGACGGATAGGTCGCTACCTTATAGTTAGCAGCCGGTGTTCCGTCGGCCATGGTGATGATGTTCACCGGCAAAGCGGCACGGGCACGAATCTTGTTCACATAACTCATGGCTCCACTTAAGTTACCATCATTAGCCAAACATTCGGCATAAAGCAACATGGCGTCGCGAACACTCAGGTATTGAACATGGATAGCTGAACCGGGCGACCAGCCCCAACCCATATTACTACGTCCCAAGCCGGCATTGGCTTCCGCATTGCTGTAAACATGTTTTTTAGGCACAAAAGCGCCGCCGTTGGTGACATCGCGCACCCAGTTTAAGGCAGGACCATAATCTTTATACGGTATGTTGACACGACCTACAGCAAAGTCCAAACGGGGATCTACCGGTACGGTAGCATCATTAACGGTAAGAGCAGGCGTCCTGTTTGCAGGGTCATTTTGAGTCCCATCCAAAAGGAAAACGTTATTATCCGTTGCATTTCCGCTCGCGTCCGTATTAACCACTTGTACTGTGGTTATACTCGGCGTATTTCTGTAGGAATTATCGAGGAAAGGCAAGCCGTTATCATCTACTTTGAACGAATTAACCAATTCGAAAGAGGGTTGGTAAAAACCGCAGCATCCACCCGGTGCGCCGCCGCCGTAGGGATAACAGAGCGACATACCGTCATTACCGTGTTCGTTACCATCGCTGGAGAATTGGATTTCAAAGATAGATTCCGGACTTTTATTGTTCATGGCGCAGCTCCAGTTATCGGTCAAATTATCGCTCAACGCATATTTTGTACCTACATTTGTCACCCCGTTGTTTAATACATCGGCGAGGATGGGTTCGGCATCCGTCATTTTGCCTTGTTGCATCAATATTTTAGCCTTCAGCATTTTGGCTGCCCAAACGTATGCCCGTCCCACATCGGCCGGTTGATCAGGCAATCCGGCAATGGCTTTATCCACATCCGCCAAAATATTGGGATAGATATCCTTGTCGTTGTGAATTTTAGGATCGTTATCGGTAACGGTTTCATCAACGAAAGGCATGTAAGGCCCAAATACTTTGACGCCTTCGAAATAGATTAAAGCGCGAAGGAAATACAGTTCGGCAGAACGGGTATTTTTCAGATCTTCGCTCATATCCGTTACATTGGCCAAGACTTGCAAAGCTAAATTGACGCGTTTTGAACCTACATATACCCACTGCCACTTGTCGTTAAGATAGCCGTTGGAGCTCAATATCGTAAAGTTTTCCACCGAATTCAAGGGCGACTGGTCGCCCGAATCGGAACCTTTAAGGGCATCCCCGCCATAGATTCCGCCGAATACCCAGTTGAAGAGGCTCGATCCCCACCAGTTATTACCATAGCCATCCTGTGCTCCGGCGTATGTTAAAGTAGCATAAGCCGTTGTGATCATCATTTCTACCCCTTGCGCATTGGTCAATGCTTCCTGATCTACGCTTCCTTGCGGTTCCTTGTAGAGAAAGTTTTCCCCGCAGGAAAATAACATGGTAAACGCAACGCATAGAAGCGCTCCTGCATATTTATATTTAAGTTTCATATTTTTCGTTTATTTTAAGTTATTTATCAAAATGCAAAATTCACACCGCCAATGATCCGAATGATATTCGGCCATGCACCCATATCAATACCTCTGTTAAGGTCGGCGCCATTGCCTGCGCTTACGTCGGCATTCGTAAATTCAGGATCCAATCCTCTGTACTTCGTGAAGGTCAGCGCATTTTCTATTTGTGCATACAACCGCAGATTGGAGATGGTCAGTTTCTTGATCAAGTTCTTTGGGAAAGTATAACCAATCAAGAAGTTCTTCATGCGGAGGAAAGAGCCGTCTTCCACGAAGTAGGAACTGACTCTTTGGTCGTAGGTATCGCCACTGTCGAGGATCGGCAATACCGCATCGGTTTTGCCCGGTTCCCACGACAAGTCGCGCATACGGGACGAACGGTTTCCGCGGAACAATTGGAAGTCGGTGAAATACTCAGTGTTGTTGAACAGTTTGTTGCCAAGGGTCGAATACCAGAACATGGTGAGATCCCAATGTTTCCAGGTCAACGACAGGTTCAAACCGGTAATCAAGTCGGGATGCGGCGAACCGAGAACCGTACGGTCGTTTTCGGTTAATACACCGTTGCCATCCGTATCGGCATATCTAAACTTACCTATATACCGGGCAGCTTCGGCATCCGACATGTCGGCGCTGGCTCCCAGGGGGATGCAGGCTTTTACATCGGCTACGCTGGTATAGAAGCCGTTTACCTTGTATCCGAAGAATTCCGAGATAGCATGTCCCGCGGTGGTACGCGTTACTGCATCGTCAAATCGGGTTCCCCATCCATAGAGCGCATAATCCTGTTGTTGAGCTAATGACAGGACTTCATTGTGGTAATGCGACAGGTTCAAATCAACGTCCCATCTCCAATCGCCTTTATTGCCATGGTAGCTCAGATTCAAATCGTATCCGGTATTCCGCATACTTCCGTAATTGATATAAGGAGCGCCTGCACCACCGGACAATCCGGAGTAGGCTGCCTGAATCAACATGTTGGTGGTCGTTTTGCGATAGAAATCAACGCCGACGCCGAATTTACCCTGCAATATCGTGGCATCCAAGCCGGCGTTGTAGGTTTCTACAGCTTCCCACTTGGTGTCGGGGTTTCCGAAATTCCCCAAGCGGAACCCCATGAGACCGGAGTTACTTCCGGTGATATCATAATTGGTCGACATAGGTTCTGTTACATATTCGTAGGCAAAGTTCGTCGGGCGGGGCACGTCGGAGTTACCGGTCAACCCCCAGCTGGCGCGAATTTTTAAATCATCCAACCAGGTACGTGCAGGAGCCATAAAGCCTTCTTCCGAAATACGCCAGCCTGCAGATACCGACGGGAAAGTTCCGTAGCGATTCGATTGGGAAAAACGGGAGGAACCGTCGCGACGTACATTCACCGTCACAAGGTATTTGTCTTTGAGCGAATAGTCCACACGCCCGAAAATACCGAACAACGCGACGGCGCCATTATAGGATGAGTTGGCTTGCATCTGGTCGTTCTTTTCACCCATATTCAACACCCACGTATTGACGTTATCTTCGAAGGTGTAATTAAACCGTTGCCCATAGATGCTGCGTCCGATACCGTCGTTGACAGCTTCCGTACCCAACAGTACCGTTAATTTATGGATGTCGTTAAACGTGGCTTTATACGTAGCCGTATTCGTCCATATCCACCGCATATTGAATCCGGCTCTTTCTTCCAAACTGTTTTGACCGGTTGTTTCATTGAATTCCAGATTCAATTTATTCATATTGTATGAATAGTTGTTCGTATAATCCAAACCGAAACTGGTTCTGAAAGTCAAATTTTTAAGAATGTCCACTTCAGCCCAGGCATTGCCGAACAACCGGAGATTGGTCCAATAATTCTGTTGCTGACGTTCGATATTGGCTACCGGGTTTTCCCAGTTTCCCGTACCGGGGAAAATGGAACCGGAGTAGTGCCCTCCCATATCATAAACCGGGGCGTAGGGTATAGCACGATAAGTCCATGAATAGGCGCTGCTTTCTGCTGCACCGTTGCTGCTGCCCAAGCTCTTCCACCACGAGAACGACAGATTTTCACCTACCCGCAACCAGGGACGTATGTTGTACGAACTGTTGAGACGGGTCGCATAACGGGTGTAATAGAAATCTTTCACAACGCTTCGCTGGTCGAAATAGTTGAGGCTGAGGTTGTATTGGCCTTTATCGTTACCACCGCTGATACCTAAGTTGTGGTTTTGTTCGGGAGCGTAATCATTCGTGATTTCATTCCACCAGTTGGTATCGGAATAAGGGGCGAATACATTGTCGGGAAAACTATATTTGCTCATATCTACTGCATCCATCCCACCATTGTTTGAAATGTAGGCGTAGGGCGTAAATCCGTTAGCAGTCGTTTTAAATAAGGGATGCGCAGGCATGGTGGTGTTATCGCCGGAAATTCTCAATTGACCTAATAAGGAATTCCATTCCAAATTCATACGGTCTTGCGAATTAAGCACGTCGTAGCGTTTGCCCGGTTGTTGCACGCCAAAATAGCCGTCGTAAGTCAACACCGGTTGGCCTGATCTATTCCCCTGTTTGGTAGTGATCAAGATAACCCCGTTGGAAGCTTGAGCGCCATAGATAGCTGCGGCAGAAGCATCTTTCAAAATCTGGAGGCTTTCGATGTCATTCGGGTTGATAGAACTCAAATCCTGATTTTTGGAAGAAACACCGTCGATGACATACAACGGACCGTTGTCGTTAATGGTGTTGACCCCACGAATACGTACCATGGTCGCTGCTCCGGGCGCTCCGGAAGTACCGATATACACGCCGGCGCTTTTCCCCTGTAACTGTTGGGAAGCCGAAGAACCGGAGGTTTTCTGAAGTTTCTTCGTATCGACAACGGCAACGGATACTGCCATGTCGCGTTTCACTTGCGATCCATATCCAACGACTACGACTTCATCCAAATTCTGGGTGTCGTCTTTTAATACGACATTGATCGTTTTTTTACCACTCACTGCAATTTCTTGGGTGAGGTAGCCAATGTAGGATACAACCAAGGTAGCCTGAGAAGGTACCTGTTGAAGAGAGTATTTACCGTTTACATCGGTAATAAACCCGTTGGTGCTCCCTTTCACGGTAACGTTTGCGCCGATCAGCGGTTCCCCGTTCGAATCGGTAATAGTCCCTGTCACGGCAATATTCCCTTGTCCGAAAACCGTGCTCGCGCAAAATAGCAATAGAAAAGCAACTAAAGCTGAGATGTTTTTTCGCATTTTTGTTTGTTTGTTAATAATTAATCTTTTCATACCTTAACATATATTTGTTTGAAAAAAAATGATTTATAAAAATTGGTTTGGAATAAATATTCCAAAAAAGTACTTTGCTTAGATTCAGACTCTTTTCTTTTACATAGGCATACAGATTTTAATAGTTATTATTATTTACACGGCAAAGTTAGGTATTATTTTTAATATATAAAAGTATTTTTAAATAAAATTAACGAAAATTTGCTAAGGTATTATAAATAAGCTAAAAATAATTTTAAAAAATAAAACAGGAATCTGCTTTTAATCTGCTACGTCATTTCAAGGGCACTCGCCCGCTCCGATTTATTAAAAACTAATGTTTCGCACTTCATAAAATAAGAGGAGTAATGTTATTAGTTGTAGTAAGATATAAAAGAAAAAAGGTTCAGACACTGTTCATACCATCGATTTTTCGTCGACTTCGTTCGAATCCGCTAAAATCAAACCGAAAGTGTTAAAATAAAAATTCCCGATTTCTCAATCAAAAAAATGTTTTTCAAATTAAATTCTTACCTTTGCATTTCAAATGCCATAGTGATTTTTTTATGGGATAAGAAATGTATAAATATGGTCAATGTTAAAGAAATAAGACAATGCTTACTCGAAATGCTGCTATAAAAACGGTTAGAAACTATGCAAAAGAGATTAACAATCAGGGAGTTAATCTTCGAAAAGTAATACTTTACGGCTCGTTTGCCAAAGGAACGCAACACGAATGGTCGGACATTGATGTGGCATTGGTGGCTGACGATTTTACAGGTATTGGTATTTTAGATACTCCTCGTTTTTCTCGTATAAATCTTCAAACACCGTATCTTAGAATTGAGCCAAGAACCTATTCAACTGATTATTTTCAAGAAAGTGACCCTTTCATCGAAGAAATAAAAAATACAGGAATAGAAATAATTTAAAAACATGAAGTCTTGTTTTTTGTATCATCTTAATAATAATAGGAATATACTTAACAACAAAAAAAGACAAGGAGGAATAATTATGGCATTTTTAATAGGAGTAGGAGGCATGACTTTAGCTGTCGTTATTGGTACATCTCTATTGCTTTATATTGAAAAAAAACAGAAAAAATAGGGGCTATGAAAAGTATACTGTACTCTCCATTCTCGAATGGGGATAAATAGGTATTGCCCCTGTATAATCCGCATGAGCATAAAAAAAATAGTTAATTTTTTTTGCCGTTTCCAAATAATTCATTACATTTGCATCGGTTTTACAAATTAAATAATTTAACAATTTAACACCAAAACAACTATGAGAACGTATTTCTTCCGGGGGATAAAGATCGCTTTTTTATTCCTGTTTATCAGTACATTTCATGTAGCTTATCCGTTAGACGAAGTAAGGTCGGTCGATATCCGGGCTTTATCGTTAGGGCAGATGCATGCCTTGAGTCAAGGAGTGACTAATCCGGCTTATCTTCCTTTTTTAGAGCGAAAACAAATCGGGGTTTCCGTTTTTGAACGCTTTGAAATGAAAGAGCTGAGTACTAAAAGTATTGGAGGGTTAATTCCCAATCGCTTGCTGGACATGAGCTTCCATTTATCGGAGTTCGGATACGGGGATTATCAGCTAATCGAAGGACGGGCAGGATTCGCCAAGAAACTCTCGCAAAGGTTTTCTATCGGGACATCGATCGCTTACATCACCGAGAATTCCATAGTAAACGATCGAACCCGAACCTGTCTGCTTGCCGATGTCAGCTTTTGGGGTCGAATCAACGATGCCCTTGAATGGGCGCTGACTACCGAAAATCTGATTCATACTCGAAACTCCCAACCTTCTTTCTGTTTTACGGGAGTCAAATATCAATTAATCCCCACTACTTGCTTTTTGCTGGAAGCGGGAAGCGATTTTCAAAACCAATGGAATGTCAGCGTCGGCCTTGAATATGAAATGGTCAAAGAATTAACGGTGCGAGGCGGATTCCGGAACAATCCGAAATCGCCTTCTCTCGGTTTTGCTTACAAAATCAACCATTGGAGTGTAGCAACCGCTTTCCTGTTTCATCCGGAACTGGGATTATCCAGTGGAATAGAAGTGACTTATTTATTTTAAATCCTCTGAAACGATGAAAACGATAGTTATTATTTTTTCATTGCTGCTTATTATCCTTGATTTAAGCGCTCAAGTCACTGCAAACAATACAGAGTGGATGCACTATTTAGAAGATTTAGCCGACTCGGACGAGAGCAATCCGGACGATATCGAGCAGCTTTTCGACGATCTGTCGTATTTAAGCGAACATCCGTTCAATCTACAGACGGTTACCAAACAAGACCTGGAACGCTTGCCTTTTTTAACCGATATTCAAATTGAAAATTTGCTGTATTACCTGTATAAATATGGTCCCGTGGTCGATTGCTACGAACTGAAAAATGTGGAAGACCTCGATTTTCAAACAATCACCTACCTATTACCTTTTGTTTATGCCGGGGAGGCAGACAAAAACTTCACCAACTACTTGGAAAAAAAAGCCAAGCAGGAATTACTGCTTCGTTCGGATTACACGTTTCAGAAAAAAGCAGGTTATCAAAAAGTGTCGGAAGAAGAACGCCGGGCACATCCCAATCAATATTATCTGGGCGAACCGTATTACCTTTCGTTTCGATACGGATATCAATACAAGAATATTCAATTGGGAATTATCGGAAAAAAAGATCCGGGTGAAGCATTCAGGAACGAGCATTACAAGGGATTTGACTATTATGCTTTTAACCTGAATATCAAAAACAAAGGTATTTTGGAAGACTTGCACTTGGGCGATTATCGCCTCTCGTTCGGGCAGGGCCTTGTGATGAACACAAATTTCAGTATGGGAAAATCGGCCGGCGTCGGGAATATTAATCTCAAAAACAGAGGGATTACCCGGCATATTTCCACCAATGAAAACAGCGCTTTTCGAGGTGTTGCCGGAACATTGAGTTATAAGAAAATGCAGTTGTATTTGTTTTATTCCAACCGGAAATACGATGCCAATGCCGACAGTTCGTTCATCTATTCATTTAAAACCGACGGATACAACCGTGTCCCCTCTGATATTCAGAAAAGAAAAACCGTACAAATAGTCACCAACGGCGCTCATATTCAATGGTTGAATGAATCTTTCCGCCTCGGATTCACCGCCGTTTATTATTCGTTCGGAGGAAAAGAACTCAATCCGAATCCACAACCTTATAATCTGTTTTATTTGAGAGGGAAAAATCAGTTTAACTCGGGGCTGAATTATGAATATCACAACAGAAAAATTTCCTTTCAAGGGGAAACAGCTGTGGATGCCTCCGGTAAATGGGCAACCATCAACAATCTATTGATAAACCCCGTTTCAAGCATCGACTGGGTTCTCTCCTACCGGAACTATGCACGGGATTACAATGCCTTTTTTGCCAAAGCCCTTGCAGAATCATCAACTGTTCAGAACGAGACCGGATTATATACGGGAATTCGCTTTCGCCCTTTCCAGGGATGGGAATTATCGGCTTATATGGATTATTTTCGTTTTCCATGGTTGAAATACGGAGTGAATTCCCCATCGTCGGGAACCGACGGCTTGATCGAGCTTATTTACAAGCTGAATTCCAGGATACAGATGAATCTGCGCTACCGGTACAAAGAAAAATACCAAAATCAAATTCAGGACGACGCCCGCTCAACGGAAGTCAATCCTTACGAACAAAACCGGTGGAGGTTTCAGCTTGATTATAAGAACGAAAAAGGATTCGCATTGAAAACCCAGGCCGATTATAATGATTATACGAGCGCTTCCGGTTCGACAGCCGGCTGGGCGCTGACGCAAACGGCTTCTTTGGCAAAACAGCCTTCCAAGTTCCAATTCGACGGTGCGCTGGCTTATTTCCATGCCGGCAACTGGAATAACCGGATTGGTATTTACGAGAAAAACATCCTTTACGCCTTCTCTTTTCCAAGTTATTACGGTGAAGGTCTCCGTTTTTATTCGGTTGTCAAATGGAAAATTACGTCTGCTTTGACGGTTTATTGCAAGCTCGCATCCACACAGTATTTCGACAGGACAACCATCGGGTCGGGATTGGAGGCGATTCAAGGGAAAAACAAAACCGATATTTATGGATTAATTCGCTATAGTTTTTAAAAATTCATGTAACAAAACGAAGGAGTCGTCAAACAACGAATATACCAATTATTTCATAATTGCCTTTGCGTACTTTGCGATTAAACTTTGCGCACATTGCGGTATATATATTTTACCGCAATGTACGCAAAGAATTTCGCAAAGAACGCTATACATAAAAGTAACATTCATTTCTTGACAACTACTTATCAATGAATCGTTGAGTTAAATCGCCGTAAGCATCAATCCGCCGGTCGCGCAGGAAGGGCCACCAGCGGCGAACTTCTTCCGAACGCTTGAGGTCGATTTTCACAATCAAATTTTCTTCTCCTTCGGAAGAAGCCAGCGCTAAAATTTCCCCTTGTGCGCCGGCAACAAAGCTATTGCCCCAAAATTGAATGCCCTGCGTTTGTCCCGAAGGATCGCTCTCATGCCCTATCCGGTTAACGGCAATAACCGGCAGTCCGTTGTAAATGGCATGTCCGCATTGGGCGGTCATCCATGCGCTCCGTTGGCGCGCTTTTTCTTCAACCGAATCCGACGATTCCCATCCGATAGCGGTAGGATAAATCAGCAGGGAAGCTCCGGCTAAAGCCATTAAGCG
>Ga0123357_10009894_pt1 | contig 12072 bp, 8 predicted proteins | sample TergutEmb28metaG_FD_89873 | JGI IMG/M metagenome (GOLD analysis project Ga0123357, IMG submission 89873) | Embiratermes neotenicus P4 segment gut microbial communities from Petit-Saut dam, French Guiana - Emb289 P4 | ecosystem: Host-associated > Arthropoda: Insects > Digestive system > Gut ...
AAACTTTTAGTTTTTGATTACTTTTCGGAAATGCAAAATTACGTATTTTTGATGAATTGAGCAATAGTCCGAAGCAAAAAGAAAAGAGAGATAAAGACGAAGCAATCCGGAATATTTATTTTCGCAGGATTGCTTCGCTTGTTGGGAATGACCGGGTTGATTATGAAATATCTCACTACTTTAATTATCCCGCTAACGAATTTTCTATTTGGAATGCAATCACACGAAAAAAGCGTAAACTATTCGTTTAATGCTTATCATCTTTATCAGGCTCTACCAAAACCTCTTCCGTCAAATAAACACGAATAATTCACGCTTCAAGAGCATGAACTTTCGCATCTTATTCTCGACGGAAATTTTTGGTAGATTTCGATAAAGAGAGAATAATTGCTTAAAGCTCTATTACATTTTAATCAATGTGTTAAAGTATTTACCATTTACTATTTACTATTTACCGTGGGGGATTGAAAGAATCCGGAACGGATTCGATATCGGTAGCCCGACGTGAAACGTCGGGTTATTGAGATAAACGTGTTATCCCAAGCGGCGAAGCCCCGATATATTATGGTTTCATGAGGAATCAATCAAATACATTATTTTTTTGAATCATAATGGTTTGGGGCAACAAAAATATATCGGAGCTTCGCTACTTGGGTGTAGTTTGTAATTTCATCAACCCGACGTTTCACGTCGGGCTATCGATATCTAATCCGTTCCGGATTCTTTCAATCCTCCACGGTAAATGGCAAATGGTAAATAGTTCTCTGTACTCCCTGTGAAACAGAATTACACAGAGTTTTGCTCGCTATTCTTAACTCTGAATTTCGGAATTAATCTTTTAATTGTATCTTTGCAATCTATTTCTTTATGCCAAACAGAATATGACTCTTTTCCGGCTATTCGGAAATATTACGCCTTACGTCCGCCCTTATAAATGGCTGGTGATATTGGCATTGGCATTGACTTTCATTGGCGCTTTGACGTCGCAGGTCAATGCCTACGTGCTACAGTACACCGTCAACAGCATCGCTTCGCTGGTGGAACAGCAGAAACCGTTGAAGGACGGTATAAGCATTGTGGCTATTATCACTGTTATCCTGTTAAGCAAAGAGCTAATCAATATTTTTATTTCTTTCGGACAAAAATTCTTCGGGGAAAAGATTCGTATACTAATATCCAAAGACCTTGCTCAGCGGGTGATAGAAAAAGTTTTAACCTACCGGATGGCATTTTTTACTGCCGACGAAAGCGGCTCTGGAAAATTGCAAACCCGCATCGACCAGGGTGTTTCGAGTTTGACGCGCACGGTGCAAAGTTTTTTTATCGACATCTTTCCGCTTTTTACTTCAGCGATTGTGGCGCTGCTTGGTATGTTCAATGCCAATTTCTACGTCGGACTTGTGGGGCTGTGCATCGTGCCGGTTTACTTTTTTATCAGCCAAAAACAGGCGCAAAAACTCAAAGGCTGGCGCCGCAACATGCGCACGTTCCGTGAAAACAAGTCGGGAGGAATCATCAATATCCTGGAATCGATCAACGTGATAAAATCGTTTAACCGCGAAGGCTTGGAGGCAAACAAACAGCTCGAACTGCAAACCGCCATGACCGACACGCAGATGCGTACCCGATCGACCAATTTCAAATTCGATGGCCTGAAAACCTTTACCGAACAGTTTGGCGTGGTTATTATCATTATATTAACTGCTTACCTTGTGCTGACCGGACAAATGAAAATCGGAGCGATCATGCTTCACATCATGCTCTTCAATAATGTCACGGCTCCTATCCGGCAACTGCACCGCATTTACGACGACCTCAACGATGCCCTGATTTACGCCGAAGGTTTTTTCGACATCATGAATTCCGACTACCAAAAAGAACCGTCGGGCGATTACCGGCCGGAAAAAATGATTGGAAAATTCGAACTGAGGAATGTCGATTTTACCTATCCCAACGGTACGCAAGCGTTGTTTAATGTCGATATGACGATTCTTCCGAATAAAATCACCGCATTGGTGGGCCTTTCGGGCGCCGGAAAAAGTACGGTCATCCATTTGCTCGACAAGTTCTACGAACCGGATAACGGGGAGATTCTGCTCGACGGCGTGCCATTGCAGGCATACGATACCCATTTCTTGCGTGAAAATATTGGTTTGGTTTTGCAGAAGAACCATATTTTCAGCGGTACGATTGCTGAAAATATCCTTTACGGAAATCCCAACGCTTCGTATGAAGAAATGGTCGATGCCTCTAAACAAGCCTATATTCACGAGCAAGTCATGCAAATGCCCAATGGGTATGAATCGTCCGCACTGTTGCTTTCGGGTGGCCAGCAGCAACGGATTGCCATTGCACGAATGTTTTTGAAAAAGCCGCCCATCCTCTTCCTCGACGAGCCGACAGCAAGCCTCGATGCTATTGCTACCGAACAGATTAAAAACAGTCTCGATGCCATAAAGAAGAACCGCACCGTGATTATCATTTCTCACAGTATATCGCAATTCATTGATTCCGAAATGATTTATGTAATGAAGAACGGGCGGGTGGTGGAACACGGATCGCACGAATCCGTCTATCATCAAGATGGCGTTTATAAAGAAATATTTGATGCCGCCGCCCGAAGTCTGAATGTTGAAAAAATTAAAGAGACCTTGGAACCCGGCTAAATAAAAAATTTTATCAATATTTCTCCAAAATCCGATGGCTATTACGGTTAAATTTGTAACTTTGTAATAAATATCATGTAAATATCATGCAAAAATTTCTACTATCCATCATTTCTTTTATTTCGGTACTGACGGCAGCGACGGCGCAAATCCCCTCTTTCCGCTCTGATTTCACACAAGGAACTGCCGGAACAATGCCTGAAGGCTGGTCGCTAAACGCTGCTCAGCCGGAACGCGCCCCTCATTTTATTCTCAAAGACGATGCTGAGGGCCGTTATCTATCCCTTAGCGGCTGCGGCGATGCTTCGGCCGTTGCTTACATCTCCACAAAGTTTTCGCTGAATGCCGGGACGTATCTGTATACCGTTGTTTTTTCCATGTCCGGCGATGTAAATCCGCAACGGAACCTGCTCTTTCAATGCCAAACGGAAACGCTCGACGGTATTTTCAAGTTTTACCGGTTGGGCAACGGCACGATTGAAGGAAGAGGAACCGTGACGGTTTCCGGCCATCCATCCAATGAGGTAGAATTGAGGGTCTATTACCGCTTCCATCCGGCAGGAGAAGTGAAAATACGAAGCATTTCCTTAACTCCTACCGAGCCGGTAAAGCCCCGGTGGGCGAGGTTTGCCTGTACACAAGGGACCATGGACTACGAACAGATGAAGGCGGTGGCGGAACAGGCGGCTAACGACAATGTCGATTTGCTGCTGTATCCCGAAACCGTAACGCAAAAAGACGGAGACGCATCGCAAGGCGAACAGGTCATGGATTGGCTGGCAAAGTTAGCCGCCCAACATCATATATATATAGGAGCATCCGTTTATGTGATCGACAAGGACGACGGTAAAAAATACAACCGCGGGGTACTTTTCGGCCGTAACGGCCAAAGGCTGGGAACCTACGATAAGATACACCCGTATAGCCCGGAAGTAAATACCGAAGGCGTTACCCCCGGTTCCAAAACAGACATTTTCGAGACGGATTTCGGCAAAGTAGGCATGATCATCTGTTATGACAGCTGGTTTCCGGACGTGACGCAGCTTTTCGCTTTGAAAGGCGCAGAAGTGATTCTTTTTCCCGTAGCCGGGTATTATCGCAGCCTGATTCCCGCACGCGCCGCAGATAACCAGGTGCGTTTTGTCGTCAGCGTGTTGGACCAATCGTTTGGTTACGGTATCTTCGATACGGCCGGACGGGATGTACAAAATCCAGATAAAGACCCTACGGTAAGAACATCCTCCGGCGTCACATTCAAGGACGTCCGCACTTTCGAGGTAAACGGTATTGGAATGCTGTGCGCAAGTCTTGATTTAAACTGTGCCGTTTCCCCTCATTACAATGGAGGATCCATGCTTGAAGCTCCCGGCGGGAAAAGAAATCGTTCCGACCAGATCCTTTATTTGGATGATCTGATCAAAAAAGAAAAAGACCGCTGGTGGGAAGAACAGAAATAGAACTATCAATCTTTAATATTTTTAATACATGTACAAATTGTTTAAATTATCGGTAATCACCATTTTGCTCTTTCCTTTGATGGAATTGAGCGCAGCAAAAGAGGTAGTCGTTCCCTTGCGTATTTCCAAAGAATTGAAAGTCCCTTCCGATTCGGATAAAGGCGCCTGGAATTTAGTAAGCCGCATCGAAGCTTGGAACCCGGCAGAAACAGCCATTATTATTTGCGATATGTGGGACAAGCATTGGTGCAATGATGCGTCGGCGCGTGTAGCGGAAATAGCGCCTGAAATGAACAAAGTCATCGCTATAGCCCGCGAAAAAGGAGTTAAAATTGTTCACGCCCCCAGCGAATGCATGGACTATTATGCCGGCTATCCCGGCAGGAAAGAAGCCATGAAATACAGGGACAAAAAGATTGCGGAGCTGGCGAATGGCGATAAACTGTCCTCTGAAGCCGGTGCCGTATGGCCGGTAGACCAATCCGACGAGGGATGCGAGAACGGCGATTGCCAGCCGCACAAAGCCTGGACGAAACAAATCGATGCGCTGACCATTACCGACCGCGATCTGATCAGTGATTCCGGCGCCGAAATAGGCGCTTACTTCATGAAAAAAGGAATTAAAAACGTCATCCTGATGGGGGTACATACCAACATGTGCATCGTCAACCGTTCGTTCGGACTTCGGGCAATGAAACGCATGGGGATGAACGTCGTATTGATGCGCGACATGACCGATTTGATGTACAATCACCAACGGACGCCTTATGTCAATCATTTCACAGGCCTCGATCTGATGGTGGATTACATCGAAACCTATATTTGTCCCACGATTGTATCGACCGACTTTACAGGACAAAAGCAATTCCGGTTCAAGGGCGATACGCGACCGCGCATCGCCTTCCTGACGGCCGAAAGCGAATATCGTGCCAACCAGCGGCTTCCTGAATTTGCCCATGAACTTGCCCTGAAAAAGAATATCCACTGCGATTTTGCCTTGGGTATCCCGATCATGGACGATGCTAAAAGCGATGCCACGCCCGAAGTAAAAGCCGAATATGCCGCTTATGGCATGCCCATCGACGCCAATGGCAAGACATTGCCTCCGACACGGCATAACTTGGAAAACCTGCAAATACTGAAAGACGCCGATTTGGCCGTTATCTTTATCCGCCGGCGGGCATTGGAGCCCGAAAAGATGGCTATGATTAAGGAGTATGTTGCATCGGGACGCCCGATTCTGGGTATCCGGACGGCATCGCACGCTTTCAATGCCAATGGCAATGTGCCGCGCGAAGGCGGAAGCATTGAAGCGGCCAAAGAAAACGCGTCGGAATATCTTGCCCAATGGACGGATTTCGACAAAGACATATTAGGTGGTAACTATCAGGGACATTACGGACATTTAAATACGGGTACGGATATTTTCATTGTTCCGGGAATGGAAGGGCATCCGCTATTGAAAGGGGTTGAACCGAAATTCAACAGCCTCAACTGGCTCTACGAAAACAGGCCTCTGCGTTCCGACAAGATACAGGTATTACTGCTGGGCAGCAATCCCGGCGTACCCGACGAGCCGGTCTTGTGGATTAACAATAAAAATGTGGTATATACTTCGCTTGGACATTGGGAAGACTGGAAAATAGAAAGTTTCCGTAACCTGATGTTCAATGCCGTTGATTATCTTTTGAATCTGAAACAATAAAAAATACAAACGATGGTAAGACGTGAATTTTTAAAGAAAAGTATGGCAGGAACGATCGGATTGGCGATCGGCGCCGATACGTTGCTGAATGCCTCCGTCATGGGAGCGAATGACAAAATCGTATTGGCAATCATAGGTACCGGAAGCAGGGGAATGTCGTGTATTGTCAACTGTTGTAAAATCAATGAAAATGTGGTCATCAAAACCGTATGCGATGTCAACAAGACAAAACTTGCCAAAGCGGCGGCGACGGTGGAAAAGGAATTGGGCTACCGTCCGAAGACGACCGGACAGATGAAGGAAATATTTGACGATAAAGCGGTCGATGCCGTATGGATTTCCACTCCGGAACACTGGCATGCGCTGGCTACCGTTTGGGCTTGCCAGGCAGGAAAGGATGTCTTTGTCGAAAAGAATCCATCCATCAACATTTGGGAAGGCCGCAAAATGATCGAAGCGGCCGATAAATACCAACGGATTGTGCAGATTGGGTTCCAAAATCGCAGCGCACCCTATGCCTTTACGGCGCGCGACTATATTGCCAGCGGTAAACTCGGCAAAATCGTGACCGTCAAATGCTATAACATGCTTGCAGGCAGTAAATGGACCGAAAGCCCCGCATCGCCGGTTCCCGCCTGGCTCGATTGGGATCAGTGGCAAGGGCCGGCTGCCGAACGGGCGTTCAATCCCGGCATCGTGGACGAAAACAGCCGGGGCGACTGGGGATGCTATTGGGCATACAGCGGCGGCGGACTTGCCGACGATGCTTCGCACGTCATGGATCTGGCGCGCTTGGTTATCGGCGATCCGCCCCACCCGAAGTCCGTATATGGATGGGGTGGTAACCACGTATTTGGCGGAACACGGGAAACACCCGAATTCCAATCCATCCTGTACGATTTCGGTGAATTCACCCTCTCGTGCGACAGCGCCTATGCAACCAATTACATGATTAAAACGCCGGCCGATATTCGCATGGATAAAAACCGCTTCCCGATTTGGCGCAATAACGCCACCCGTACCGAAATTTACGGTACGGAGGGCTTGATGTACCTTGGGCGTCACGGCGGCGGATGGCAAGTGATGGGCGCTAACAATGAAATTGTTGCCCAGGACGGAGGGCTGTCGCCCGACGACGACCACCAAACGGATTTCATCCGGGCTATTCGCACCCGCAAAAAACCCAACGGGAATGCGGAAGAGTGTCATCGCAGCGCAACCCTGGTTCATCTCGGAAATATCGCTTACCGGGTAGGAAATAAACAACTCCTGTTCGACGGTAAAACGGAACGATTTCTGAACGACGATAAGGCCAATGCGCTTGTCAAAGGTTCCTACCGGAAAGGGTATGTAATGCCTGAAAACCCCTGAATCCCCTGAAGGGGACTTGAGGTCAATTTATTCAACCTGTAATATGAATAAAGTAAAACTTGGCAATTCCGACATTTGCGTATCGGCAATGACCGCAGGCTGCTGGTCGTTCGGAGGAGGCGAATACTGGGGCAATCAGTCGCAACAGGAAGTGGACAGGGTGGTCTCGGCCGCTCTTGACTTAGGGGTCAACACGTTCGATACCGCCGAAGTGTACAACGACGGCGAAAGCGAACGTTCTTTGGGCAAAGCGCTCAAAGGACGCAGAGACAAGGCGGTAGTGATTTCGAAAATCAGCCCCTCGAATTGCCGGAACGTCCGCCGGCATTGCATGGACAGCTTACAGCGGCTGGGTATGGACTACTTGGATGTATATATGATTCATTGGCCAATCCATCCGCTTGCCGTGCGGCATTTCACTTCCGACGAGCAGATCGTGGCCTCGCCGCCTTCTATCGGCGAAGCCTGCCGGCAACTCGACGAATTGAAAAAAGAAGGATGGATTCGCTCCATCGGGTTGAGTAATTTTGGCAGGAAACAGATGGAAGAGGTTGGGGCAACCGGCATGCAGTTCGATGTGAATGAATCGACATACAATATCGTATCACGAGCCATTGAGATTGAGATTGCTCCCTATTGCACTGAACATCATATCTCTATCTTAGGTTCCATGGGATTACAGCAAGGTCTCCTGGCTGGAATTTATCCAACAGCCGACGATGTTCCCATCCATCAGGCGCATTCACGTCATTACGCCGACTCGCGCGGGGGTGGAACCTCGCGCCACGGCGAAGAAGGAGCCGAACAGGAAATATTCGAAGTGGTCAATCAATTGCGCAGTATAGCCGGAGAATTGAATGTTCCGGTTGCACAGCTGTCCATCGCCTGGATACTTAAAAAGCCGTTCATGGCCTCGACACTCGTTGGCTCGCGTTCGGTAGAAGAACTGAATGCGAATGTGAAGGCCTGTACATGGATTCTGCCCAATGAAGTTGAAACCCTGATTGATACGATCAGTCAAGCCACATTAGACAAATTGGGCGGCAGCCCCGATTATTACGAACACCGGTCGAAAAGCCGGATTTTTTAAATAATGATTATGAATTCCAGTCATTGCAGGCTTAACCCGCAATTCTCAATTCTCAATTCTCAATTAAATTATGAAAGCGCTTGTTTTAGAAGAATACAATAAATTAATTTATCAAGAAGTTGCCGAGCCGCGACCGGCTTCCGGCGAAGTACTCATTCGTGTGAAAGCGTGTGGTATCTGCGGCAGCGACATCCATGGCATGGACGGCAGCACGGGACGCAGGCAGCCTCCTGTCATCATGGGACACGAAGCATCGGGAGTCATTGTAGAAACCGGTAAGGATGTTACCCTCTGGAAAGAAGGTGATCGCGTGACTTTCGACTCCACCGTCTATCCACTCAACGACTGGTACACACTGAAAGGGCGGTACAACCTCAGCGAAAACCGTGAAGTGGTTGGAGTATCGCCCAAAGAATACAAACGGCATGGCGCCTTTGCCGAATACTTGGCTATACCGCAGCACATTCTTTATCGAATACCCGACAACGTAAGTTTCGAACAGGCCGCCATGGTAGAACCGGCAGCGGTAGCGGCGCATGCCGTGCGAATGTCGGGCGTCGGTATCGGCGACAGCGCTTTAGTAGTCGGTTGCGGTATGATTGGCGCCTTTATCATCTCCATGTTAAAAAGAGCAGGGGCTACCCCGGTGATTGCTGTCGATGTGGATGACGAAAAGCTTGCAATGGCTGCAACGTTTGGCGCCGGTGTTACCATCTATTCCAAGAACCAACCGGTGGCGGAAACGGTTCGCCGGCACACAAAAAATCGAGGCGCCGACTTTGGATTCGAAGCGGTGGGAATAGCTTCTACCGTCAACACCCTTATCGATTCGCTTCGCAAAGGAGCCACCGCCGTGTTAGTCGGCAACCTGACGCCGGTCATTGACTTTCCCTTGCAAAAAGTAGTCACTTCGGAAATCAAAGTACAGGGCAGTTGCGCTATTTGTGGCGAATACGAAATCGTACTCGACATGATGGCCGGCGGGTTACTCAAGGTCGACGACATGATATCGGCCGTAGCGCCATTGAGCGAAGGAGCGGAATGGTTCAGGAAACTCTATCATAAAGAAGGCAGTTTTAACAAAATAATCCTCGTACCCTGATGAAAACATACCGAATTGCTATTCTTGGATGTGGTAAAGTAGCTCATCTTCATGCTAAAGCCATCGGCAATCTTCCCAACGCAACCCTCACCGCCGTGTGGAGCCGCACCCTGGAATCGGCTGAAAAATTCGCCCGAATGTATGGAGCCAAACCCTGCAACGATATTGCCGCCATGGTCCGCGAGAACGGCATTGATCTTACCATTGTCTGCAACCCACACCCTTTCCACAAGAAGGTAGCGGTAGAAGCAGCGCGTGCAGGATCGAATATCTTGGTAGAGAAACCGCTTGCTTCGTCCCTCGACGATTGCGACGTCGTCATCAACGAGTGCCGCCAGGCCGGCGTTCGTCTGGGCGTAGTGAGCCAGCGCCGCTGGTATACGCCTGTTCAAAGGATACATAAAGCCATCGAAGCCGGAAAAATAGGAATGCCGGCGCTGGGAACCGTGAACATGCTGGGTTGGCGCGATAAGGCCTATTACGATTCCGACCCCTGGCGGGGAACCTGGGACATGGAAGGTGGAGGCGTTTTAGTGAATCAAGCCCCGCATCAACTCGACATCCTGCTCTGGTTCATGGGCGAAGCGGATGAAGTATATGGTCTGTGGCGCAACCTGAATCATCCCTATATCGATGTGGACGATACGGCGCTGGCCATCGTTCAATTTAAAAACGGAGGGATAGGCAACATCATCGTAAGCAATTCGCAAAAACCGGGAATATACGGTAAGGTGCAGATACACGGCAGTAACGGCGCTTCGGTAGGCGTTCAGACGGATGGCGGCGCGATGTTCATTGCCGGAATGTCGTCGGTGCTTGAGCCGCCCGTGAACGACTTGTGGACAATACCGGGCGAAGAGCCCTTGCTCGACGGCTGGGTACGCGAAGACAGCGCCTTCTTTGAAAGTATCGATCCGACGGTGTATTATATGGAACGACAAATTGAAGATTTCCTTCAAGCCTTGAACGAAGACCGCGATCCTTTGGTCGATGGAGCAGCCGGTCGCCGCACGGTGGAACTCTTCTCGGCCATATACCGTTCTTCACGCGACCGGAAACCGGTGAAATTGAGAACTGAGAATTGAGAATTGAGAATTGAAAGTTGAGAGAAATGAGTCACTCGAATAAAACGGCATTAATTGCTCCGGGGTATGGATTTACTTTTGTATTGATCACTGTCCTCTTTTTCCTGTGGGCGTTGCCCAACGTACTGAACGACGTGCTCATCAAACAGTTTCAAAAATCGTTGGAACTGTCGCGGTTCGAGGCAGGTTTTATTCAGACGGCCATCAAGCTGGGGTATTTCTGCTTAGCTATTCCGGCAGGATTATTCATGCAGCGTTTCGGTTACAAGCAGGGTATCCTCACCGGCTTGGTCACGTTTGCAACGGGATGTTTCCTGTTTTATCCTGCCGCTTCATCGGGTGTGTATTTGGTATTCCTGGGGGGCATATTCATCATCGGGGGCGGTTTGTCCTTCCTCGAACTGGGCGCCAACAGTTTCATTTCGGGACTTGGCGCCTCCTCTACCTCGGCAAGACGCCTGAATTTGGCGCAGTCATTCAATCCGATCGGAGGTATTACCGGCGTTACATTAGGAACCTTATTTATTTTTTCAGGAAATGAACCAACGAGGGAACAGATAGCCGGAATGAAAGCGCAACTGACCGCCAACGGCAATGCCTACCTGGATTTCCTCCGTACCGAGAACGCCAGGGTATGGCCTACCTACATCATCATCGGACTATTGGTGCTGCTCGTCGCTTTCCTGATCAGCCGGGCGCACTTCCCGAAGATAGAAACGGAAACAGACCGGCAAAAGGGCAGTTACAGAAAATTGTTCCGCTATCCGCACTGGTATGGCGCTCTCATTTCCCAATTTTTCTATCTGGGCGCGCAACTCGGCACCTGGAGCTACCTGATTACCTACGTGCAGGAAAACAGTCCCATGAAAGAAAAACAGGCGGGAGGGTTGTTGGTAATCAACATGTTGATTTTCATGTCGGGCCGTTTCTTCGCCACCTTCCTGATGAAATGGGTGCAGGCAACGCGATTGATGGGCATGTATGCGCTGATCAATATCGGGTTGATTGCCATTGTCATCTTTGGATCGAAATGGGCTTCGTGGACAGGTATCCATGAGGTGTCTTACTGGTTCGGGATTCTGGCGATGATGTCGACCACCTTCTTCATGTCGCTGATGTATCCCACCAATTTTGCCTCGGGAATCAAGGGGCTTGGGCCTCATACGAAGATTGGCGCTTCGCTACTGATCATGAGTATGATTGGAGGAGCCGTGCTGACACCGGTGATTGGCCTTATTGCCGACCGGAGCTGGGCGGGAGCCATTGCGCCCGGCATGTTGGTTCCCGCCGTCTCGTATGCGGTCATTGCCTGGTACGGATTCTATGGATCGCGACCGCGCGGGCCGTTGTATTCAAAATAAAATTGATACAGCCCTATTGTAATAACCGGGGTTCGGAATAAGGAGTTTTTTTAATGTATTGATATTCAATTTGTAAATTCGCTGTATGCGATTCATATCCATAGAAAATAGTGCGATACAATCTTCCATTGCCCGAATTCTATGATTAAACCAAATATTTTTTGTTAAAAATTGTTATATTTTTCAAGCGGATTTTATCCACGGATTCAGATAGTTTTCTTGATACGGTATTTTA
>Ga0123357_10009895_pt1 | contig 12071 bp, 15 predicted proteins | sample TergutEmb28metaG_FD_89873 | JGI IMG/M metagenome (GOLD analysis project Ga0123357, IMG submission 89873) | Embiratermes neotenicus P4 segment gut microbial communities from Petit-Saut dam, French Guiana - Emb289 P4 | ecosystem: Host-associated > Arthropoda: Insects > Digestive system > Gut ...
CCCCACACACACACCCACACGCACACACCCCACACCCACACCCACACACCCCACACCCACACACACCACACGCACCCACACGCACACACCCGACACCCACCCACAAAACAAACACCACCCTGTCCGAACACACCCAAACGCACACACCCCACACACACAACCACACGCACACACCCCACATACACCACACACACACCCCACACACACGCACACCCACACGCACACACCCCACACACCACACACACCACACACACAACACACGCACATACACACACACCCCACACCACATACACATACACACACCACACACACACACGCACACAACCCACACCCACACACACCACACACACCCACACGCACACACACCACACACACCACACACACCCACACGCACACACCCCACACCCACACACACCACACACACCACACACACAACACACACACCCCACACACACACCACACACCCCACACACACCACACACCACACACACACACACACCACAGACACAGGAAGCGGCCAAATTATAAAACAAAATGAGGAACAGGCAAGCCTACGAAATCGACCATGTAGTGTAGCCGAAAGATTAGCTTCACTCAGCAGACACGGTTATAGTCACAGTACAACTACATGAGCAAGACATTCAGATCTACACAGACGGAAGCATGAATGGACACGGAGTTGGCACAAGAATTGTAAGTTTTATTCAGAACGAACTAGCACATCAGTCAAGGTACACACTCCACATCAGCTGCTCTAACAACCAAGCCCAAAACCTGTCAGTAGTTAAAGCCTTAGGATAAGTAGGAAAACTACACATCAATGATAATATAACAAGATCTGCAACAGTACACACAGACAGCAGAATAACACTTCAATCCCTGCAAAAGACAAAAAAATTACAACTACCTTACGAAGGAAATCAGGAAGTTGGCAATCACTCTTGGGAAAAGCAACTGGACAATAAAATTTACCTGGATAAAAGCTCATGTATGAATTTACGGAAACGGGCTAGCAGACAAGTTAGGAAACGTAGCCATTAGAAAAGACGACATTTGCTTCAAAAGAATTCCCAAAATTGAAATAATACAACAACTGAGGGAACAGAGCATCGCCAATTGGCAAAACCAATGGGAATGCTTATCAAAAAGACAAGTAACTAAATAATTTTTTCCAATCATGAAGGAAAGATTGACCAAAAAAATTAAATTAACATCAATTTTTGCAGCAATAGTTACAGACCACGGCAAAAATTAGACGTACTTACTCCGCTTTAAAATAAAAGAGTCTCCAGACTCTTCATGCAACGACGGAGAACAAAGAGTGGAACAGCTACTTTATGACTGCAGTAAACTAAAGAGGGAGAGAGAGACGAACTTATAAGTAACTTATCAAACCAAGAAAAGTAGCCGGTGAACAAAAGTGCCCTAGTGAACAAAAACACAAAACACTTCAATCAGTTCAGTAATCCAATAGACTTCGACAGACTGTCAACTTAACTAAAAAATAGCTGTTAGAAAAATAACACACTAACAAATGTGCCTATATAATTGCAGAACACAGGAACATTTACCACAACGGAGATAACTATCTTATGTAAAGCCAAATCTAGATAGGTTATATTAGCTGGTTAAGTAAATTGTAAAAATTTGTAAATGAAAAGTCAAGCATGTAGTACTGCTGATGGAAGGTATTGGAACATGCTACTAATAAATATATTCAAAAAAAACACCACACACATACATACAAACAAAAACCACACACACATTAACACACCACACACTCAACAAACACACACACACCACAACACACACACCAAAACAAAACACACGCACACACAAACACACACGCACCACACATACATATACACACAAATACTCACACACCACACACACACACGCACGCACACGTACACACAAAAACACACACCACACGCAAACATACACACACACATACACACACATACATACAAACACCACACACACATACACACTCACCACACACACATAAACACACATACACATGCGGGACACCACAGGAACGAAGTAGGGGTCCAAAATGCGAAAGAGGCAGCAACCAACAGCGATATTGAGTGCTACAAAAGGGTCCCCAAGAGTACAGTTAGGAGAGAATTAAGTGATAACAGTGTAATAAGGTGGCAAGGTGAATGGGACAACACAACAAAAGGTGCAATCTCGAAAATATATTTCCCTAAAATATCAGACATTAAAATTAAAAACTAACGTGACTTCAAATTTTACAACAACGGTAACAGGACACGGAAATATTAAGACATATTTGTACAGGTTCAAAGTTAAGGAGAGCCCAATGTGCTCCTGTAAAAGAGGAGAACAAACAATGGACCACGTATTATTTAACTGTGAACTAGTGGAGAAGGAATGAGACATACTTGAAGCTGCAGTGCAACGTTCAAAAAACTGGCCCGTGAGCAAATATATACTAAAAAACAAATGTTGTAAAAACTTTAAAACATTCACTAAGAGTCTATCCCTTGATAAATTATAGAAAAAAATAACTCACAGTTAAGTCGACAAAACAGTATATAGAAAAATTAAGAATTCCTAGAAGATAAGTAATTGTGTAAGATATCAACAGTGCACGTAATATTACATACAGTAATGGAGCATGCAAAATAAATATTTAAAAAGAAATACACACACATACACACAACAACAACACATAAATATACACACACACCACACTAGCACACACATACATACACACACCACAAAACACACACATACACAAATAAACAAACAAACACACATACACAAATGCACACACCACACACACCACACACACACAAACACATACACACATACATCCACACCACACACACAAATACACATACACATACACACGCATACGCATACACACACACATTAACATACACAACACATACACATTCACACACAAACACACACACATACAAACCACACACATACACATACATATATACACCACACGCACTACACAAACACAAACACACACACGGACACAAACACAAAATCACACACATGCACATATATACAAATACACACTCACAAATACACATACACAAACAAACAAACACATAAAAACACACACAAACACATATATACACACTAACACTCACACACATACACACACCAACACACATACACACAAACACATAAATACACACGCACAAACAATCACACACATACTCACACACACCAACACACGTACACAAACACATAACACATACACACAGAAACATACACACATACACAATACTCAAACGCACACCTAAACACATACACACATACACATACACACAAACACATACACACACAAACATACACACACCTACACACATACACACACATATAAAAATATACACATACACATATACACACACAAACACTCACGCACACATACACACCTACACACATACACACAAAAGCACATACACACCGCAGACACACCACACAAACACACACATACACACATACATCCATCACGCACAAATTTGCGCACACATCCACACACGCACACACACTATTACACACACCACACACATACACACAACACACACATGCACACACATACACACATACACATATATACACATAAAGTCATATACACACATGCAAACACAAACAATCACACACTTATACACACACCTACACACATATACACCTTCAAACACACACACATACACACACAAACACATATACACATAACACATACACACACATACACACAAAAACACTCACACACATATACACATACAGACCTGCACTTACACACACACACATATACACCCACAAACCCTCACACACATACACACATTTAGACACAGACACACATTCACACATACACACAAACATACACATACACACATACACATACACACACATACACACACATACAAAAACACACATACACACACGTACACACCAAACACACACACCATACAAACACACACACATACACACGCCCGGAACTGACGGAGTCACAGGGGAAAACCTAACTCTTATCTTTCGAAACATACCCCAAACCTTAACTGCGATATATGATTGCCTTAAAATAGGACACTCCCCAGCCAAATGAAAGGTAGCGAAAATAATCCCAAATACCCAACCAGGTAAAGAAGACCCTTACGTAACATCTAAATATCGTCCGATTAGCCTAATAAATATCAAGGTCAAAGTACTAGAGAAATTAGTGTTAAACATAATAATACACCATATACATAAAACTAAATTTTAAAATCATAACCAATTTGCCTTCCTGCCTCAGAAAAGTACAATACACGCAGCGATGACGGTCAAGCAATTTATAGAACCTGAACTAGAAAGGAGGAATTTACTCATCATGACCAGCCTACACGTTCAAGAGGCTTTCGACGCCGCCTGTTGGTCGGCGATACTGCGAAGATTGAGGGATGCCGACTGTCCCCGGAACATTTACCAACTAATACAGAACTACTTCTAGGACACAAGAGCGGTTATGCTTCGTAATAGCAAGAAATTAGACAAGAGTTTAACCAAAGGGTGTCCAGAGGGGTCATGCTGTGGGCCCGAGTTGGATTATTTTATACAACTCCCTACTTAACATAAAATTCACCCACCATACTAAAGATGTCGCATTTGCAGACGACCTACTTATTATGACAAAAGCAGTGCCCAACCCAGAGGCAGAGAATATCACGAACGCGGAACTCTGCAAAATCTCGACATGGGCAAGAGATAACTAGCTTCAGTTCAACGAGAAAAATCCCAAGTCATATTCCTGACAAGTTGAAGGAGGAAAGAAACAAAGAAATTAAGTTCTACTTAAACAACAGACCCCTAATACAAGTGAACAGTATGAGGTACTTGGGCATTATATTTGTCCACAAACTAACCTTCAAAGAGTACATAAACTACATGTGTGAAAAATGTACTATATTGATATTTGCGCTATCAAAATCAGCAAAGCTTAACTGGGGACTTCAACATGCAGCTCTCAAAGCAATATATACATGTTCAATATTACCACTTCCCCTATACGGGGCGCCAATATGGCACAAAGCAATAGACACAGTTAGTAACAAACACAAATTCATAAGAGTACAAAACTCATAAATATAAAAATAGCAATGGCTTACAGAACGGTTTCAAATGAAGCTCTTTGCGCACTAACGGGCCTTACACCTATCACAATCAAAATACAGGAGGCATCTCAATATTACCACATCATCGGTGGCCGGGGAAGGAGATTACAACGGTCGAAACAAGAATGGGAACAATATACTGGCTACACCCCGCCGACACAATAAACTTTCTCTCAGAAGAAACCATAGACTCAAGCGCGGTCCTAATTTATACTGACGGCAGTAAGTCCGAGAAGTAGATGGCAGCAGGAAGAGCAATTTATATTTCCGGGGACCTCGTCAAGACCTTAAAATGTAAGCATAACTACAGATGTACTAATAATTACGCGGAACAGCTAGCGATACTTAAAGCACTACAACACACGGTAAACGAACATGCAAAAGTCAAGACGGCCACGGAATATACGGACAGCCGAATGACACTGGACTCCCTCCAAAACGCCAACATACACACGGCTCTAGTCGACGAAATAAGACTAAAGTTGGCAGAGATGAATTAAATGCTATGGCACATCCAATTCTGCTGGACAAAAGCACACGTCGGCGTACCAGGAAACGAGACAGCAGACGCACTGGCAAAAGAGGCGGCGACGAGCGTAGACACACCGGAATGCTAAGACAAAGTACTTAAAATTTAGTTAAAAGTGAGCTAGAATTATTAAGCGTCGAAAAGTGGCAAATGGAATGGGATCGGTCGAAAAAAGGAAAAGTTACCAAACAGTACTTCCCGAATATAGCTGACAGATTAAAAATTAAACTAAATTAGACTCATAACTTCACACTTATGGTAACTGGACATGGCAAAATAAACGCATATCTACATCGTTTTAAGATCAGTGAAACACCATTATGTCCATGCGGAAACTTGGATCAAACGACAGACCACTTACTGTTCGAATGTGATCTCTTACGGAAAGAACGGAACAAACTATCAACAACCATTCGGAAAAGAGACGTGTGGCCGACGAGCAAATCTGAACTAATAAAGAAATATCTCAGATCCTTTCTCCAATTTACAAATTCAATTGTGATAGACAAACAAACAATCAAACATAAACGAGATTCATATCTATAAATATCAAATCGATGAAATGGTAGAATACTAGCAGTAAGCATTACTCTAATTAAGCTGAAATCACGCATGGAGTATTATACTCCGTAATGGGGCATGTAATAAAGAAATTTAAAAAAATACACACGTACACACAAACACACATACACACAAAAACACACACATACACACATACACACACCTACACACACGTACACACATATACACACACATTCACACACCACACACACATACACACACACGCTTACACACATACACACACACATACACAAACCTACACACGTACACACACGTACACACACATACACACCACAGACACATACATACACATACACACACATACACACACAAACACACATACACACACCACACACATATACAGACACACACACCCCCACATAAACTCCCTCAGCCGAGCGATTAACACCAAATGTGGCGAAGAGCTGGAAATTATGAAACACAAACTGAGGAAACCAAGGCTAATAATCTACAAGGTTCCAGAAGAAATTACAGCAGGAAATGTCACCAATGTCATTAAAACTCAGAACCCTGAATTTACACTGAATGGAGAAGACATCACAGCTAAGTTCAGGTACAAATCCAGGAAAGGAAACTACAATATAGTTATAGAGTTAGGCCCACATACCCGAAAACAAACCCTTTAATCCAAACTGAAAATAGGGTGGGAAATTTTCAAAGTAGAAGACTACTTAGTACTCACCAGATGCTATTGACGTAGCCGGTGCAACAATAAGAATAGTGAGTGTAAAGAAGGGGAAACATGTCCTAACTGCGCTGGCAAACATAAACTAAAGAATGCACAGCCCCGGCAAGTGAACATAAGTGTTTCAATTATATTATTTATAATAGGTACCACAAGAATGAAAAGATAGAAGAAAACCATTCGGCATTAAGGAAAGACTGTTCCAGCCTTCAAGCAGTACTAACAAAATACAGGAAAAACATTGATTACTAACATGCGTAAAGCACACTACCAACAAATCCCGGTAACACTCAGGCAAAATCAACATCAGACTCGATGCCTTCAAATTAACCTCCAGAACTCAAGATCCGCAACCTACAATATGATGAAGATGATAGAAAAAGAGGAAACAGACTTAATACTTGTCCAAGAACCATACGAATATCAAAACAGTCCAGTTGGAATCTAAAACGAATGCAGAAAATTTACTGCTGGAAATGGGAAACAGAGCAGCCATTGTTATCGCGAACAAAAAAAAATAAACTCCATGCTCCTTACACAGACAACAAACGGAGATTCAGTATGTTGAGAAATAATACACGAAAAATAAAATTCTTTGCAGTGAGTATGTACCTCGATATTGAGGAACAAATAGAAAACAGTTATACAAAAATGGACGAAATACTACAATTCGCCAAAGGAGCAAGAATTTTAATAGCTACTGATACCATTTCATGACAAAATAACAAATACGCGTGGCAAAAAATTGGAGGAATTTCTGGAAAGCAGACATCTCCGTATAATAAATGAACAATGTGAAAAGTTTACTTTCCAAAACAGCAGAGGATCCAGTAACATAGACTTAAAAATTACAAATAATAACCTAATAGCAGGTGTGCAAGTATGGGAAATCAGTGAAGAAGACAGCTCTTCAGACCACAATTTTCTTAAATATAAAATCGGAAAAGCCAACAGTTATAAAAACAAACACAACTACCAGTGTATAAGATATATAGTAAAAGAGGACAAATACTACGAATACGACCGAAAATTAGAAAAAGAAATAACAAAAATTTTCAAAATTAAAATTAACTTACGACGAGTAGAAGAAATGGACATGAACCTATCAACAACAGCAGCAAAAGAAAATGATTTGGAGAGAATAGTTGATTCATTTACTGAGGCTTTGCAAACAGCATGCAGGGAAGCTTTTAAAGTAGTAAACACACAGAAGTCCCCTGGTGGACGGACAGTTTTACTATTATGCAGAAAAGGATCGACACGTTATGACGACTATATCAGAGAACAAGAAATAATGAGAAATTGAAAGAAAGCAGGAAACACAAATACCTTGAAGAGAAGAAATAGTATCAATATGAAACTAGAAAAGAGAAGCTCAACTCGTGGAAGGAGAACTGTAATGTGGCAGCATCTTCAAACCCATGGTCCCATGTGTACAAACTGGCAACAAGAAAAGTACGAACTAATAGCATCATGACTACACTGCGGAAACCTAACGGCACAATGACATCAAGTATACTAGACACAATGAATACAAAGATTGATAATCTCATCACAGACGATAGAGAAGAAGAAAACCGACACCATAAAGACATAAGGAAAATGATAGACGAAACAATTTACACCTGAGACGATGCAGAATTTACTCTAGGAGAAATAAAACAAACGATAGAATGTTTCAACAGAAAGAAGGCACCAGGAATGGACGGGATTACAAGTGATATTTTCCTAAGAACATTTAATAAATTCCCCAGACTAGTAACGGCAATATACAACCAATGCATAAAAAGGTGAAGCTTCCCAAGAAGGTGTAAGACAGCAAATATCTTTCCAATAGCAAAAGCCGTCCAAGAAAAGAGTATGGAACCATCCAAATACCGTCCAATAAGCTTGCTCAACATGGGAGGAAAAGTACTAGAGGAACTCCTTATTAATAGAATTAACCACCACATGTACAAGAATGAACTACTGATAGACAGTAAATATGGATTCACGCCGAAAAGAGTAAACAGATGCAGCTATGGAGGTAAAAAAATTCATAGATCAGGAACTAGAAAAAGGTATGGTTGTTATAATGACCAGCTGAAACGTCAAAGGAGCATTCAACGCAGCGTGGTGGCCAAGCGTCTTAAGGGGGTTGAAAGATGCAGAATGCCCTACAAACTTGTATTACCTTAGTCAAGGATACTTTAGTTAAAGAACTGCTGTAATGACCACTAACTATATTAGCTTAGAGAGACGTGTTATAATCGGATGTTCACAAGAGTCTTGTTGCGGACCTGGCTCTTGGAACCTGCTCTACAATTCAATTTTTAAACGGAAATTCACACGACATACAAACGTAATAGCTTTTGCTGATGATGTAATAATATTAACTAAAAGACAGTCAAGTTTAAAAGCTGAAAACTACATGAATTTGGAATTGAGGAAAATTTCAGACTGGCACAAACGAACAAATTAAAATTCAATGAGAACAAATCAAAAGTAATGCTTATATCTCGCAGGAAAAGAAAAGAAAAAGAAGTGGAAATATACCTAAATAATAAAATGTTGGAAAAAGTTACGGAAATAAAATATCTTGGAATTATTTTTGATATTAAAATGACGTTTAGTGACCATGTAAATTACGTTGAAGAAAAATGTACAACGCTAATATTTACCTTTTAAAAATCGGCAAAAATGACATGGGGCTGAAACACACGGCACTGAAAACAATATTCGCAGGAGGCATACTACCATTAATTCTATATGGAGCCCCAGTTTGGAAAGGTGTTTTGGACATTACATGTATTAAAGCCAAGCTAATTAGAGTACAAAGGCTAAATAATATCAAAATTACAAAGGCTTATAGAACAGTGTCAAACGAAGCACTATGTTTAATAACGAGCTTAATACCTATTAATATAAGAATATAAGATACAGTAAAGTACTACGAAAATGTAAAAGGACATGGAAACCTACTCGATCGGGAAATGGAAGTAAAACAAAAGACACACCCAGCAAATACAGTCGAAATTACCGATGTGCAAGAAAACGGTAATCAAAACATACATGTATACACAGACGGCAGTAAAAGCGAACACGGAGTAGGATCCAGAATAGCAATTTCTAAAGACAGCAAATTAATAGACACGAAAAATTACAAAGTAAATGGGCGATGTTCGAAAAAAACAAGCCGAACAACTGGCAATAATAAAAGCACAAGAAAACTTACAATTTTTGGAAACTAACGACAAACCACACTAATATTTACAGACAGCAGAATAACATTAGAATCGCTCAAAAACCTGAAGAACCACACATATCTTATTGAAAAATTTAAAAAGAAAGTGATTGAAATGGAGAATCAGGACTGGAAAATAAAATTAACTTGGCTCAAGGCACATGCGGGACATCACGGCAAACAGCTAGCAGACCAAACTGCGAAAGAGGCAGCAACCAGCAGCGATATTGTGTACTACAGAAGGATACTCAAGTGCAGAGTGAGGAGAGAATTAAGAGAAAACAGTGTAATAACGTGGCAAGGTGAATGGGAAAACACAAGAAAAGGGGCAAATACAAAATCATTTTTTTCCAAAATAGCAGACAGATTACAATTAAAAATTAATGAGACTGCACATTTTACAACGATTGTAACAGGACAAGGAAATATTAATTCATATTTGTAGAGATATAAAATAAAGGACAGCCCAATGTGCTCCTGTAAAAGAGGTGAACAAACAAGAGACCATATACTATTTAACTGTGAACTAGTGGAGCAGGAACGAGACATACTTAAAGCTTCAGTGCTACGGTCAGAAAACTGGCCCGTGAGCAAAGATATACTTATAAAAAAAATTGTAAAACTTAAAAAAAAATTATAAATTATAGAGAAAAAGTCACAGTTAAGTCGACAAAACTGTATATAGAATATGTAAGAAAAATTAGATATTAAGTAATTGTGTAAGATATCAACATTGCATGCAGTATTAGTTAGAGTAATGGAGCATGCAGAATAAATAAATACTTAAAAAATACACATACATAAGTACATACATATATATATTTACACATACATACATACATAAATACATACATACAATCATACAACAATACAAACATGCATGCATACATACATACACACATATAAACATGCATACATACATAAATACATACACATATATATATATACATACATACATACATACATACATAGGTACGTACGTACATAATACTTACATACATACATACGAAAGTACATAAATACATACACAATTACATACACACATACATACAAACATACACACACATACACACACAACAACATATACACACACACTCACACATACATACATACACACACAAGAATTCACACATACATACACATATACACACACACTTACAGATGTATACACACATACACACCACACATACACAAACATAAACACACACAAACACACACAAACAAACAGTCACACACATGCACACTCATACACACATACACACACACAAACACTCTCACACATACACACACCTACACACATATACACACACGTACACACACATATACACACAAAAACTCACACAAATTTACACAAGCATATACTCATACACACCGCACATACACACACATACAAACACACACACATACGCAAGAAACAGTCACACAAAAACTGACAAACATTCACACACAAACACACACATACACAAACAAACACTCACACATACACACATACACACAACAGACACACACACCTACAAACATACACACACAAACATACACATACATACACAAACCACACACACATACACACATACACACAGAAACACACAAACACAAACACAGACACACACAAACACTTACACACTCATACATACATATACACACACATGGTCACACACACCTACACACATACACACACATACGCACATACACACACACCACACACAAACACATACACATACAAACACCACACACATACACACACTCACACACATATACACACACGCATACATACACACATACACACATACACAAATATGCTCACAAACATACACACACACTACACACACAAGACACTCATACGTAATCACTCACCACACACACACACACATGCATACTTACCACACACACCACACACACATAAATAAACACATA
>Ga0123357_10009898_pt1 | contig 12069 bp, 7 predicted proteins | sample TergutEmb28metaG_FD_89873 | JGI IMG/M metagenome (GOLD analysis project Ga0123357, IMG submission 89873) | Embiratermes neotenicus P4 segment gut microbial communities from Petit-Saut dam, French Guiana - Emb289 P4 | ecosystem: Host-associated > Arthropoda: Insects > Digestive system > Gut ...
AACAGCAAATATTTGAGTAGTCTAATAATTCCAACAATTTCATTTCCGTAATAAGCTTTTCCTTAGAAACTTCAGAAACACATATGAAATCAGCGATTCTTTCCTTATTTCCCGCACATTCATTATATTTATTAAGGAAAAACATCCGATTAGATCTACAGCAACTAATACTTAGATATCCATCTGTATAAATCCATGTATTTCCAGACAATTTACAATATTGATATTTATACCTTAGCTGCCCTATGGTCTGCTCGCGATAATTTATATTTGAAATATCATACCACAATTGATTTTTCCTTATATTAAAAGGGATATTATATTCCTTAAAACATTCTATCACTTCTTCTTTTGGAAAATTAATCGCATTATATCCGCTTATTTCTACGCAAACTCTATCTCTATATCTAGCTAAAATTTCAAGAGAAGCTGAAGGTGGAATATATGAACCATTTGTAACAATATAAAATTTCCCAACATTTTGAATCGCAAGTAAAGCAATTAATAATTTATCAATGTCTTTATTTAAGAATGCTTCCCCCCCAGAAACATTTAGAATCTCAATATATTCGCATATATCAGCTACTTTTTTGACATCATTTATTGTACGAACACAATCACTCGTCTTACGTTGATCTTTAGAAAAGAATGGATTAAATTCTGCGCAAAATTTACATTTCAAATTGCAATAGCTACCATAGCGTATTGCTAAATGAGATAATATCATAATTTGTCCCTAACCTTTCTTATTTTAAATCTCACTTTTTCCTCATTCGGGGCGTAAAAAAAGTGTTTCAGCGTTTCCATCCTGGATGGAGTCAAAAAAACCTGAAATTTCATTATTATTATAAAAACATTTTCTTTTCAAACAATCAATCATTAAATCTGGCAGCCTTTTTGCAATATCAGAGTTAGTTTCACATACCTTTTTTATAAAATTTCTATCTTTTCTTTTCTCAACTATATTTTGAACTTTTAATACAATATTATTAATTTCATCGTCATCTGGATACGCTTGAAATGTTTGCCTTTCTTTATCTGGATAATTCAAAACTGCCTGAAGTGATGTAGTTTTATGAGAATTTGAACCCATGAATACACATGAAGCTCCTCCTAAGGAAGCAAGTATAGATGGATGATACCTGCCAGAAACATAACATAAGCATCTTCCCAGTAAACGCCCAAGTAGGAAAATATTTGTAGTAACCGGTATATATGGTATTCCAGTTTCTTTAGGAATAATAGAACGAAATGCAGAATCACCATCACATGCTTCAAGTAAATATAATCTAGTATTGTATAGGCTGAGCATCTTTTTTAATTCATTTGCAAGAGAGACAAATTTTTTACCTGAAAGATTATTATCCTGCGATGTTCCACTAAATGAGGTACCAGAAAATAAAACATATTCATGATTAAAATCAAATTTAGGCAAAACATTTTCATGACAGTCATGGGAAAGTGAAAAATTAGGATATTTCAAAATATAATCCAAATTTTTGATGTTTATTTTATTATTATAAAAATCAAACCATGTAAATAAAGCGTCTGGTATATATTTGATATTTATCGAATTATTCATATCGTATGATTTAATTAAATTATATGATTGCATATCACGTACGGTTATTAATTGTGCGAATCTGAAGATTTTAATAGTTTCATCAAGCGTAACAAGATTCAAATCATTTTGCTGCAGCCCGTTTGATTCTTCATCACTTGATGCTGAAAAAATTGTATTCACAATAAAAAAAGGGATATTATATTGAATACATATACGACAATATACCAAAAAGTTTAACATCTCAATACGTGGATAATTGGTTTTGAATATAAAACTACCTTCTCCATTAATAACAACCATATCTACACGTTTTATTCTAGTTACTATTTCTTGATATTTATCGTAATTATGCGAAGAAATCAATTTTATGTTCTCTTCAGTATACCAAGATAAATTGATACCAGAATGAAAAGCTAATTTTTCTTCTCTTGTTATTATATCCTTTACCATAAATTTTTCACTAAGAATATCTTTTAAAGCAATACTGCTTCCTCTACATCCAATGTTTCTTCCATCACGATTATCTGCAACGAATAGTATATTTAGCATTTTATCCCTCTTTTATATACTGTATTTTTAAGTATTATTAATCATAAAAAAATTATCTAATTTTTTTATATTATTTATTGTTTGTAACCAAAGCAAATCTTGTGATTCGGTTAACTGCTTCTTCATTTCATTTTCTTTTACAGATTGAAAGTAATGAATTATTTTATCTTCCAACTCAGGCGATCTGATCTCCTCACCCCATTCTGGATGTTTAATATCGTCTAAAAACCAACCCATCTTATCATGACTGATTAATGAAAATATGGGTATATTAAGTCCAAAAGGAATCATTTGTGCATGACCTCGACCACCAATTACAGCACTGGCTTGATTATACCAATAAATTACTTTCGACGGTGGCATATTCTGAAGATTCAATTGAAGCGGAAGTTTCCCGTATTTCCTTAACCATATTGCGGCTTCTGCATCACAGTTCAAATTATTATATAAAATGACTTGCCAACCTTCGCTTTCTATCCTCTTAATGATTTCTGCTAAATTTTTAAAAATGCTTTCTTCTTGGTTACAATATCTCAAATTACTCCTATCAAAAGGAATATTTAACGCTAATATATTTCGATATTTATTTTTCGGTATTTCATAAGGGTAAAACTTAGATAATAATGTTGTAGGACATGGCTGTAAAAATATTTTATTATGCAAAGAAGGGTCTATATATTGTTTAATCGCCTCAATACTTCCATTATTACGAAGTGAAAAGAAAGCAGATTTATTCACAAGCAATTCAATATTATATTTAAATAAATCATCGAAATCATCCTGTCCCCGAAAACGATTATATCCAACGGCAAATACAACAATTGGAACCCTGATTTTCTCCAAAAGATCCAAAGGGCAAGCCCATTGCCATCCTGATATTTGATTACTGTTTGTATCTTTAAGAAATAATCCACCTCCACCTATAATTATTCCATCATGATTATTAATCAAATCAATCAATTCCTGAGTAACTACATCGTGAACATTTACTAACGTAAATTCTATTGGTGCTAAATATTTTTGCAATAAAGCCCTAATAGCAGGAAAAAGCAGCGTATCTCCTGCATTACCATTTTTATGAACTCCGACATGAACTAATCGTACTGGAATATTTTTCTGCAAAATAAAAATTTTTGATTTTTTGTCAAAAAAGATTTGTTTAGTATCTTTTATAGACAAATATTCATTATTATTAGCTTCTTCGGAAATAGCAATATTATCAGAATTAGAGGAATTAGAATTCACAGGGTAAATTCTAATTATTGTCAAATTAAATTTTTTAAGAACAAATTTAACAAAACGTTTAACTAGCTTCCACAAAATCTTAACCTCTTAATTTTTCTCTAATCTTCATTTCATCTTCAGTGATAGTTTTTATACCATCACCTGAAATTAATTTTACTTCATGTACTCTTTTTGCTAGGAAATCCATTCCTCTTACTTCTAAACTGGCTGCTTGATCAGTTCCCCACATTTTATGATCAAGGGTAACATGCCGCTCAATTATACATGCTCCATAGATTGGAGTCATAACAGATGGCATCATCTCATATTCATGACCACTATAACCAACAAGACAGTTATATCTTTCTCTAAGAACCGTTATTATCCGTAAATTTAATTCACTAATTTTTGCTGGATATGTAGAATTAACATGCATTAAAATAAAATTATTTCTCGAATTTTTACTGAGAATATCAACTGCATCATCAACTTCTTTAAGTGTACTCATGCCTGTTGAAACTACAAGGGGTTTTCCTGTCAGTGAACACTCTTTAAGAAGAACATGATCACTAATTTTTGCAGAAGGTATTTTAATAAATGGAATATCATAACAAAGAATAAACTCAAGGCTGGGTAAATCCCAAACAGAAGCGGTCCATGAAAGCGGCTTTTCACTACAATAGTGATTTATATAGTCATATTCTTCTTTGCTAAACTCAATTTTCTTTTTATATTCGATATATGTCATTTCTCCCCAGGGAGTTTGTCGTAATATATCCTTTTGCTTTTCCGGGACGCATAAATCAGGAGTACGTTTTTGAAATTTGGCACAATCCCATCCTGTTGCCCATGCAGCGTCTATCAATTTTTTTGCTATCTGTAGATCACCATTATGATTTATACCTATTTCAGCAATGAGATATACAGGTTCCGAGTCACCAACAAAGCGGTTACCAATTTTTATTTTTTCCACCATAATCCCCATTTTCCTATTTAAAATTCAATATGATTCAACAACTCTCTAATAACACCATTCCCTCCATTAATAGGAAGAATCATTTTAGAAATTTTTTTTATTTCTGGATATGCATCAATAGGACACACAGGTAAACCAACTAAAAGCATTGCCTCTAAGTCATTAATATCGTTTCCAATATATAAAACTTCACTTATATTAATACAATTTCTTTCACAGTATTCATGAAGTACATCTTTTTTATTTTCTGCACCTCTTATCGCCGGAATGCCAAGTTTTGATGCGCGTACAGAAACAATTTTATTTGTTTCTGTTGAAATAATTATCTGAGCAACGCCTATTTTCTTTATTTTTGCTATCGCCAAACCGTCAGATCTATTGCAACAAACACTTTCCTTACCGTCTTCACTTATAAAAACTTTATTATCAGTAAGAACACCATCAAAATCATAGATTAATAGCCGAATCGTTTGACTTTGAATAGAACAAAAATTATTCATAATATGATAAACAAAATCACTAGTTAAATTCTCAAAATAATAATATTGCTTTGTTCATTAGAACTTTCACTTTTTTTAGAATTTTATATAAATTTTTATGTTTTCTAATCATTTTTTTTATGTTTTCAAAATAATCACCACTTTTATTATTTTCTTGACTGTTAATTACTAAATCATTAATTAAATAATTAATATGTTTATCATAATCAATCAATATATTTCTATTTGACTTTGCAACAGGAAATTCATTTCTAATTTCAGAAATAGATGCATTATTAATCATCATTTTAAATAGATTATTCCATTTTTCTATTATCGTATTCCTGTCAAATCTTTTCACGGCAAATTTGGTCTGATTGCTCATAATTTTATACTTTTCATTATTATTTAGTAAATTAACAATTTTTATGGCAATTTCCTCAATACAATCATCCTTTAATATATATCCATTATAATCTTCTAATATTAAGTCGTCAAGACCAGGTATATCTTTGATTATTGACGGAATACCAAAGCATGCGGCTTCTGTAATAACAATTCCAAACCCTTCAGACATTGAAGTTAAAATAAGCAGGTTTGCTAATTCATAATATTTAGTTACATCATTCTGCTGGCCCACAAATTCTATATTAGATATATTATTTCTTCCAATATATTCTTCTATTGTACAGTCATTATCATATTTCATTTTAATCTGTTTATCGTATTTCCCTACGACAATAAGTTTTATTTCTTTGTCCAATTTGTTTATTATGTCAAATATTTTTAATGTTAAATCAAACCCCTTTACAAGATCATCAAATCTTCCTACACATATTATTGTCTTATTATTTTTTTTTATAGCCTGTTGCACCTTAAATGAATTTGGATTAGCTATACATATTCCATTACTATTATATTGATTATATAAATATGCGCTATTATTAGTTAGCCATGTAACAATATCAATTTTATTATAAAATGTATGTCGCTGATAAATATTATTTTTATGCGCTGAAATAACAAATGGAAAATAATAATTGAAATGCTCCATACTTACACTTCTAATGCCAAAATCCTTTAGGTAATCATATACACCCAAACTTGCTTCATCTAAATTTGATGAATTTATAAATATCTTCGCATTCGCCAAATAAGAAAGAAAAGCGAGAGTATATGATAATCCTATATATAAGTCCCTATTTATATAAATTACATCAATGCCTTCAGGTATTTCAAATTTTCGTCCAAGTGTGTTCTTTGTAACCAATATTATTGAATAATTTTTTTTAAGTCCTTCAAATAAATTCAATAATACTTTTTCTGTACCGCCAATTAAGAAACATATCGAATAAAATAATAGAACCGGCTTCCCCTGATCCATATTTTTTATTATTTTTATTACTTCATTTGCATATTCATAATTCATATTCCCAAGTATATCGGTATTAAATATATCTATTACTTCTTTTTTTTCCTCCCTCAATATATAATATTTTAATATATTAAAAGAAGCTAAATAAAAATTATTTTTTTTGCAGAAATAATAGAAATTAACACCATTATTCATTTCTTGCTTTTTAATATCATAATGACGATTTAAGAAATTATCTATTCCAGCATATTTTATAAAGATAGTATTTTGCTTTATTTTCTCTATTTTGTTCTCAGTTAAATATATTTCCTGTAAATAATCATATTCCAAATAAGAAGAATATTTATGTTTATGTATTATATCTTTTGACAATAAGAATGATAAAATATTTATTGGTATATCATTTCCGTTTTTGTCGCAATATATATTAGCGCAGATAAATAATTCATTGTTAATTAATAATCTAGCGATATCATCTCTATTCAAAATGTTTATATCTAAATACAATATAAAATCTTCATTAATAGACAATAAATCATTTTTTAAATAACTTTTACATCTTAAAATGATATTTAATTCCTTATATTGCGCCTTAATAAAGCACAAATCTATATTATTTGTAAATATGTAAATACATATGATATCTTTTAACGAATCTAATAGATATTTCAATTTATTCAAAAGATAATATCCATCAATAATTAGTAATAATGCAAAATTTTTGCTCATCTACCAAACCCTTTTTTAATAAAATAATTTAATGAATGTCTTGATGCATAAATAATTCCTTTATTTTTTATATCAGCTATTAGTTTTTCTATCAATGTTAATTCACTATAAAGATCTTTATAATGTAAAAGAACATTTTCTGTTTTTATATCCATAATATTTAACTCATTTAATTTTGCATCACAATAGTTTAATGATTCTCTATAGTTCCTTGTAATCAGGAATTCTTTCAATTTATAATAAAACTCATATTCACTATTTTCTAACTGATATATCTCTTTTTTACCAAAAGACTTAACAATATTCAAAAATAGCTTTTCTTCTTCCATCATAACCATATCATAAATTCTGCCTAACTGGTTGGAATGAATTCTTGTATAAACTTTGATACCAGGTATATGGACAAAATTATAAGTATTCATAAATTCTAACCATTTTTCATAATCTTGTGTACATTTAAGATCGGTATTAAAGCCGCCATATTCAATAAATGCTTGCTTTGGAATTAGTAAACTAAGGCCATTAATCAATTGCTTTAACAAAGCATATTTTGGATTTTTTTTTAAATAATCATAATCAATATTTATCCCACAGGTAATATTATCATTTTCATCAATATATGCGAAATCACCGAAAAGTATTGATTTCGTTCCGAATAATTTATTTTTATTAATAAAATTTACCTGACTCTTAATTTTATTCTTTTCATATAAATCATCATGTGATAACCAACTAAAATAATCTCCCTTCATTTTATTTATAGCATAATTTAATGTACTCGAAATTCCAGTATTGTCTTTCTTGAAGTATTTAATTTTACCTTTATATTTTTCTAAATATTCATTTATTATCTCTTCAGTTTTATCATATGAACCATCATTGACAATAATTATTTCAAAATTACTGTATGTCTGTGATACTGCGCTGCTTAAGCATTTCTTAATGAAATTCTCACCATTGTAAACAGGAATTATTATTGATACTTTGATTTTTTTCATTTTTATAATTGCCAGGTAATAGGTGTTTCATTTTCAGCTTTTACTAAATTGTATATTCTCTTATTAAATTCCTTAACAATAGCTATTATTCTATCATTACTATAATCAATTTCATATCTCATTTCTGTCTTATAGTCTTGATATTCATCTAATACCTTTTTATTAATTACATCGTTAGAAATTATATTCAATTTATAAATTAAATATAATTCCTCATTTGTAAGATTGTTTTTTATTGCTTCAAATTCTATAAAAATTGATTTATAGACCTTTTGATTTTTTTTTCTTTCATAAACATCTTTGTATAAATCCATCATCCGCTTATTATATAGTTTAATATCATAATTTTCTTCAGCTATTCTTCTACCCAATTCTCCCCTCCTCTTTCGTTCATTCTCATCACTTAACAACCAAATAATAGCTTTCGCTAAATCTTTTGAATCTCTGTTCTTTACTAAAACTCCACAATCAGGAGCAAAAGTAACAGAAGGTAAAGCGGTATTATCAAAAATCACAACAGGTCGTTCACAAGCCATAGCTTCGATAGCCATTACACCAAAGCTTTCCCCTGGTGAAGGCATTAAGAAAATATCACTTGAAATATAAGCGTTTACCAATTCATCAGTTTCTAATCGACCTACTTCAATTATATTATATTTCTCTTCAAAACCTGCTAAAAGACCTTTTTCATCACATGTTAATATAGTAATGTTCTTTTTATCGTTTTCTATTATAGTTAACGCTTCAATAATATATTCAATTCCTTTTAAAACTGACTGAGCTCTAAAAAATACCACATAATTTTCCAATGGAATGTTAAATAATTTTTTTGCTTCAAGCTTTGTAATTTTATTAGGATTGAATTTATCAAGATCTACACCAAAAGGAATCCTATGAATATTTTTAACATTTTTCATTATAGGACTAGCTTTTACTAATTTTTCCATAAATGGAGATGAAACTACTAAATCAATATTTAAATTATTAAATATTTTTTCCTTCAGATTATATAAAGAATTGCAATTATCATATATTAATGGAAATAAAGTATCCAAATATAGACACTTTTCACAGCCAGATTCATATCCATTGCATTCATAAAAATGAACACATCTTCCTGTTACAATCCATGGATCATGTACAGTCATTATAGATGGTTTATTATTCATTAAATCTGGTAAATCCATAAGCGACAATTTAGCATTATGAATAAGATGGAAATGAATCAGATTACTATTTTTATATGCATCATGATTTTTCAACATATTAGACGATAATGAAATAACATTATGTACTGATAACTCTGTATATTCTTTTTCAATCAGTTTCTGCTCTAAAACCAATAATTCATCATTATCATAATATCTATAAATATTTTCATCATTGGAAGTTTTATAAGTTACAATTTGCTTACAATTCCAATCAGTATTCTTATTTATATACAATTGTAAATCAAATCCATTCCATCTTCTTCCAAGAAGATCAAGATTACTAACTTCCAATATATTCAAAATATCTAAATTGCTAAAAACCAAATTCATTGCTTTGAATAATTTCTTCCTGTTTTCAAGTGTAGAAAAATATTTTTTTGCAATATGTACATTGTTAATATAATAGCAATATTTATTATCATAATTCTCCAAAATACTAATTAATTCATTTTTAATTTCACTTTCCGAAATTGAATCAATCAGATAGCCACAATCATATTGCTTTACAAATTTGTAAGGTGATGCATAATTTGGCGCATGGATTAAAATCGGAGTATCAACAGATAAGTAACTGACTAACTTTGAAGGAAATGATAATTCTGATACTTTTTTGAGTTCACTTTGCTCTGAAAAAAAATAAGGACAATATAATATATTCACTTTTGATAATTCTATCAATAATTCATCTTGAGGATAAAATCCCTTTATTACGATATTTTCAGAATGATATAAAGAAGTGTCAATACATGAATTAAACCAAGAACCATAATAGTAAAAATATATTTTCTTTCCTTTATACTCCCAATTCATTAATTCAAGGGTATCCAATAATTTTTTTGTTTCTTCGTAAGCATAAATTTGTCCCGAAATGGCAATTATAAAGCAATTTTCATTTATTATACTATCATACTCATTATCCAATGAATTTATCGATATATCATAGCAATCAACACTATATTCTTCCTTAAAATAAGATGTCATATATGGCGAAGAAGTAATACAAGAGGAAGCATTTCTTATGAGGTTATCATATATTCTCTTTACAATTTGAGCACGATCTTTCGAAAATTTACTATCGTACATCCACCATTCTATTGGATCCCATATTTGAATAATATAAGGTATATTTATCATTTCATGCACCTCATCAACAATTCTTGTCATGACCTCACCTTGAATTGGGCATATAATCTTAGTAATATTATTTTTAACTATATATCTGACGCATTCTATTACGATTATTTTAATATCAATTCTAAATTTTATATAATCATTATCTGTGAGAATATTATTTTCTACAGGCCTATGACATAAATATATATCTGCCAGTACAGTTTTATCGAGGATTGGATTCAAATAGCAATTCATTACACAAAAACAAAATAACTTATATTTCTCTTCCTCGAGGAATTTTGAAATTTGCAATGATAGAATACCCCCTGAATAATTTTTACTAGGTGGTACATCAGTTAATAATAGAATATTGTCTTGTCTCATAGCATTATTCCTAAAAATATAATATAAACAATAGATACTTTTCTATACCTAATAATTATCATTTAAATAATTTTTGCAATTTTTTAATTATCCAGCAAAATATTAATATTTTTTATCTTCTTTTCTTTAAGACCATTTAATTTGCGCTTGCAATAATCTATTGATTTTAAATAATTTTTTGTATTTAAATATTGAATCATCTTAAAATAAAATTCATATTCACTATTCTCTAATTTTCGTATCTCTTTTCTATCAAATGATTCTATAATCCTTAAAAATAAATTTTCTTCCTCTTCTCGTACAAAAGGATTTCGTTTGCCAGTTTGATTCGGATGTATTCTGGAATAAACATGGGTACCCTCTACGAATCTAAAGCAATAACTTTTAGTGAAATCCAACCATTTTTCATAATCCTGAGTACAGTTCAATTTAGGATCAAAACCACCATAATCGACAAAAGCTTGCCTTGGAATCAAAAGGCTAAGCCCATTCAATCCCTGTTTCAAAAGAACATATTTGAGGTTATTTTTAAATTTTTTGTAATCTATATGAAACTTGCCAATAATATTCTCATCTTCATCAATAAAGGCATAATCACCAAAAATTATTGTATTAGTTCCTAATAATTTATTTCTGTGTAAATAATCTATCTGTAACTCTATTTTATTTCTATCATAAAGGTCATCATGTGATAACCAACTAAAATACTCACCTGTCATTTCTTTTAATCCAAGATTTAATGTTTCTGATATTCCACTATTATTTTTCTTGAAATACTTAATCTTATCTTTATAATTTTTTTGATATTCATTAATAATTTTTTCGGTATTATCATCAGAACCATCATTAATTATCAATATTTCAATATTATTGTAGGTTTGAGAAATAGCACTATCCAATGATTTTTGAAGAAAATTTTCTCCATTATATACTGGAATAATTATTGATACCTTTATATTCTTTATAGGAATCCTATGATCAATTTTACTCAATAAAATACTCTTAACGCTCTTAATGCAATTTTTAAACGACCTCAATTTCTTATAAATGTAAACTAAAACCTTAAAAATGAATAATTTGGCAAACCCTGTCTTTTTTATTTCCTTTCTAAATTCCTCTCTGTTTTTGAATAATAATTTTAACAATGCAATTATTTTAATTTTTTCAGCAATAATATTTGCATTAATTTCATTATTTTTTGTCAATTCGCAAATTCTTCTATTAAATTCTTTTATAATTAAAATAATTCTATCATCACTATAATCTATTTCATATCTCATTTCTGTTTTATTATTTTCATATTCATAGAATACTTTTTTGCCAAAAATAGAATATGAAATTTTATTCAGTTTATATATTAAATATAATTCTGTATTGGATAATATAGCTTCAGTAATATTAAATTTTTCAACTTTTGGCTTATATGATTTCCGTTTTGATCGTCTCTTATATACTTCTTTATATAAT
>Ga0123357_10009899_pt1 | contig 12069 bp, 3 predicted proteins | sample TergutEmb28metaG_FD_89873 | JGI IMG/M metagenome (GOLD analysis project Ga0123357, IMG submission 89873) | Embiratermes neotenicus P4 segment gut microbial communities from Petit-Saut dam, French Guiana - Emb289 P4 | ecosystem: Host-associated > Arthropoda: Insects > Digestive system > Gut ...
ATAGCATCGGGGTTCCACCTCTTCCCATACCGAACAGAGAAGTTAAGCCCGATTGCGCCGATGGTACTGCGTATAGTGGGAGAGTAGGTAGCTGCCGTTTTTGTAAAACCGGAAGTACTCGTTGAACGAGAGCTTCCGGTTTTTTTTGTTACATTTCAATTCAATAAAGAAAAAAAATACCAATGAAAAAATAAACTAAAAATTAATTGGAAGAAAATAAAAATTACGTTAATTTTGCAGACATATTATACGTATTAAATATTATCTTTATGAGCATGAATTTGATAAATAGACTTATTTTTAGCTTTACGTTTCTTCTCTTGATAATATCCCCTTTGTCCTGTTTTTCTCAAGAACAGGTAAGTGAAGAAGAAAAGAAAGCCCTTCAGGATTTTGATGCTATAGAGTCTGCAAGCAGATATGTAGATGACTTAAAAGATATTGAAGGAAAATCCTATAATCTGCCAATAGGTATAAAGAAAGTAGTAGGTAATACTCCTGTTATATTAGCTATTTCTAATATAAAGATTGGAAGCCAGTTTGGAGAAGGCAGTGTTTATCTGAAATTTGAAATGCCTTCAAGCTCGGCAGATAAAAAATCTAAAAATCTTATATTTGGGGCAAAAGGAATAAAAATTTCTTATAATGGAGATCTTGTTGGCGATGTAAAACTGATGCTGGTAAGTTCTCATGATTTTCCTTTAGGAAATTTGGGAACTGTCGTTTTTAAGGGAGGAGGAATAAATGACAGTACAGGAAATTTATCATCTGAAACCTATATGACCATTGATTGTAATGGGGATTTCAAGGGATTGTCGCTAAGTGGAGATCTTATTTTTAATCATAGCATATTTGAATCGTTGAAATCACAAGACGGGGTATTACGAACAAGTTTTAAGGTCGCTATGACGAACTTAAATGACTTCCTTGTAAATATAAATATTCCGGATTTCCGGATTAAAGGAGTTCCCGATTTTGTGTTTAAGGTAACTGACGCTACATTTGACATGAGTGATTCGAAAAATCCGGTCAATTTTAATCCGGATCGGGAATATTTCGATAAATACTTTACCTTACCCAACCGAAATCTATGGCGGGGGGGCTATATATCAAAGGTTTCCGTGACTTTTCCTTCAATGTTTGACCGTAAAGATTCGCAGAAATGTGTGATAGAAGGGTCAAAACTTTTGATAGATGAGACAGGTATAACCGGAGATATTTTAGGTAAAAATATTCTGCCTTTTGAGCAAGGCGATGCCGGCGGATGTTCATTTTCCGTTACTGATTTCCGGTTAAGTTTTTTGGCGAATAACATTAAAGGATTCGGCTTTGGCGGGCAAATAGGTATTCCATTTGTAAAAGAGAAAAATCCCCGTTCTTATGAAGCTTACGTATCAAAAAACGAATATTTATTTAAGGTAACACTCGGAGACGATGAGAACATCAATCTGTTGGGAATGGGAGATTTACATCTGGAACCCACATCAGTAATACAGGTGAAAGTTAAGAATGGCAAATTTTTACCCCAGGCAATATTGGATGGATATATGAAAATAGATATCGACGGGTTGAACATGGAGCAACTTGCATTTTCAAAATTACGATTATCTTCCGAAAGTCCTTACTTCTCTGTTGAATCTGCGAAATGTGGAGGAGAAGTTAAATTCTTTAATTTTCCCATATCAATAGACAGTATAAAATTTACATCTAAAAATGATTTGGCTGTTCTCGGGTTCAATATGAAGCTGAATCTGATGAATGGGAAAATATCGGCTAATTCGGGGCTTCATTTGATCACGGAATTTAAAAACGGTGATTCGAATTTCAAAGGTTTATATGTTGATTCATTGAAATTGGAAAAAGTGCAACTTGCAGGGTTTAAACTGGATGGCGAAATACAGATAATAAAAGACGATCCCGTTTACGGAAATTATTTTGGAGGAGATATACTTGCTACATTCAACGGTTTATCAGAAGATTTAAAGGTTAACGTAAAATCCGTGTTCGGATATAAAGATTTTCGATACTGGTATGTTGAGGGGACGGCTAAACTAAGTGAAGGCATCCCTGTTGGTCCCTTGTTTTTAAACGGATTTGTCGGTGGAGCTTACTATAGAATGCAATATGCCGGAAAACAGGGAATTCGTTCGTATATACCATACAAAGATTGTGGACTCGGAGTTAAAGCGGGAGTAAACTATTATGTGGCTCAAAAAAGTACAATTAGCGGGAATGCTCTCTTTGAAATGAACTTTTCACCATCGGACGGTATCCAGAATATGATGTTCTATGGAACAGCGGAGTTCTTGAAAAAAACAGCAAAATCGGATAGCGAGCTCGACAATATGTTTACAGCCGGACAAGGTAAAGCCCGTTGTACAGGACAGAGCTTTACCAGTGGATTGCCGGCTGGAGCGGACGGATCATCCATGTCGAAGGAAATCTTGTCAGAAATGAGTTTATCCGGTATTATATCGGCATATTTATCTATGAATTATGAGTTTACATCAAAGACATTTGATGCGAATTTTGCAGTGATGATCAATACTCCCGGAAATATACTCAGAGGTGTGGGGAATAATGGAGAAGCCGGCTGGGCTTACTTACACCTGTCGCCGGAAACATGGTTTATACATGTCGGTACACCGTCAAACCCATTAGGACTTAAATTGGGGCTTGGGCCTTTATCTTTATCAACGGAATCTTATTTCATGCTGGGCGATAAACTTGAAGAGCCGGTTCTTGATCCCAATGTGGCAAGAATACTTGACTTATCGCCGCGGCAGGTTGATTATATGAAATACCCTCAAAATATCGCATTAGGAAAAGGGATAGCTTTCGGAAGCCGGTTTAAGTTTGATACCGGAAATTTATCTTTCCTTATTCTGTACGCCCGGTTTATGGCAGGTACGGGTTTCGATGTCATGCTTCAGGATTTGACCGGATATTCATGTGAGGGAAAGGGAGGAAATATAGGTTTGAATGGTTGGTATGCCAATGGACAATGCTATGCTTATTTGGAAGGAGAATTAGGCGTAAGAATAAAATTATTGTTTATTAACAAGAATATAAGTATTATAAAGGGTTCTGCCGCAGCCCTGTTGCAAGCCAAGCTGCCTAATCCAACATGGGTAGGCGGATACATGGGAGTAAATCTGGACGTATTGGGCGGTTTGATAAAAGCCAATATGAAAATGAAGTTTAGCTTCGGCGAAAATTGTGTGCTGGTACGTAATGATGGAGATTATACCCCATTGGATTTCCCAATTATTGCAGACCTTACCCCAAGCGACAGGGAAGCTGATGTGGATATATTCACTTCGCCGCAGGCTACATTTAATATGCAACTGGAAGAACCTTTCGAGGCGCAGGATGATAAAGGAGATACGCATACCTACCGGATTAAAATAGAAGATTTTTATGTTGCCGATAACACCGGAAAAAAAGTTGCCGGAGCAGTTAAAAATGGGAAAAACATGGATGCAACCTTTGAATCGTATGATGTATTACCTCCATATAAAGATATGCAGGCTTATGTGAGCGTAAATTTTGAAGAGTTAGTCAATGGTGGCTGGGATCTTGTCGCACAACCGGATGGAAAACCGGCGAGAGAGACCAAGTCTGTTAAATTCACAACCGGCGAAGCTCCGAATTATATTCCGGTTAATAATATCGATTATTGCTATCCCGTAATAGATCAGAAAAACTTCTACAAAGGCGAATCAACATCAGGATATATACAATTGGTAAAAGGACAACCTTATTTATTTCCCGACGGATTTAATTACGACGTTACTTTTTCATCTCCTGACCGTCAGGATATGAAAGCTGATTTCAGATATAATTCGAGTGAAAAGAGGCTGGATTTTACTATACCGACATTGGCAAACCGGATAAATTATGAATTGGCATTTGTTGCGTCAAAAGAAGGAGGAGTCCAGAGTAGCGGCGCTTCTACAATAGGATCCAGCGCAACGCTGCAAGGAGAAGATGGGGAATCCTATACGGTGGACTATATGCAACAGGCAGCGCAAAAGATTATCAAAGAAGGAAACATGAAAATATTGAATTACAATTTTGCAACCAGTAATTTCAATACATTCGAGCAAAAAATGTCGTCATTGGATTTGTCAAAAGGAGCATTCAGGATTACTCAGGATGTACATGCCCTTTATTTGAATACAGGAAAATCGTACGAGCGCTTTGACGAAGCGGAGCTGGAAGGAGTTCCAACTTCAGGAAACCAACCGCTTATACAGCCGGAAGCAATTCTTGAAGACGCTTACTATCATGATGCAATTTATCCTTTGCTGTATAAATGGTACCCAATGAACGGAATTTCTATTCAAAACAGGAATGTGAATGAAGCAGGGGCGCCTCCGGTCAAAGGGTTTAGCATACTTAGCGGTTATTTCTCAGGAAATATCGAAGCTCAAAAGGCAGTGCCAGTCGTCTATAATCTGGTTTATTATTACAATAAAGATTTCGTAGAATTGCGTAATAAAGCTGCTAATCTGTTTGATTCGAACATTAATATGACGCCGCTGTTACCTTTGATAACGAGTCAGTTTCCATTAATCCGCGAAGGAAATTATAAAACCCTGTTAAGATATGTTATGCCAGGAGCTAAACAAGGCTCACAAAAGACTGTTAATTATATTTATTGGTATTAAGAATGAAAACTTCAGTAATTTCTTTAGTATTATTATTAAGCGCCTTTACATTGGTTGGGCAGAACGGACAGAATCCGGATAATGAAAACCTTAAGGCAAGAGGTTTGGTTGTAAATGAAAATACTGTCAAGCTGCGCTGGGCTCCGGCTAATGCCAAGACATGGGTTGACGGTAAAAAATATGGATACCTCTTGGAAAGATACACCTTGATAATTGATAGCGTCTATCAGAACAACCCAGTCAAATCACTGTCAGGATTAGAAATTAAGGCTGCTCCCCTGGCTGACTGGAAAAACAGAGCGTTAGAGTCGGATTATGCAGCTGTTGTCGCTCAAGCTTTTTATGGGGAGAGTTTTGAATTGTCGTCCACATCCGGCAGCATCGGTAATATAATCAATCAGGCTAACGAACTGGAGCAGCGTTTTGCTACTTCTGTATTTATGGCTGAATATGACTATGAAGCCGCCGAATTAGCCGGATGGGCATATACCGATAATAATGCGCGGAAAAACGAACTGTATCTTTACCGTATCATATTGAACAGACCCAAGAAACAGGCGGGCGACACAGCTGCGGTATTTACAGGTTATGCAGATAAGAGGGAGTTGCCCCAACCATTGAACCTCGATGCTGTTTGGGGAGATAAATCTGTGATGCTGTCGTGGAATTATGAACTGTTATCGGATGTGTATCACTCTTATCATGTTGAGAGAAAACCGGCTGGAGAAAATAGCTTTACGCAGCTAACCAAGCTCCCTGTGACAGCATTGAGTGAGAATATGAAAAGCATTTTTTATACGGATTCTTTACCGGACAACAAGACGCAATATACATACAGGATTCGGGGAATAACATCATTTAATGAAGAAGGCCCCGTTTCAATGGAGATAACCGGACAAGGGAAAAATTCGATTTCCTGCATCCCGAATATTCTTAGCGGATACTTCACGGAGCAGGATAAAGTTCATATTTTTTGGACTTTCGATTGTAATAACAGGGAGCAAATCGATCAATTGGAAATTAGAAGGGCATCCGCTCCCGATGGAAATTATAAAACGATTGTCGATAAACTGTCTCCAGACATCCGCGAGGCTTCTTTCGAGCTTCATGAAAATACAAATTACGTTAAGGTATTTGCCTTGACGAACGACAGTATGGAAATGGCTTCTCTGCCATTCTTACTGAGTCGGGAAGATACGGTTCCACCTGCTGTTCCCACAGGATTGAAAGTTGAAATCGACTCGCTGGCTGTGGCTCATCTGTCGTGGACTTCCAACACGGAATCCGATCTTATGGGCTACCGGATATTAAGAGCATTCAACAGTGATGAGGAAAAAGCTTCTATTGTTTCTGATTTTATACTTGGAAACAGTTTTACGGATACTCTTTCCTTGTCGCTGGGAAATGAAAAAGTTTATTATTCGATAACTGCATTGGATACACATTATAACGAATCAGCCCCCTGTGCGACAGTTTCCGCCGAAAAGCCCAACTTAAGAACGCCGGCTTTACCGGCTATAACCGGCTATGAAATCGCGGAAAACGGAGCTGTTTCGCTGTCATGGATAACCGATAAATCGCGAACTGATGTCCGGTACAGTCTTAACAGAATACAAGCCGGCAAGCAGGATAGCCTGTCGGTTATACTGGAAACGGACGAAAAAACGGATTCCTGTACGGATGAAGTGGACGAATCGGGCGATTACACTTATTGGGTTGTTGCAGCCGACACAAAAGGCAAACGTTCGGAATCGCCGCAGCGTCTGACTGTATCAACATCGGTAAACAAAATTTCCAACGGTATTTCCGGCTTTAACTCCTATATTGACAGGAACGCCGGATATGTTGAATTGTCGTGGAAAAAACATCCGCAGGCAACTCTGTACCGTATCTATAAGCAGGCAGGCGATAAACCTGCATTTTTGTGGAAAGAATTGGACGTAAATGAAAACAGGGTTGTTGACGAGCTGGTTTCTATCAGTACAGTTTATCAATACACCATTGTGTTTGTAAATAAAGAAGGGCGCATGTCGCCTGCTAAAACAATAAAAGTTGATTATTAATCAAAATAAACTTTGAAAGATATGAAAAAGTTATTTTATCTACTTGTATTTATTATGGCATTTAGTTTCCACTCCAAGGGACAAAGCGGTCAATGGAAACTCAATATAGATGCCACATTAATTAATAAAATGGGCTATGATGCAGGTAGCAGCAGTAGTTTCTATATTGATTTATCGGTAAATAATGGAAGCTGGATTAGAGTTTTAGATACAACAACCCCTACCAAAAGAGATGCTACAACTATTAAACAAGTTAGTACGGGACCCTATCCACTAACCAGTCGAGTAACTAAAATTCAAGTATATACAAAGTTTGATAAAAGCAATGCTACTGATCCTAATCAAGGAACTTATTGTTCAGCTAATTTTCAAACTACTACGGAAAAAATTAAATATAAAGCGATTACATATCCTGCCAGCCAGATTTACAAAACATATGAAGGAGACGTAAGAGCTTACGCATCACCATGCAATATTAATATTGTACAACGATCCCCTAATGAAACAGGAGTATCCGCCGAAGACAAGGTAATAATAGAAGCTCCAAACGCCTATGATGCTTCAGTTTACAGATGGGTTTACAGAACAAATACGTATGAGGCTTGGAAACCAGTCAGCAACACTTCTTTGAACGGAAATTATATGCTTCAAGCCACATTAGCCGATATATATGGATCTAATTTTATGAATGATGGGGTTGTGAATTTTTCTTCCAATACCTATCTCGCTTTGGAATATGATACATATAGCAGCAGGACAAGTCCAATGGTTAAAGCGTATTCCAATATTATCACAGTATCCAATAAATTAATCGCCCCAAAAATTGTATCGGTCGAAGACGGAAAAACCGCCTGCCCTGGATACAGTAATGGCAAAATCAGAGTAACAGTTGATCGCCCCTTACTTTCACAGGAAAAAATTACATTTTACGCCTACACTGCCGATGGAATAGCCGGTACCCAGCGCGATTATATTCAAATTGATCCTTTAACTTATGAAATAATAAACTTGCCGGTTGGAGTATATACGGTAGAATTTGGTACGCGGTATGGCGCTACTGGAATCTCAGCCAATGTGTCGGATGCAAATAACAAAAGAACCGGAATAGCAGTGACGGAGCCTGATCCGATTTCATATACCGTGAATGGAACAGATATCAGGAATATATCCTGTAAGGGAGGAAATGACGGATCGTTCAAGGTAACAGCCGGAGGTGGTACAGGCGTTTATACCCTGTGGTGGGAACCTGACGAGTTTAGCAATTTTATTCCGGTACCGGATAACCGGCTTGAAGTGTCGGGATTGAAAGCCGGTACTTACCGGTATTATGTGATAGACTCAAATAATTGCGAGTTGGCAGACCCTGTATATGGAGGCGTTCAATATCAATTTGTAACGCTGACAGAACCTGCAGAATCGTTGGCTGTAAGCCTGTTACCCGATAAAACGGCGAATCCGACAGGTTACGGTCGGAGCGACGGATATATAACCGTAAAAATGTCGGGCGGAACGGCTCCATATACTGTCGCCTGGCAGGAAAAAACCACAGGTAATGTTTTAACAACTGTTGATAATGGAACGGTTGGCGAATCCAGATTATACAATATTGTCGCCGGAACTTATACCGCTACTGTTACAGACAGCAAAGGCTGCACTTTTTATACAGCCTCCGGATTTACGCTGGTAGAGCCTCCGGTTCTTAAAGTCACAATAAACCAGCAGGGACAGATTCTGTGTTACGGCGACGCTTCGGTAAACCTTACCGCTTCAGCATCCGGTGGTATAGGAGCGCCTTATACTTATAGCTGGAGTAAAAATGTAAGCGGAGTATATGCCGGAGTTGCAACAGGTTCATCTTTGAATAACCAGGGAGCGGGAGAGTACAAAGTCGTGGCATCGGACAGCAGTACGCCGCCCAATACGGCGGAAGGTTACATCACTGTTTCCCAACCGGCGCTGCTGACAACGTCGGTAATCAAAGTAAAAAACATATCCTGCTTCGGCGGGAGCGACGGAGCTGTTTATATATCCGTAACCGGAGGATCAGGAGGCTATAAGCTGTATTATAAAAATGAAAATGTTGATGCAAACTATAAACAGCTCCCTGTTACCCTGCCGGATAATGTATTTTACTTAGATAATCTTCTTCCCGGAAAATACAGCCTGTATATCAGGGATGCTAACGGATGTACCGCTCAGATTGCAGGGCAGGATGTGGCGGAATTTGAATTGACTGCTCCGGAGAAGCCGTTGTCAATAGTCTCCCTGCAAATAAATCCTCCTACGGGAGCCGGACGGAACGACGGAAGTATCCTTATCACGGTTGATGGCGGAACGCCTTTCGATTCGGGAGATAAATACCGGGTGTTATGGAAAGATGTAAACGGAAATCCGGTTACGCCCCAAAACTCACAGAATGCACAGGGACTGTTTACCAGTGAAATAAGCAATTTGCCCGACGGGGAATACAGGGTTGAAATAAGGGATAAAAATTATCAGGATCTGATCAATGGCTGTTATTTCACGACCGAAATCACTTTAGACGAGCCTCAGCTATTAACTGCAACTGTTGAGAATACAAAAACCATCAGCTGTTTCGGCGACAGTTCGGGAGAATTGGTTGCTCATGTGTTGGGCGGTATTCCTTATAATTCCGGCTTGCCGTATAAATATGCATGGTACTGCATTGAAAAAGAAGGCGATGAAATTTTGTTGGAGAATGAGACCGACAGTATATTAAGCAATATTCCCGCAGGAATGTATAAAGTAGTGATTGCCGATGGAAGCCTTGTGACAAATTACGGGGAGTCTGAAATTTTCACCTTATCGCAACCCGAAAAACTGCTTGCCTCTGTCGATACCCGGATGATTTCCTGCTACCAGGGCAGCGATGGCTATATACATTTATCAACAACGGGCGGAACAGGCAATTGCAAGCTCTATTACAAATTGAATGGAATAGATGCGGATTATCATGAAATAACCGGTAGCGGTGCAAACAGTACGTTAGAGATTAATAATCTTCAGGCAGGAATATATTCCCTGTATATCCAGGATGAGAATTTATGTTATGGTTCTATTGACGGGGTAAATATTGCGGAAATTGAATTGACCCAGCCTGAAAAGGCTTTATCCATTGTTTCGGATACTATTTATGACCCGACAGGTTATGGTTTGTCCAACGGCGAAATACATGTCGGACTGGATGGCGGAACACCCGGATACACTGTAATCTGGAGAAATAATAATGGAAATGTACTGACTGCTACGGATTCGGTTATAGATGGCGTATTTTCGTCGGTATTGACGGGACTGGGCGAAGGCAAATACAGCATTGAAGTAAGAGACGCCAATTACCCCAAAGCAGATGATTCCAACAATACGGCATGTATATTGATTAAGGATTATGAACTCGTCCAGCCGGAAGAACTTACCCTGGCGTTGGAAGAAACGCATTACATATCCTGCTACCAAATGTCGGACGGCGAAATCACCGCTCATGTACGAGGCGGAACAGGCCCCTATAAATATACATGGTACAGGGAAGAAGCCGGCAGTTTTGCTGTCGTGCCGGACAGGAACGACAGTATCTTAACAAATATCCCCGCCGGCACGTACAGGCTGGAGATTGAAGACTGTGCCAGAATACCAAATACTGTAAGCGCTACGCACCAGGTTGTTCAACCCGAATTACTCACGGCGACAGCCGAAGATGTACGCGTCGTTTGTGGAGAAGTTGCTGCCATATCGGTAACAGCATCAGGAGGAACCAAGCCTTATATCTATAAATGGAATATGGGCAACACAACTCCCGAAGTAAACGGCATGGGCCCCGGTAAATACATGGCGCTGGTTACAGACGCTCGCGGATGTGAAGCAACGGCTATCGTCCAGGTGACAAGCCCAAGCAATTTATCGCTAAACGCTGAAATAAACAATCCGGTATGTTATCAGTCAAACACCGGCAGTATTGCTATCGGGATTACCGGAGGAACAGCGCCTTATACTTATAAATGGAATACGGGAGAAACAACCCGTGATATTGAGAATATCGGCGCAGGCGTTTATGCAGTTACGGTTACCGATAATGACGGATGCACTTTTACCGAGAGCTTCGAACTGACAGACCCTGAACCGCTCAAAGTCGATTTGGGCGAAGATATTATTTTATGCCTGGGTCAGTCATACCTGTTGGAGCCGCAGGTGGAAGACCCGAAAACCGTTTTCAACTGGACTGGTCCCGACGGATTCCGGTCAACAGACTCAAAAGTCGAATTGACCCAAGCCGGAACGTATCAACTGACTATTACCGACAGTAAAGGTTGCCGGGCAACAGACGATGTACAGGTGTTGATGACGGACTATGTCGTCAACGCCGAAATGGCGGTCGCTACCAATACCTTTGTCAACGACACCATCGTGCTTGTTAATATCAGTTCGCCTGAGCCTGACAGAATTGAATGGCTGTTCTCCGACAAGGATCCGGTAGAGATCGTGGAAATTTCACACGACATGGCCGAAATTATTTTCAGGCAGACAGGAGAATATACGGTTGGGATGCGTTCGTTTGTCGGGGACTGTTATCAGGATGTTACAAAAATATTGAATGTAACGGAAGCTGATGAAAATGGCAATGATAACTTCGGGCCTGCCGGCGTTAAAGAATTTACTGCCTATCCTAATCCCAATAACGGGAGTTTTAATGTGAAAGTTGAGCTTGACAAACAAAGCGCGATACGGCTGTGCCTGTTTTCGATTAATCAGGGAAACTTGATTGACGATAGAACAGTGAGCGGATTGAAATTATATAATGAACAATACCAGCGATATCTTTCGCCGGGAGTATATCTTCTGTTGCTGGAAACGCCTTCGGGAAGGAAGAGCCAGAAGGTGATAATAAAATGAAGGATTGAAAAAGTAATAAAATGATGAAGATGAAGTCACAAATTTTCAGGAGTATATTAATAGGGGTGATGTTTTGCTGTTTCGGGATTAACGCACCGGCACAAACCACCACCTATCCGGTGCAGGTTTACACCCAGCTCATCCCGCCCTATACGCCTTTTGCACCGGCGTATTATTCAGGCATAACCGGAAAAATGCGTGTAACGCTAATCAACACCGACATGCAGCAACCCTTGCTCAATGTTTTCCTGCGGATGAAGATTACTTCATCGACTTTTTCGATGCAAACGCCGGACTGGGTTCGTCTTCCGTTCGTAACTCTGCAGGCCGGAGCGCCGACCATGTTGTCGCTGACCGACCTGGAGCCATACTTCAGGAGGGAAAACCTGTCGATCAGCGGCGGACAAAGCCAGTTCTACCAAACCCAG
>Ga0123357_10009902_pt1 | contig 12067 bp, 10 predicted proteins | sample TergutEmb28metaG_FD_89873 | JGI IMG/M metagenome (GOLD analysis project Ga0123357, IMG submission 89873) | Embiratermes neotenicus P4 segment gut microbial communities from Petit-Saut dam, French Guiana - Emb289 P4 | ecosystem: Host-associated > Arthropoda: Insects > Digestive system > Gut ...
ACAAACTCATGCCACCCGCGATGACGGGCACCATCGTGATGCTCATCGGTTTCAACCTGGCCAGCGCCGCGTGGATGAGTTCGAGTAACACCGTGCCGCTCAACCCCGATGGGTCGTGTATTCCCGATCCAGCGACGAACTGCGTCATTCAGAACGTCATCTCGGGCGGGTTCGCCGCCGCACCGCTCACCGGTTGGATCACGGTCATCGCGGTGATCCTCATCACCGTGCTGTTCCGGGGCATGATCGGACGCCTGTCGATCCTGCTCGGCGTGGCCGTCGGCTACGTTGCCGCGATCATCCAGGGCCAGGTGGACTTCTCCGCGATCGGAAACGCTGCGTGGATCGGCCTGCCCCCGTTCCAGGCCCCCGAGCCGACGTGGAACGTGCTCGGATTGTTCCTGCCCGTGGTACTCGTCCTCATCGCCGAGAACATCGGCCACGTCAAGTCGGTCTCACTCATGACGGGCCGCAACTACGACAAGCGGATGGGACGCGCACTGCTCGCCGACGGCGTGGCCACCACGCTCGCCGGCCTCGGCGGCGGGTCGGGCACGACGACCTACGCCGAGAACATCGGCGTCATGGCGGCCACCAAGGTGTACTCGACGGCCATGTACTGGGTGGCCGGCATCGTCGCACTGCTGCTGTCGTTCATTCCGAAGTTCGGCGCGGCCGTCGCCACCGTTCCCCCGGGCGTCATCGGCGGCGCCGGCACGGTGCTGTACGGCATGATCGGCCTACTCGGCGCCCGTATCTGGGTGGAGAACAAGGTCGACTTCACCCGCTCGGTGAACCTGTTCCCGGCGGCCGTCGGTCTCATCATGGGCATCGCGAACTTCCAGTTCACCTTCGGTCAGATGACGTTCGGCGGCGTGGCCATCGGCACCATCACGGCGCTGGTTCTCTACCACGTCATGCGTGTCATCGCCCGTGCGCGCAAGACGGACATCTCCGACGACGGCCCCGCGACGCCAGCCTCGACGCCCGAAAAGGGGTCGTGGGAGCAGCCGGTGTTCGACAACGAGGCCCCAGACGCCACGATGTCGTAGCTGACGCTCGGTTGCTGCCAGCATGTCGAAACCTGCGTGACGGCCCCCTCTCATCCGCTGGTTGAGTTCGTCGAAACCAGCTCGTCGAAACCAGCTCGTCGAAACCAGCTCGTCGATGCGGAGCCAGCCGATAATCGCTCCCGGCGGCGATCAGGCCAGGCCGAGGTCGGCGAGGCTGTAGGCGTAGCGGTAGGGGAGGCCCTCGGACTCGATGCGCTGGCGAGCGCCCGTGTCGCGATCGACGATCACGGCCACCCCGATCACGTGGCCACCCGCTTCGCGCACCGCGTCCACAGCGGTCATAACCGAGCCGCCGGTGGTGGACGTGTCTTCGACGACCAAGACGTCGCGCCCGGCGACGGCCGTCCCCTCGATGCGGCGTTGCAGGCCGTGGGCTTTCGCCTCTTTGCGGACGACGAACGCGTCGAGCCGTCCGCCCGCGTGGGCCGCATCGTGGAGCATGGCGACGGCCACGGGGTCGGCCCCGAGGGTGAGGCCGCCGACCGCGTCGAATGTCCAGTCGGCCACGAGATCGCGCATGACGGCCCCGACGAGCGGGGCGGCGGCGCCGTCGAGCGTCACCCGGCGTAGATCGACGTAGTAGTCCGCTTCTTTCCCCGACGCGAGCGTCACGCGGCCGCGGACGATGGCGAGAGTGGTGATGGCATCGAGCAATTGGTCGCGGGTCGTCATGCGCTCACGATAACAGCGCGCGCTCTTGAGGAAATAGTCCGTCTTTGGGGCATGGTCTGTTCTTGGGGCATGGTCCGTGCGGGGGAATTCGCCGCGCCTCTTGGGGTCTTGGGGTCGCGGGTAGGCTCGGCTGTGGCAGCAAGAGAGAGTGGCGCGGCATGAAGGAAGTATCTGCGGCGGCTCATGTTCTCAGTGTTGGCCCCCACAGTGACTGTGCGTTCACTCGGTCATCTGCCGGCTCGGCCCGGGAACAGCGAACCGTTCATCGTGCGCGCGCCAAGCTGATTGTCACGTCAATCGCAATCTTCGTGCTGGCCTTCGCTGCCCGCCTGGTGCCCGTCCTGTGCAGTGCGGGGCTGAGTTCGTACGGCCGTTACGACGACGGGGTGTACTACACGGCAGCCGACGCGCTCAGTTTCGGCCGCGTTCCGTATCGTGATTTCATCCTCCTGCACCCGCCGGGCCTCGTCCTTTTGCTGCTGCCGTTCACGCTGCTGGGCCGGCTGACATCAGACCCGACCGGGCTGGCCGCTGCCCGGGTCGCCTTCATGGTGTTGGGGGCCGTGAGTGCTGTGCTGGTCTTTCGCGTCGTGCGGCGGTGGGGCTGGGCGCAGGGCGCCATCGCGGGGCTGATCTACGCGCTCTCGTTCGTTGCCATCTACAACGAACAGTCGACGCTCCTCGAACCGCCGGCAACGGTGTTGACGTTGGTAGCGATCCTCGTGCTGTATCGCAGAACCGTCAGCAACACGCGGGCGATGGAGATCATCGCCGGGGCGGCGCTCGGGCTGGCCTGCACCATGAAGATCTGGTACGCGGGCATCTTCGTCGGCCTGCTCATCGTGGTGTTGTTGCGCCGAGAACTCCGTGCGGCTCTTCGCATCGCAGGCGCCGGAATACTGGCAGCGGCAGCGGTGATCGGCCCGTTCTTCGCGCTGGCGCCACAGCAGATGTGGACGATGGTGGTCGCCGAGCAGTTGGGCCGCCGCAGTGGCACATTGGTGTCCCGGATCGACCGGGCGGCATCGGTGACGGGCGCCGACGTGGCCCTCGTCGACCATCCCACGCTGATTTACGCGGTCACAATCGTCGCGATGCTGCTGGTTCTGGTGGCGCTGGTGATGTGTCTACGGGACCGGGAGACGTGGCTGCTCGCCGGGCTCTTCATCGTCAGCGGCCTCATTTTGTTCGCATCTCCCTCGTTCTTCTTTCACTACGGGGTCTTGTTCGTCATGCCTGCCGCGATCATGCTTCCGGTCGGGTTGGGCAAGCTCGTCGAACGACGACCCAGCCGCGTTTTCCGGACGTCCGTCGCCGTCGCATGCGCGGCGGCAGTGGTGGTGGCCGCGCTGCCGACCGCGCTGAGGCCCGTCGGCAAGGTGTTTCCCGGCGCGTTGTTCGCGGCGGCGGCGCCTGCGGGCTGCCTCGCCGCCGATGACCCCGCGGCGCTGATCCAGATGAACCGTCTCAGCACGGATCTTGAGGAAGGCTGCTACGTGCCGGTCGATGTCACCGGAGCCAGCTACAGTTCCACGCTCGCCCGTCCGGACAACCCGGCCTTCCAGCAGTGGCTGATGCACTACCTGATGTCCAGCCGCGCTTTCGTGGTGCTCCGGGCTCCATCGCTTGGTTTGTCGACCGCGGAAAACGGCATGCTCCACGGGCAACCGATACTCGCCTCAGCCGACGGTCTCACGCTGCGCCAAGGAACGCCCGTCGGCCCCGCGGCACCGCCTACCAGTTCCGATGTGCACCAGAACACCACCACCACTCAGCCGCGCGCCGACCAAACGCCTGCGCCGAACAAGCCGAACAAGACCGTGACGAAGCCGGTGCGCGACGACGATGACGACCACGATTCCGGCCGGCATCATGACGACCACGATCGCGACGATCGCTAGTGTCGCGTTAGGGAAGTTCCTGACCGCATCGATGCCATGTGGTGCGTCTCGCGGCGTTGTCCTCGGTCGCTGGACATCCAGTCCAGCTCCCTCGTCCGCCTTGTGACACACGCCACCTGACCCCGCTGCGCAAGCTGTCAGAAACCTCCCTAACGCGGCCCTAGCGGAAGAACGCCCAGCCGGGCGGCATCGACGATTGCGTGTCGTTGGTCGTGAATGGCATGGCGCCGCCCAGCCAGTCGTCGAGCGTCGAGCCGCTCGTGATCCGGTGCGGGTAGGCGGACCGGGTGGCGTCGCGTTCGAGGACGGCGACGGGCAGGGACGCATGGGACGCGATGACGACGAGGTTGCCGAACCGGCGTCCTTTCCATACCGGAATCTCTGCGCTGACGAGCACGTGCGGCCACGTCTGCCGCACGGTGGCCACCATGCGACGGGCCCAGGTCAGGGGCGGTCGGTCGGTCACGTTCGCGGCCAGGACGCCGCCCCGGCGAAGCACCCGACGTACGTCCGCGAAGAAGGAGTCGGTCACGAGGTCGCCCGGTACGGACGCTTGCGCGAACGCGTCGAGCACGATGGCGTCGGCGTAGGCGTCCGGCATCTCGGCGATGCCGCTGACGCCGTCGCTCGTGCGGATTTTGATGCCACTGTGCGCGGGCAGAGGCAGCCGGTTGCGTACCTGTTCGACGAGGTCGACATCGGGTTCGAGGACGATCTGCGCGCTGTGCGGACGGCGCACGGCGACGTACCGCGGAATGGTCAGGCCGCCGCCCCCGATGTGGACGACGCGGATGCGCTCGTCCATGGGACGCAGCAGAACGGTGGCCTCCAGGGCCTCGACGATGCGCTGGACATACTCGAACTCGAGGTGCAGCGGGTCAGACGGGTCGACCCACGATTGCTCCGTCGTCCCTTCCTTCACGACGAAGGCACCGCCGCCTTCGGGTGCCGGCACGATGTCGTGCATGGTGTGCGGCTATGCGGCTTGATTGGGCGGGTTGAGCACGTCGGGGTGGGCGAGCGAATCGGCGGCGAGCCAGGCGGCGCCGATGATGCCCGCGCGGTTGCGCAGCGTCGCCGGGATGATGGGCGTGTTCAGGTGCAGTTTCGGCAAGAACTTCTGCGAGCTTCGCGAGATACCGCCGCCGACCACGATCAGGTCGGGCCACAGGAGCGCCTCAAGGTGGGAGTAGTAGCGCTGGAGAAGCGGTATCCACTCCGCATAGCCGAGCCCACGCGCCACCTTGACGCCCGCCGACGCTTCGGTCTCGGCGTCGTGGCCGTCGATCTCCAGGTGGCCGAGTTCGGTGTTCGGGACGAGCACGCCCCGGTAGATGATGGCTGTGCCGATGCCGCTTCCGAGCGTCGTCATGAGCACCAGGCCCTCATTGCCTTTCGCCGCCCCGTAATGAACTTCGGCCACCCCGGCGGCGTCCGCATCGTTCACGAGTGTGACGGGGCGCCCGAGTTTCTCTTCGAATATCCGCTTGGCAGGGGCGCCGATCCACGACTTGTCGATGTTTGCCGCAGTGCGTGTGCGCCCGTGGGTGACGACGGCGGGTACGGTCACGCCGACGGGGCAGTCGCCGAGGTCGGCGGCGAAGCTGTTGACGATACGGGCGGTGACGGCCGCAACCCTGGCGGGCGTCGATTTCTCGGGGGTTGGGATGCGGAGTCGGTCGCTGGCGAAGTCGCCCGCTTCCAGGTCAACCAGCGCGCCCTTGATGCCGGAGCCGCCGATGTCGATGCCGAGAACGGGTTGCGTCATAGAAGCAGAGTAGCCGCACGGGGGCCGGGCTCCGCAAACTCTATGCTTCGATAACCTCGACGCCCGCGTCCCGCACAAGCGAGAGGGTGGTGGGGTCGGCGCCCCGGTTCGTCACCAGAACATCGATCTGGTCGAGGGCGCATACCGAGAGCACCCCCACGCCCGGAAGCTTCTGCCGGTCCGCGAGGAGCACGCAACGATCGGCGGCCGCGAGGAGGGCACGCTTGACGCCCACCTCGACGCCCGTGGTGTCGAGCACCTGCCCGGAGGAGCTGATGCCGGACGTCGACAGGAAGCAGGTGTTGGTCGAAAGTTGCGCCATCGCCTGCTCGGTCAGCAGGCCGACGAGCGACTGGTAGGTGCTTCTCAGAACACCTCCCAACAGGATGACCTCGGGGGCCTCGCTTTGCCGCAGTTCATCGACGACCGCCAGGCTGGATGTCACGACCGTGACGTGCCGCCCGCGCAGATGGCGGGCCAGGCGAGCTGTTGTTGTACCGATGTCGAGGCAGATGACGTCCCCGTCGTTGACCAGTTGGACGGCCTGAGCCGCGATCGCTTCTTTGTCGGCGCTGTCGCGGCGGGCGACGACGGCAAAGGAGTCGAGGTCTTGCTCGACCGAACTGCCACCTCCCCGAACGCGTCGGAGCAAGCCTTCACGGCTCAAGGTGGCGAGGTCGCGCCTGATGGTCGAAGGACTGACGTCGAACTCTTCGGCCAAGACCGCAACAGACACGTCCCCCTGCGTGCGGGCCCGGTTCAAGATCGCATCTTGTCTCGTCATCGTCAGCATGCAGTCACAGTATCATGCAGAAGCGCGCAATTTCGAGTAGATGACGCGCATTTATGTTTGCGATACGCGCATTGATGTGCAATCATCGTCGCGTGCGGGACGAGGAGATGGCACCCACGCCGGGCGCCGCGGGGCTGCGTCTGATGCATGTCCACGCGCATCCCGACGACGAATCGTCGAAGGGTGCCGCGACAATGGCGTACTACGTCGCGCAAGGCGCGCGGGTGATGGTTGTCACATGCACGGGTGGCGAACTCGGCGACATCTTGAATCCGGCCATGAACACGCCGACGAACCGGCTTCGGCTGGCGCAACTGCGCCGCAGCGAAATGGCCGAGGCGGCGCGGATACTCGGCATCGAGCACGAGTGGCTGGGCTTCCATGATTCGGGGTTCCAGGGCGTCGACGACCCCGCCCTGCTGGCCCCGGACAGCTTTGCCGCGCAAGACGTCGACACGGCCGCAGGCCGGCTCGTCCGGGTGATCCGGTCGTTCCGTCCCCACGTGGTCACCACGTATGACGAAGGAGGCGGCTACCCGCATCCTGACCACATCATGACGCACAAGGTCACGATCGCCGCACTCGATGCCGCGGCGGATCCGGCCCAATGGCCGGACGATGGATCGGCGTGGGTGGTTCCCAAGCTGTATTACGACATGACGCTCAACGGTGCGCGCTTCGCGGCCCTTGACGCCGCCATGCGTGAGCGTGGCTTGGCGAGTTGGGCCGAGGCACTTCCGCCGCGTCGCCTCGATGAGAAGGGCGCACGAGTCACGACGCGAATCCGGTGCGGGCAGTATTTCGAGACCCGCAACCGTGCGTTGCGGGCGCATCGAACACAAATTGACCCCAACGATGCGTTCTTCTTCGGGGTCCCTTTGGATGTGCAGCAGGCGAGCTGGCCGACCGAGGACTTCCAACTGGTTCGCTCGCTGGTGCCGATCACGCTTCCGGAAACCGACCTCTTCGCCGGGCTGCGCGGAGGCGGTTCCGATGTGGACTGGAAGCCCGATTCTGTCCCACACAAGCCCAGTTCAACGTCGATGCCATAGGGGTACACCTCGTAGGCTGAGTGGACGTAGATGGCGATCTAGGTTCGAAGGAGCACGAAAGCAGTGAAGTCAGCGGGCAGCGCATCTCGGACGCGTCGACGCGTCAAGAGACGTTCGATAGCGCTCGCCTACGGCATGCTCGCGCCAAGCCTGCTCGGCATCTTTGTCTTCCTGGTGGTGCCGATCCTCGTTGTGTCGTGGCTCAGCTTTCACAGTTGGGACCTCATCGGGCCGATCAAGTACGTGGGCTGGAGCAACTGGAGCAGTCTGTTTTCCGACCCGACCTTGGGGAACTCGCTGCTGGTCACCCTCGAGTTCGTCCTGATGGTCATTCCCGTGCAAACCGTGCTGGGCATCTTGATGGCCGTATTGTTGAGCCGCGGCCTGCCGGGGTCGGGGCTGTTGCGAGCCATCTTCGTTCTGCCGTGGGTGTGCGCGCCACTCGCGTTGGGCATCGTCTGGCAGTGGGTCTTCGCACCGACGTCTGGTGCGCTCAACGCGCTGCTGGGCACGTCCATTGCCTGGCTCACGGAACCGGCGCTCGCGTTGCCGGCGGTCTCATTCGTCTCTATCTGGTCGCAGGTCGGCTATGTGACGCTGTTCTTCCTGGCCGGTTTGTCGGTCATCCCGGGGACGGTTGTGGAGGCGGCACGACTGGACGGAGCCTCGGCCTGGCAGATCTTCTGGAACGTCAAGCTGCCGCTATTGCGGCCAACACTGTTCTTTGTGCTCGTCACGACGACGATCACTGCCTTCCAGGCGTTCGACACGATCTACGCTCTGACAAAAGGTGGCCCTGTGGCGCTGACGGACAGCGGTATTCCGCTGGGCCGGACGGACGTGATCGCCATGCGCATCTACAACGACGCGTTCACAGCGTTCAGTCTCGGCAAGGCCGCCACGGCTGCGGTCGTCCTGTTCGTCATTCTGGTCATCATCTCGGTTGCCCAGCAGCTCTATTTCCGCCGCAGGATCACCTATGACCTCAGCTAGCCGACCTCTCACTCGACGACATCGGCCCCACGTCCGCGACGTCGCCGGCATGTCGGTCGCCTACGTGGTTCTGATTGCGGCCGCCGTTTTGACCCTCGCCCCGATCTTGCTCAGCTTGATGACGTCGTTCAAGAGCCCGCACCAGTTCGCGGTTGAGCCGGCGTTGAATCCGCCGTCCCCATGGACACTGGAGAACTTCGGCGCCCTGTTCAGCGGGCAGACGGCGGATTTCGGGCACGCCATGCTGGTGACGGCCAGCGTGGTGGTCGTGGTGCTCGTTGGGCAGATCGTTTTTTCGATCATGGCCGCGTTCGTGTTCGCGCGCCTCGAGTTCCCAGGACGAGACATGCTGTTCTGGGCGTATGTCGGCACACTCATGATTCCGCCCGTGGTGACGGTTGTGCCGCTGTACCTCATGCTGTCTGGCGCGGGCCTTCGTGATACGTTCTGGGGGCTGGTGCTGCCGTACATGTTCGGTTCGCCGTATGCCATTTTCTTGTTGCGCGAGTATTTCCGCGGCGTTCCGCAGGAATTGGTCGACGCTGCGCGAATCGATGGTGCCGGCACGTGGACGGTGCTGACGCGGATTATCGTGCCACTGTCGCGCCCAATCATTGCCACGCTGACCGTGATAACCGTTGTGACGCACTGGAACAATTTCCTCTGGCCGCTGATTATTACGACCAGCCCATCGCTGCGCATGATCACGACGGCGACGGCGAGCCTCCAGAGCCAGTACAACGGCAACTGGACGCTCGTGACGGCCGCGACAACGCTCGCCATCATTCCGCTCATGGCTGTCTTCGTCGTGTTCAACAAGCAGATCGTGGCATCAATTCAAATTACTGGCTTCCGCTGATAGGAGATTCGCGAGATGAGTTCGAAAGGGGATGCGGCGGTATTCGGTGACCTTCGATGGTCAACCGGGGCGGATATTCTTCGGCAGACAGATATCGTTACTTTTGGTAATCGCTAGGAAGGATTAATTATGTCTATTGGCTCTTTGAAGCGGCCTGGCCGCCGCGTGGCTCTGGCCGGGGTCGCTGCGCTGTGTGTGTCCGTCTTGGTGGGCTGCAGCGGCGGCAGTCCTGCTGCCACCGGTGGGGCTAGTACTCCTACGCCGGCACCGGCCGCACCCGTGACGTTGACGTTCCGCACGTGGGACGACAACGCGGCTAAGGCGTACCAGCAGTCGTTCGCCGATTTCACCAAGGCCAACCCCAACATCACGGTCACTGTTGACACCGTGCCGTGGGCTGACTATTTCACCAAGATCCGCACCGATGTGGCGAGCGGTAGCGCGCCCGACATCTATTGGCTGAACAACTCCAATCTCGGGGCGTACGCACAAGGCGGACAACTGGTCGACATCACGGCTCTTCTTCCAGACGAGATGGCCGGCTGGGCGCAGCCGATCGTCCAGCAGTTCACGCTTGATGGCAAGCTCTGGGGGGTGCCGCAGACGTCCGACGGTGGCATCGCGGTGTACTACAACGCCGACCTGCTGGCGAAGGCGGGCCTGACGGCGGCTGACATCTCGAGTCTCACCTGGAGCCCGTCGGGTGGCGACAACTCGCTGCTCACCGTCGCCCAGAAGCTGACCCTGGATTCCACCGGCAAGTCGGCCGACCAGGCGGGGTTCAACCCGTCGAAGATCGTCCAGTACGGCTACAACGCCGCGCAGGACTTGCAGGCGATCTACCTTCCGTTCATCGGGTCGAACGGCGGCACCTTCCAGAACGCGGATTCGACCTTCACATTCACGGATCCCAAGACTGTGGAGGCGTTCAGCTACATGGTTGACTTGATCAACAAGTACCACGTGGCACCGTCCGCGGCGGACACGAACACCAATGGCGACTTCAGCCTCAACCAGTTCCTCCAGGGCAAGATGGCGCTGTTCCAGTCGGGTCTGTACAACCTGTCGAACATCGAGCAGAACGCGACGTTCAAGTGGGCGGCTGTTGAGCTGCCCGCTGGTCCGGCAGGCGCGGTGAGCGTGTCGAACGGTGTCGCCGTGGTCGGCAATGCGAAGTCCGCCAATGCTGACGCTGTTGCCAAGGTCTTGGCCTGGCTGGGGTCGCAACAGGGAAATGAGGCCATCGGGTCGACCGGGGCCAACCTGCCGGCTGTGACGGCCGCGCAGCAGACCTACCGCGACTACTGGGCTGGGAAGAACGTCGACCTGACGCCGTTCTTCTCGGTGTTGGACAGTGGCGTGACGATTCCGGCACCGACTGGTGCGAACTTCGGCAATGCCTATGCGGCGTACCAGCCGATTCTCAATGAGGTGTTCCTGGGGCGCACCCCGGTTGCTCAAGGCATGCAGGCAGCCGAGACAGCCGCGAACGCCGCGCTCGCGGGCTAAGACGACCATGTGACGGTCGGCCCCGCTCGGCATCCAACCGGGCGGGGCCGATCCATGCCTGCGCTCGTTCACGACCATGGCTTCGTGCACGACCACGGCGGAGCGCCGGTCGTGGGCCAGCCGCATGCGTGGTGCGGACGCGGGTCGATACACTCCCCCCATGACAACGTGGCTGGTTACCGGCGGTGCCGGATACATCGGAGCTCATGTCGTGCGGGCCTTCATGGCCGAGGGCATTCGTCCCGTCGTGCTGGACGATCTCTCGTCCGGTTTTCGCTCATTCGTTCCGGATGGGGTGGCGTTCGTCGAGGGAGACATCCGCGACACCGAGTTGGTCACCAACACGCTGATCGATCGCGACTGCGAGGGCGTCGTTCACATAGCCGGCTTCAAGTACGCCGGGGTGTCCGTTGAGCGGCCGCTGTCCACGTTCTCCATCAACGCGATGGGTACGGCCAGCGTGCTGGAGGCAGTGGACTACGCGGCCGTGCGGCACATCGTGTTCTCGTCGTCGGCAGCCGTCTACGGCACCCCCGACACTGACCTCGTCACCGAAGACGAACCTCTGCATCCTGAGTCGCCGTACGGCGAGTCGAAGCTTGTCTCCGAGTGGCTGATCCGGGACGTCGAACGCACCAGGCCCGAGTTCCACGGGGTGAGTCTGCGGTACTTCAACGTGGTGGGCTCGGCGACGAACGAGGTGTACGACGCGAGCCCGCACAACCTGTTCCCCCTGGTCGTGCAGGCATTGCTGGACGGGAAGACGCCGCGGATCTACGGCGACGACTACCCGACGCCCGACGGAACGTGCGTCCGCGACTACGTCCACGTCGGGGACTTGGCGGTCTCCCACGTGGCCGCCGCGAAGGCGCTCATGGACGGGCGCGCCCTGGCGCCGGTGTACAACCTCGGCAGTGGCGACGGGCTGTCGGTGCGTCAGATCATGAATGCGTTCGCGCGTGTGACGGGTCTTGATTTTGTGCCCGACGTTGCGCCGCGCCGCCCAGGGGATCCGGCGCGCATCGTCGCGGACGGGACGGCCGCCGCGCGCGACCTGAACTGGGCCATGCGCCACAGCGTCGACGAGATGGTGTCGTCCGCGTGGTACGCCCGGCGCACGGACACCTAGCTGCGGGTTGAGCTAATCGAGACCGGCCGCGACCTTCGCTGGTTGAGCTTGTCGAAACCGGCTCACTATCGCTGGTTGAGCTCGTCGAAACCAGCTTGTCGAAGCCGGCCGGGTCGTTCGAGACTGGCCCCCCTTTCGCTGGTTGAGCTCGTCGAAACCAGCTTGTCGAAACCAGCCGGGGTTGCCAGAGGCCGCCCCCCCATCGCTGGTTGAGCCCGTCGAAACCAGCTCGTCAGCGCAGCCTGTCTACGGGTGGCGGACGGCCACGCCGCCGAACATCAGGAAGCCCCGCAGGGTGATGACCGGCATGCCCGCCAC
>Ga0123357_10009904_pt1 | contig 12066 bp, 8 predicted proteins | sample TergutEmb28metaG_FD_89873 | JGI IMG/M metagenome (GOLD analysis project Ga0123357, IMG submission 89873) | Embiratermes neotenicus P4 segment gut microbial communities from Petit-Saut dam, French Guiana - Emb289 P4 | ecosystem: Host-associated > Arthropoda: Insects > Digestive system > Gut ...
AAGCCTATATTCTTAGTCACATGAACCACCCGTAAGCTGTAAGGTAAAGTGATCCCGTTACAGACCCGGTGGGGCCCAGAGGGTGGGTAAAGGTATAGCTCTACTCTTCCATGACCGCAGCACTAGAAGGGGGTGAGTGGTCAGCAGCACGCCCCGGCCGCACTTTACCCCCGGGAAAGACCAGGTACCCATTTTACAGGAGGCTGGATGGGCCCCAGGGCCGGTCTGGACGGGCGGAAAATCTCGTCCCCACCGAGATTCGATCCCGGACCGTCCACTCCGTAGCTCAGTCGCTATACCGACTGAGCTACCCGGCCCACACCTGTAAGCTGTAAACCTAATGAAATATCTAACTTGCGTATGCATTACGGCAGTTTTACGAATGGACTGAGTTCCTTGAAACCGCCGCTTATGAAGACAGTTAATGAGTGTCCGTAAACGGTGCACAACATTATGAACACATGTTGGGGACTACACTTTGTCTAATGTTCTCTTCAAAACTGCTGCCTTATAAGTTGTGGCGACGTCTAATCTGACACTTCATCATCAACGTTTCGAAGGAACTTGCTGGATTACACGGATCGAAATCCACTAAGACATAACAATCACCGTTAAAATCGCAATATGGCTATTATCTTACTTACTGCCGTAAGGCCAGCGATCGCTTTATGGATTTAACGCTTGCAAAACAATAAAACGGGGGTGGAAACAGTTCTTTGCATTATAAAAACCAGTTATGGACGTCTGGCATACAATGGATCAAAATGGAAACCACCAAATGCAACTGTTTTATACGTGAAGGGCTCCCGAAACGCAATGTTCCCTGGGCTATAAACATTAAATGACAAGTCACTGCAAAGTCCAATGTTCCGCGTTTATTTCGGTGAAATATCGCCACTTTTGAACACAACACCCAAGCACATTCATGCACTGTCCCATTTTTGCAATAGTTTAAAAATTCCCTGTCCGCAAAAATCGGATCTTGAATTTGTAACTCTTCAAGAACAGCCGTTCAACTTCCTTTACTGTGCATTCGGCTTCAGCAACCGGCACACATCAGTCCGACCGGGCATGGTCATTAGCAATATATGGTCCAGAAGTTCCCAGTCAAACGACCGGAGTTGTCCTTTGTCCGACGTGCGTTGTGTGGTGTTGTATTACCTCGCTGCAGGATCAAACCTCACGAGAGATGTCCAAGTCTCTTCCTACTCAAGCCTCACTAAGTCGTAGCAGCGTGTCCCAAGAGGCGTTCACGTTGCCTGATCTGCACCAAGGCATGTATTCAACGTAGATGACGCGCTCTGCATCCCAGATTACGGATACTATCGGGGAAATTGGGTGTTTCCATCGAACTCCAACTTGCTGCGTTTGAGGAGTGAAATGGTACACCCATGTATCAACCCTGTCATTACTGATCAAGAAACTCGTCTGTGTCTTCTTGATATCACTAAAGATATGAAAGAGAAGCCCTGAAACGTCTATATTTGCGCTCTTCCGTCGGGTATCTCGGTACACAGCGTGCACATACTTTGCGGTATTCCAGTTCTTCATGGGCAATGATGTAGGCCTATACAGTTCCGATGGACAACTATAATGACAGCATAAGTCTCAGTTTGTGGCTAGTAAGTTTTCATCCACTCATGCTGCTTTCGCATCCGTCCTTGGGGTGCTGGGCCGACCGGTGCAATCACCATCACGGATGTCCGATCATTTTCGAAATCTGTGCACCATTTCTGGCACACACTCTCATTACACTGTCACCACACACCTAACTCAAGTGGCGGTGAATTCCTGTGGGGCGAACATGTTTCTTCTACTGAAACCGAATCACACTAGGAAATTCTTTGCGGGACCAAGTTTCCAATATCTCTGCCACTGAACATTAAACTTATCCTATGAATAGCATCTGACTGACATTTGCGTCATATGTTGCATGCTACACCTTCCATTATTGCTACCGCCTACTGGAAAACAAAATGTATCAAGAACACTACATTTACAGGCTAGAGGGCCTAACATTCTGAAGATACCTCGCAAGTCTGCAAATTTCTTGCAGACGTAACTGGACTTTCCTGCAGGCCAACAGAAAATGGGCTTTATTTTTCGGACAGCAAAAAGACGCTACTATGGTCTTGGCCTTAGAACATGCCACTACAAACTTCCAGGAATTATCAGGATAAACTGGACCTGAATGCAACACACAAACCTTTTGTCCACGCTGAAGACAATGTATTGTGTCAGAACATAAAAACAGCAAACAAAAGACTATTGGGTAAAAAATAAACGCAAGGAAGATCAGTAACATTTCAGGTTTTCAGGGATGTGACGCCGTGTCTTTAGGTGAGTGCTGACGGAAACCACTCAGCCAATGGCACAGCGTCACAAACCAGAAGACCTGAATCCTGAGCAATACTGCTGTGAGAACCTCATTCATGTCTCGCCACCAGTCAGAAAGACGGAAGTCATAGCTCGTATGCTTTAAAACGCGGCAACTTTCATATATTGAAACGACAATAATAATTCAGTACAACAGGTAAATGAATTTAGGGAATAACTGCTGTTACCATACAGTTCAGAACCTTTTGCGTTCCCATGTACAGTTGTAAAACTTAAAGCAAGCCTGTACCTCATGATTTCATTTGCTGTTATGCAACAGAATGAAACTTGAAGAGATCTGACAAAGCACCCAATGACGAGCTACTCTTTACCAAACATTATTACAGTGATCGAATAACACTGGATAAGGGGGGGGGGGGGGGATAATACTGAAAGCTTGAGGGAGATGGCAAATATACTGACCTACGTATAACATAAAAATATAAAGGGACCTATGTGTAAATCCGAAGATACCACAAGGTTAACCGTTTAAAGCCCAATGGTAACTACATACACCACATACTGTAACATTTAAAACTGTAGAGTTTATACATACCACTTAATTCCTTAAACAGCATTAACTGATTGGTCGATGTAGTGGATGTCGACTTCGTTGTGTGTAAGGTAGGAGCTGAACTTTTACGCATAATTTTGATGAATCAATTTATCTTTCTGGGTGGTTTTCAGTCTTCAAGTCTGCAAATTTGATTAATCTGGCTCTGGACATAGACCAACAGAGGGACGTGATGAACGCAGTAATAAACTTCCAGACTCCTTTCAAGGCGAAGAAAAATTACAAAATGAACGACTACCAGCTGCTCAAGAATGAACTGACTCCTCAGGGTTACCTACTGCAATATACATGACATGTCCTGTGAAATGAAAAGATCGTCTCCTTTATTATTCCACCACGAAATGATTGATACAGATTTAACGCTCTTGACTGTCTTGGAATGGAATGGATTACTAACTAAACCGCCTTTCCTACTGCACGGTCGTAATCTTACAAATCTATTATTATTTTCGTTATTCCAGCACATTTTTGGAAAACATTTATTACATAAGGATATTTAAGGTTTAATTGGTCGGCTACATCAACCCTTTACACTGTCGCCATTAGCTGCAGTGTCTGACCTACAAAAATCTTTCGTACGAAACTGTAGGTATGGTTATGATCTACCTCCCTACCACGCGTCACACGCCTAGTTCTAAAAATCACCGTCAAGAAAACATTCTCCCAGCCGTCGGCATGTTATTTTACATTCTGCATAATAAACGCGTTTACAAAAGTTGTATTTTTTTTTTCACATTTACCGTATACAATTTAAAGACCGTAAATTAAAACTTACTCCGACTTCACCAGTCCACGCGTCTGTCATGTTTTAATAACTGCAGAAAATAATTGCAGGATCTTCCTTGAAAAATTGACAATTTCGTAGCAGGTATAGAAATGGCACCCAAAGATATGCCACTGTGATTACAAAGGCACGTCAGTGGGCTCCGAGCCAGAACAATCCACTCTATTCCTCATTAATCACTACGATAACCATGTAAGGTAGAAAGTACTAATAATATGAATGAATCTCCTGATTTTAAGATTCGTTGTCCCCCTTTACTTCATATGTCTTACGTTCAGACAGGAAATGTCCACAAAAAACTTCAACCTACACACAAGACAGCGCTCAATAAGATACTGAGTGGTCATTAAATGTACATGATTTTGAAGTAATATTGCTGAAGAAGCGAGGGGCAGAGGAATGAAAACCAAACGTATTTTGTTTGTACAAATAATCAAGTTTTTGTCACCTATACTGAAAAGCCCCCCTCCCCCGATAGTATCCCTACCTTGCCATAATGGTGGGGTTTGCGTGGTCAAAAGATCCTGAGAGCTATGCCGACAGTGGCGTAGATATTGGCAGGGTCTAACATGCTGGACAGGTCAAAGGATATGACCCAGAATAAAAGGGAAACCCTGGTCCTCCAGGTTAGGGGTTGGGCGTGAGACCGACTTCAACCCGCAAATAGTTTACATCGAGAAAACCTCAAAGATGTCTAGGATGGGACTCATATATAGAAGATAGCATTACAAAACCTAGGAATACGACGCTGGAGGAAACCATCTGAGGATAGAGCTGTATGGAGGCACCTTTTGAGGGAGACTAGGGCCCAGAAACGACTGTAGCGCGATACATGGATGGATGGATGGGTGGGTAGTGAACTGTTTAAAAAAGTACAACGAGCGTACCATGAAGAGCCCGGCAAATATCGTGTTTGCATTCTAATTCAGTCTGACATTTGCAATCATGGTGGGTGTAACTGCAGCAGCAGCAGCAGCACCTCATATCCTCCCAAGAGCTTAAGGCGAAGTGGTGGGCAACGGTGGAACTGAGCAGCACCATTACGTATCCCCTGAAGAATACATCACCTCGTTTTACGATCAAGATGGCCATGTGATAGGAATTCCTTTGTCAATCCGGTTCCCTTGAAAATCTCTACCCAAGAAGTCCCTCCCGAACTGCTAAGTCAAATGCGGAGGCGCTCTGCTCCATACTGCTGGAGTAGCAAAATATTAGAACCCTCTTCTTTTAAATTACTTTCGGTACGAGGAATTTCTCCAACATGCGTAGGTACACAAAAAAAAAAAAATCTCTAACGAACATTTTAGTGCGGATGCAGCACAAAAGGCAATGAAATGGGACTCTATCTTGTCGCTTTCATCAGTGCATGAAGACTGTTACTCCCAAAAATTCTAAAGTCACGTCGATTAACAAGCTCGGACAAATAGGAATTGGCTTCGTCACTAAACACAATTTTGATTGTAAAGGTTCGTCCATATCGTCTTAAACTTTGCAAAAGAACGTCACAGAAAAATATGCAAGGAACTATGTCTTGCACTGTTACACGTTGCAACACTTCGTATCTGTAACTTCGAAATCACGAATGAGTTCGCAAAATGTTGTGCCCTACTGACTTCCTACATTCAAATAACGGACAGCGTATTTTATCTTCCTGAACTGCGGGCGAATAAAAGCCTCGAACTTATTCACCTTAGCTTCAGTGACTGGTCGTTGCACTTCACAAATGCAATTAGCTCCATTATCAACTTACACAACCCGCAGATGGACATTTTCTTTGTGGTTACCAACGGAATTCTGTATGAAATCTCCTTTGCACTGTAACCACAGATTTCGATTCATGATACCGCAGCAAACAATTCAGATTCCACTCTCCATAAACGTGGTTTTAGCGCCTATAGTGGCAAGACCTGGAAATTCAAGTAGCGCGCTTTTGGAACATATTTTTTTATTTTCCAGTCCAAGTACGTTCACTTTTCCTTCTTGTGCGTTTCAATACGGAGGCGAGATTACATTAAAGCTGTCTACATTTAATGCCTTCAATCTGCAAATACAAAGTTGCAAAAGCGCATATTTTCTGTGACGGTAGGTAACTTCACAAGTGAGAGACGTCTGCCTCTTAGTACATTGTGTTCCGTTCTTCTCATCATCATCATCAACACGTATTAATTTGTTCCGCACCATGGAAACACATGAACCGTATAGTGCCTTACCACGTCATAATGTCAAGCGGAGATGCAAATTATTTTACCGTAAAAATACACATGCGAATTAAACAAAATGCTGGTTTTTATATTCCGTAATTACCGATATCATATCATAAACTGATAATACAGTGACTTATATTATCTTCACCCTTCCACGCCAACTTCCTGATAAAATCCGTAGACACATTCGAATTCTTGGATAGTACGTACCAGCATACAATACTGAATGTATGCACAGTCCACGACTTACAATCATCAGTTTCTCTGCAGCTCACAAACAGATCTTTCGACAATAAAATACCACTATCAAAACGCAAAAATTGAAGTCCAATAACACAAATAAGAACATATCCCAATATCCTAAAAATATCCCAATAGCCTAAAAATGAGGTTTATAACTGGGTATGGGTTTGATGAAAGCAGTTACATTTTCCATCAGTTAGCTACTCTTCTCTGCGCCACCATGTGCAGAGATACTTCGCATTCAAGTCGTAGTGACATTTACATATACCGTAACAACAACGACTGCAAGCTTGACTGATAAAAATAATCCCGGATTAGTGCACGCAACTTCAGCAATGTCTAAGTGTGAGACAATTAAAACGAACTGATTAGTTGCTACAAAAACTTAAAAAAAAAAATCTTTATATTACGTACAACAGAAATTTTCAACCTTTTTGACTTAGGAGAAGGAAGCCTACAGTCAGCGACCAATGAATGGTAGTTAATCAAATTACCAGGGGAGGTTCTTTATAACAAATGTGTCCGTGCTGATAAAGCTTCAAATAGCCAAATAAGCCACGCATATACAGAATGAAATTCACTAAGAATATAAAACATGTTGTACATTCCACAAGAAATTCTCATCGGACCGTCAATTTATTTCATAAACAGCCGAACAAGCTTTCGTATTTGACAAAGAATAGCGGAAAACCAAACAGAAAATTTAATTTGTAGTCATTGTTTACTGTAACGGGAAGCCGTGGGCAGAACGTAACACGCAGGAAGGAGCTGCAAACTCTACTCCAGCAAAAGCATGGCGACTGTTTGCCAAATTGTTTAAACAAGGAGTTCCGAGCAGATGAGATCAGGCTACTTTCCTATTGCATTGATATGTAGTCCTACACAGCTAACAGCATTATTACTACTGTAAGAACTTCTTACTAACGAACAGATTTTGCACATGTTATATTTGTCGAATATAACCTCAAAGCTGCGCACAGACGTCATACTCGTAATTGTTAACTTGCAAATTACATTTCATTGCGTAGGTATGTCAATGAATTATCAGTTACCGCGACGAATACTTACGCATGCAATTAAGTTTCTAATTAAGTGAGTAAACGCCATTAACACAACTTTGTTTTTGTGGTATTTATTGCAATGTTTCGAAAATAAAGGGTCATCATCAGGCTAAATACATATTAAACACATAGAAGGCTATACAACTGCTTTCACCAAACTGAGATCTCTGTTTTTACAATTTTGTTTGTTTTGTGTTATACATGTTGTTTTTTTTTTTTGTGTTTAATTAAAATTTGCTATTAAAATGAATATTGGAAAATGAGGTATATGTACAATTGAATACCCCGACCTACTCCATCTGACTACGCCAAGACACCACATATATACTATGTTCACTATATTCTTTTTAATACGAAATTTTAATCAATCACAAAAAAACAACACATACTAAACAAAATAAAACTGCAAAAACTGAGTTCTCAGTTTGGACGAAGCTATAGCCTTTTGCGTGTTTAATAAGTATTTAGCCCAATGATGTCCCATGAGGGTCGAAACAAGTTGCAATAAACACAAAAAAACAAAGTTGTATTATCGGCTTTTCACTCCTTTCATTGTACGAAAACGCAACGGGATGTCCAACTTTAAAATAATCTCGTTTCTAGTTTACATTCTAAAAAGCTATCAACAAAACTCATATTTTTCCAAGATCTCCCAGCTTACCTCCTTTCACGACCCTAGAACAACTTCCGGTAGAGTCGTTTCGACCTTACGCAGGTATTCGCCATTACTGATTGTATAAAATTTCAATGTTGTACACTCAGTAGGTGTTTGCAGCATCCTCCAGTGGTACAAGTGGTTCAAACGTTGAAACGGGGGGACAAGCATGTGTATGTTATACTCCATACATTACACACATAAACACCTGGAGTCACAACATGTCTACTTCTCGCCATACATTCCTTCCTAGTCAGAAGAAGGACTCGTATATCACCGTGCTTTCTATATTTGCGTGCGTGTGCCTGCGTATGTCCCACACACAACTTTGGAAATTCTGACTGTTTTTCGCGAAACCTGATATGGAAGTTACGCCACTAGAGGGGTGCAACCGCACGCCATACCTATGTCCCATTACCAGTAATAAACAAATGATGGGTGCGGTAATGACACACGAAATGATGCAACTTTTAATGGGTAAAATCTTCGTAAAATGTAAAATAACAAGCTGCGGCCGTGCAAGGATTTCTTTATCTCTTCGTTCGATGGAATAACTAACAAACGATTAGAACTGGCATATGAATTTGGTACGAGAATAAACCATAAAGACAGAAGAAAATGCGTACGAAATACAGCTGGCATATCAACGATTGCAAACATGGTGACGATGCGACATATTTCTTGAACACAAAACTGTTACTTTGGCCTACGCAATAAGTTCTTCAGCAGCTCAGACAACAGCACTAATGTGGTCGGTCCAGTAACTAGGCTACAGGCCGGACGACCGAGGAGTCGTGGTTCATTTCCCGGCAAGGACAGGACTTGTTTTCTCCATCACAATGTTCATACCGGCTGTGGAGCCCACCCTGCATCCTATCTAACAAATACCAGAAGATCTTGCTCCGAAGATAAAGCGGCCGGACCGTGAAGCTAACCATTCACTCCAATCTAGTACTAAGGCCGATAAGTCCAGCCATACCTGTACTTCCCCATGTGCACACAAGACACAAACCTTTACAATAATACTATCAGATGCGCGAAACCAGAAATCAATGCAACAGGAAACTTTGAACACGCCAAAAATCGTGAATTTGCCTTGCACCACGCTACAAAGAGTTATGTAATGGACATATAGCATCTTCGATCTTCGGGCAGGCGAATTCATAAAATATAATTACCTATTTTATAATCACGACCCACGAAAGGCGTCCTCGCGACAGACACTGAACTCTTTAAAGCACAGTGGTTGCATGTAGCACCTGCTTTATAATTCAAACAGATGCATTTCGCTTACAGAAGGTATCATGATTTTCGTATGGGCCCAATTAACAGGGTCCATTTCCCTAACAACGTTATCTGTTTAGTTTTTGTAATGAGAACGCAGTGCTTTCTGTCAGAATTGAATTTTTAAGTGTCATTTGGTCGAAGTAGGGGTTTCAAAAGGTTAAAATTCAATATATGCACCGCAGACCTGTTTTCCGCATGACTAATTCTTACGAAACAGTTCTACACATGTATGAAGATAAGCTGCGAGAGTTTGATGACCTACCGAGGGTATGTATGGAAATGTTTGTCGGAACGATAAGCCTCGAGTTCTTTCACTGTATATTCCAATTATTCTTACGATTGATGATCGAACTGTAGAACGTCGTATGTGCAGGACATTGCCGTCCGTCTGTGACCTTGTATAAGCAGCGTTAGGTATTAGCCAATCAAGACGTATTTCAACACGGCTACTACAAAAGTCCGTCGCTGGACACGACCCCCAGTCACCCCCCCCCCCCCCCCCCCCCCCCCCCCCCCCCCCCACCACCCACACCCCCCCCCCCCGCCACCCCCCCCCCCCCCCCCCCCCCCCCCCCCCCCCTCCAACCCGTAACAACCTGACCTCTACGACAGCCCATATCTTAATGTTATTGTCACATCTCCTGCTCGGTATTCGCAGTACACACTTTCGAAGACGTTTACGTACCAAACTTCTGCACACGATTCGCACACCGCACAGCAGCTGTGTGTCATGTGACATCTTACAGTTCAATATGCAAAGTATATTAAATGCCATGTATAAGTCACACCTCGGCACTACTACGGATTGGGCGGTAAGTTGCCGGCATCTCTCCGCGGTAGCCTGGGGTCGCTTCTATGCCGATCCAAGTGAAAATGGATGCGCATACAGTGTGAGTGGGAGTAGCTCTGAATACACACCGTGGAATGACACGGTGATTTTGAACAATAAAGCAGAAAGGATTCAGAAGGATACGGCCGAGCTCTAATGTGAGGTACCAAGTATTACTAACCCGGAATTTGCCTGCAGGAACTGAGGAAAAACACATGTAACTTTGGTCAGAGTAGCAGGTATCCCGAATGAAATTCGAACTTGAATGTAAGTCAGGACTAAGCTGCTAGGTGCCCATCACCTTTTTCACTTTCTCTGCTATATAATCGTTTGTACTTTATGGTCTAAGATCACGTCTATCATTCCTGGATGCGACAGTTCAGGTTCCCAAAGCGGTGCTGTTGAACATTCAAATCTTCTAGGAAGTCGCGCTGTTTCGACCTGCAGATAGTCACCACATTCCCAACGATAGCAGTGCCTTCACCTTCAGGGCCAAGCAATTCCGGAAGTTTTCGACTGCTTGACCCTCCTTAATACGTCGGTAGCTTTGCAGTTACCAGTCGATACGGCGTTACCATCCTATATAACTGTAATCTTCGACATACCTGATGTTTCACTGTGATTAATTGCATTTCACGGTCGATTTCAGCATATAAGTTGTCAATTATGAACAAGCTAATTTCGGGTAAAATTTAGTGTCTTGATATTTTGATAAGGAAGCAACACGCTTGTGTTGCTGTGTAAGATATCAAGATTAAAATGTCGTTATTTTCTAGAACTCTCTCTCTCTCTCTCTCTCTCTCTCTCTCTCTCTCTCTCTGCGTCTAACAATGACACAAGTGCTAGAAGGATCTATGGCTACTACGTTACAGCACGTTACATTACATTACAAAATTGCACTTAAAATATTGACTACAAATAGCTTTAAAACGTCAAGTATATTTAACGCATTATAATACACGTCAGTTATATATTCATAACCCGAAGTTACGTTGTAAGTGGTTCCGATACTGGTGACGTTAGTCCAGACACATTGCCCCACAAATGCAATGTTAAAATTGGGAGGGTTGTTTTGACCAAGCATATATACATATATAAATTAAAAATAAATGACAATTTAAGGAGGAGGGATTTCCTCGAATTATATGTGGATCAGCTGGATCATCATCACTACTGGCCAACAACAGGCCTATGGGTGGCGATGCGCGAGTACCTGAAGATGACTTTAAGAAATGAAGGTCTAAAGTCTGGCGACAGAAAGGCTTCTTCTCCTTCAGAATCTCCTCATACTATGCGAGCATCCTCAAAACGCCTTGTCTATTTGCTGCTGCTCGCCGCTCGCTTCTGTCGATATTCTCAAACACCTTGATGCCAATTTCAACAAGCCCAAGTCCCTCAGACAATTCCGCAATTGCGGCCCTCTCCTTAGGCTCAGTCTCGGATTCCTCATCTTCTTCAACGGCGCTTTGCTTCCGAATTTCAACAGGATGGTGGAGCGTCAGAGTCTGTCATGGGACTTCAATAACTCGAAGACATCTTCAGCATCCTACGTACGAATTTGCACGTTTGGCTTAACACAGTGGTTCCCAAAGTGTGCTCCGCGGATCCCACGGGACCCACGGCCAGTTCCCAGGGGATCCGTCGATACATTTCTGTAATAGCTACTTTGAAGTTTACTTATTTTTTATTAAACGAATAATCGAGAAACTTCTTAATTAGCGACATGTTTACTTTATATGACCGTTAGAATATCTAATTAAGAAATCCCTGTACCCACAAAGCGAGCACCAATCATTTTAGTTGAGGTCAACTCAAGCAATTCGTTACGTGTGCTACTGGTATGTATTAGCATTTGTCTAATATCAGTTCTAAGATATAAATTTTAGTTTGGGATACCTATCATCCACACTACATTTACCTACGCAAGAATGTGAGGAACCGTGACAATTTTTCGAAACCAAAAGGGGTCCGGAAGTCCTCCCTCCTCCACCCCACCCCCTACCAACATTAAAAAAAACCAAAAACCACATACAAACAAGAGAGAAAGGACAGT
>Ga0123357_10009906_pt1 | contig 12066 bp, 6 predicted proteins | sample TergutEmb28metaG_FD_89873 | JGI IMG/M metagenome (GOLD analysis project Ga0123357, IMG submission 89873) | Embiratermes neotenicus P4 segment gut microbial communities from Petit-Saut dam, French Guiana - Emb289 P4 | ecosystem: Host-associated > Arthropoda: Insects > Digestive system > Gut ...
CCCACGCAGCACGGCATAGCTTCCCTGGTCTAAGGTTACAACCTGATGATGGCCCACATGTAGGGCCGAAACATGTAGTTGTTTGATACCTAATTATATTAATAATAGAGGTTAAAATATTGTCGTGTTTGACTGAGCGTATTCCATACGTAACCCCTTACTATTATAAGAAACACAACGGGGATGACGCACATCAGAGATAACAAGAAGCACGAGCGATGACCAACCGGCGATGGGCCGATACCAGACCAAGGAGTCCTACCCAATATGTGTTTCCTGGAATAATTCCTAATTCCGACAAGTGGGGAATAATACATAACACTACACAGAGACACTGCATACAGATCCCACGACCTTAAAATGCTATTTTGCCCCCCTTTCCTACACAGCACAAGAGATTATCCAAACAAAAAGATGAAAATATGCGGTAAGAGGGCGGGGAAAAAAAAAATTCATAACAACACACTCAGAATGTTACGAGAAAACTACAAATCCAATACTTTTTTCTGTAATAATGTACCAAATTTTGAAACTCTCCTCGTTACAAATTCATCAAGCTTAATTCCATGTTACCAATCCAATCTTGTACGTGTCACCACGACTTCAGACTAAAATAAGTAAATAATATGCGAACTCTCCTGAATGTCTCAATGTTAGAAAAACACATTCTTGGCAGCTGGTAATAATTCATATTTATGGCTCAAACTGTACAGACAACTGCGCACCCAAACATCAGGTTTTCGTACTACACAGCCTTTGTATCTACTTTTATGGACATTGTTAATTAATGACCAAATCCTCAATCTACAAGCATGATTTACCAATATTAAAACATTCCTCCATTTCTTGTTGTCCTCGTATCTTCCTCGCCATACTCTGTAATCCTGTTTCCTTCTTTGTGTTGTTTTATTCATATCATTTACAAAAATTCTAAGTCTGTCCACTTCGTTCTTATGCAGTAACCTTAAATGCAGAAAATTCATCCATCATAGTCTTATTTTACTTCATATATTGCGCTTAAATTTTTAGTTTAACCGTGACCTTACCACATCGTTGCTACTTCTCTGTTACATTTATAAAACTACAAAAACTACAACCCCATATCATGTCACATTTAAGAACTACTTATTGTGCCTGTGTTCTTTGAGCTTACAAAATTATAATGAAGCCCACATGTATACCCGTTCAACGGCGTCTACTGTCTTTGGAATAGACAGCTTATGCCTTTCATCTCTGTCGTAATATCATATCGAACACTTAGAAGCAACGAACCTCCCTCTTGGCATCTGGCAATGATACTTCGACTTATATTCATGCTATTAATGTGTCTGTACATTCAACTTATGAAAATACACGGTACTTACAAACACAAAAGGATATTCCAGAATGAATGCAGTATTTCTGATCAAGTTTACCACGAAGGGGTAAGTACTACTCTAACCGTTAAAAAGCCTTGAAAAATTAAAAATAAATTTAAAACATTGGGTACAAAGAAACCCTTATTTTATGAAACAAACGGTGGAACTACTCATGCTTTGCGTAAATTGCAGCTAAGATTTAAACAAATCAGCTCGATCACTCGCTATGCCCAGTCAACACGGACGCACAGTAAGTACGCCTACATGTCCACACTCCGTTTTAATTATTAAAATGTAATACAATATATCAGCATCTGAAACACCCACTGCGAAGCTTAAGACGTTAACTGCGGCCAACATTAACCATCTTTTCTTTCGGCAACAAACCAATTCAGTCCACACTTATTAGGATGTAAAAGTCATGCAGATCTTCATATTAACTATCATGTACAACGCGCACAGGGCAAATTAAATAACGATTACTTAAAATCTAACAATCAACCCGAGCTATCTACACCTTTCCACATAAATATCTGCGTTGCGCAAATGCCCACAATATGGCGCGTGAACTGCATTAAGGTCCTGGCAATCTTAAGTGCATTTCTGGAACCTTTATTTAATCTCTTATACACAGTGCTAAAGTACAACTTCAAGTTGTTCCTATACTGAAGTACGCACAACGCCGTGAAATATGGCGGAAAAGTATGCAGCTCCAATCATTCTTACGCTTCAAGACCCGGTCGTTTTACTTCAGGACGTCTCCGATACAGTAGAATAGGTTTCGTGGGTCCTGAAGCCGGTCTGGACCTATGATCCTGTCAGGAATCGAATCCCAATCTCCCGGTAGTCCAACCCAGAGCCTAGTCATTATACAGAGCTGTACCTACGTCTCATAAATGTTGCAATTCTTAAACGTCCTGAATAGGCCACTGTATGCTCCTTAAGAAAGACTGACTAGGGTCTCTTTTCCTCATGCCCAGTAAAAGAGAAAGTTTATGCAACGTATACTAAAGCTATGTTATTGGCAGTTCTACAGTTCAAGCAAATAACCAGATGGCTGATAACTTGTTCTAAAGTGGGAATGAAATCACTTGTTTCGCCACACCGTGCCTCTGTGTAGATAACAGCTTGCGGCGTGTTTCATAAATGTATGAATGCACAGGCTTTAAGTAAAACCAACAGCAGTCACGATTCAATTAAAGATAGGAGCAAATCCACACGTTTCTACAAGACTTGTTAACATTTTAAAACCTACTGGTTACTTGATGCTTCAACAGGTTTAGACATTCAAAAAATGTACATTCTGCCCACAGAATGTAGTGTGCTTTGTATTTACTGCAGAAGACACCGCGATTATTTCACTATACAGCATTGACTGACTGGCATTTAGACGCGTTCGAAATATTGCGAAAAGCGAATATGAGCTTCTTCATTTGTGTGTGTGTATGTGTGCGTGCGTGCGTGCCCGTCTGTCGTTCCGCCCGCAAGGAACAACTCGACTCCCACTTGTCGGATTTTCATGAAATTTGATATTTGACTTTATTTCTAAAATCTGTCGAGAAATTTTCAAGTTTCATTAAAGTCTGACAAGATTAACTAGTACTTTAAACGAAGACCAATACACATATTTGCTCATATCTCGCTCATTTCTTCTTAAAATGAGAAATGTTACAGACAAAAGTTGTAGGGAAAATCAAATCACACATTTTGCGTTCCATAACGTTTTCCCCAAAATCGCGAAGTTTATGAGATAATATGGTAAAATAATGTACAGCCGGACAGGCCACAGACGACAATATGGCGCATTGCATGCTGGATCACTACGCTTACTCTCACTCACTCAGAATTGGGCTACGTAAAACGTATTGCTTTTCCACTGCAACAATGGCTGCACGAACACACCTCAATGTTACGTTTATATGTATATGCCTGTCTTATTATAACCGAGATGAAAAGTGCTTACTGTGCGGTACGAATGGGATCTCTAAATAAAACAGTTGACGCTTCATCTATAAGGAGTTAAGCATAATCACAAAGGGCAACTGAAACTCGAAAAATGAACACAATCTTTATGGAAAGTTTCCACGACGGACGAACGCCGTGCAGGCTGCCTACGTTAGACTATAATTGGCTAATTAAAAAATTGTTAATTTGTTACATTCTTCAATGGCGCTGTCATCCTCAATGAATACACAGCTCTAACTGAACTGATCATTAATGGCAAAGTCAGTAACGGATATGGCAGGAGAACGTCGTGACGAATGTCACTGTCACCACAGCGTGCATCTCGACAGAAAGTAAAATCACGCAAATCTTCGGACAGGACAGGTAGTAACGTGGTCATGATCAGAACAGAGTAGCTCCCGAGGAACGCCAGGGTTCGCCATTGCTATTAACCACTGATCGTAACCCACGACCTGATTTAACCAAATAAAATTAAGGTCAACGCTATAAAGCCACATCTGTCGTCTGCGCTTAATGTAAATCGGTCAATTCGTTCAAGTTATTTTCTTATATATAGCCCTACATCTGCTACGAAGGCATTTTTTCCCATTCGGGAACTAGGTTACAAACGTCATTCCGGTGGTCACCTCTGGGGTAACGAGGTTAACACTGTAACTGGTAAGACAAATAAATTACAGTCGCTGTGCAAGATGGCAGGGATGTGTTATATTACACATTTAACCTCTATAACCTCTTGATATTAGCAGAGGCATTCCGACAAACGACATGGTTGACGACTACTTCCTTCCTGGGACACAAACTGCCAGCACACGTGCTGCGCCCTGCATATTCCATTCTAAATATAACCTGTTTGCTACGCTTCTACGTTCTAGCACTCTACACCTGCTATCATACTGGCAGGTTTTATTACATTTCTTTTTCACTATTAGTGTCGACGGTTGGAATCGAACACGATACCAACTGCATACTCGAATACATCGGCTAGATCGGAAGGGCGGCTAACGAACGGTTTCTGTTCGCTTCGGTTTAGTTTTAAATATTTATTCTATATTATTTAATGACGTTATATCAGTCACATAAGTCACTCTGCATCAGCCATTGGTAGGATGTTTACCCGAGGTACTAGGCAGAAAGCTGCCTGGCCTGTTGTAGGCTTATTTTTTTTTTTTCTTTGTGGCGCTGCGGCCCAACGCGGGCTATTGTCTCCTCATTCGTGAAGTTTCTACATCACACACGACGACGCACCACAGTCGGTAGGACTCCTCTGGACGGGTGATCAGCTCGTCGCAGAGATCTATACTAGACAACACTCACAAGACACATTCATGCCCCAGGTGGGATTCAAAACCACAAGCTCAGCAGATCAGCGGCCTTAGATCGCGCGGCGACTGGGACCAGCGATATTGGATTATACAAACAATAAATAAATTGTGGACGCATGTAACACTGAGATTCAATCAATTAAAAAAGTGAATGAAATAAAACTTATGTGACAATGTTAAAGGAAGTCTCTTAATACCAGATGTCATCGAAATTTATGGATTGGTTCGGGGAATATCAGACGTACCCGACTTCCTTACAAGGCCAAACTTCGTTGTGCATAAAAACTCACTGTAAGGTACAGACAAGGTCCTTAGTTTTTCTGGCCCATATTGTCGGTTACGTCGTCTTCCTCGTCGTATCGAACCTGGCTGACAGCCAATCGGGTGCACCCGCGCTCTTGCTAACAGGTTGTTACTGTTTGTACTCGTCGACTGTCCTCGTCTCAATGGGAATACCATTGGAACATCGACTTTTCCTGTAAGACACATAACTACCGACACTACCATACGTGTCACCATAAATGCAGACGACAGTTCCCTGACGGGCCTGTTCCAAAAAACGACAACTTAAAATGTGTCAAAAGTTTCCAGTAACAGATTCCATTCTACGGTACACACGACCCGATTTGGGTGAAAATCGGTACAACATATCTCCACATAATGTTGCTGAGAATTTGCAGGTTTCGCGAAAATAGGGGCAGTTTTCTTACAGGCTTAAATTACCATACATGTCAGCCTTGCGCGTGCCGGAAAGACCTATGGAATTTTAAAAGCAACGGACGTCTTGGTAAAGCCTGTGTACTACGTCACGGGGAACTATTTGCAATCTTGTTGCGCACATTATGGGAGCACTTTTTGATCACAACTTCGAATACTAGAGAAACTTAGCCTTTTTTCCGGCAAGACAATGCAACGTCGCACGTTTTTAACGTATCTATTACTTACCACGTGCCTCAGCATTCATTTAATGAAATATCACATCGTCATTGCACATATAATTTATTCGAAATCATAGTCATAACATGCCTCTTACTCAATGAGCACGGGGGTCCTTTCCCGGGGGTAAAGGGGTCGGGGCGTGACACTGACCACTCACTTCTATCTAGGGCCAAGGTTACGAGCGAGAGGAGGTACACCTTTGCTCCCCCTCTGTTCCCTCATGGTGTGGTCAGGGACGAATTTTATCATCACAGCACATCATTTTGAATGCTTACTTCATATGAGATCGGCGATGGTTATTACTACACACGTTACACTTTTAACACGCACCATAAGCTAAAAAAAATCGCTGAAGTCTATCCCCCCCCGGCCACCACCACCACCTCCCGAGACTACATATTCATATTGTGACACCACACGTGGTAGGTTGGTATTATTTTAAGTTAAATTATCTAGGTTGTTTACACAGTCTTTTTGGTGATAGAACAGTATGCAGCGCAGTGTGGCATCCTAGTTCATCGGATCCGAACTGGTGCTACATTTGTCAAATTGTGGGGCATGGCAAAAGGTGAAGCGTATAGTAATAATGCCCGCACTGGGTACGATATGAAGGAAAGCATTCAGAATACGATGTTTTCAGTCTCACCGGCATAACTTCCACGTCCAATGAACATGTTTGTTACGTGCGACTCAAGTTTGCATTGACCACGGTGTTTGTCAAGTGTGGTGTGTCAGCAAGCCGACAGCAACCATTCCCAGCACCTTTTTTTAAACATGGTGACTGAAGCCCGAATATTAACTACAATGCACTGAACTAAAACTTTATGAACCTTATTTAAATATGGTGAATAAAAGCCCTAATATTAAGTGCAATACAATGATCTAAAGGGCGTGAATTCAGACTCGAAGAAAGTTTAATTGGCGGGAATCTCTGCGCTGTCTGCCGTCACTCGCAACGGTCTAAGGTCCCTACACAGAACTAAAACGAACATGGGCTGAAAGGTCTTGAGATCAAGGAAGTGGAGCTCACATAAAACATAAAGTTTCCTCTTATAAAAATGAGTTACAAAGATAGACCTACTAAAAAACGGGGGAGATTTTAGGGAGGCAAAATGCGTCTTACCCTTCTTAGACACAGTGATTTTCTTCTTGTTGTCTGAGATCCCAACCGGTAAGGTTGCATACTTCTGATTCAACACCTGGCCGTTATTCTCCTGCTCTTCGCTCCTTACGCCATTTCTCTTGAAGGTACTCGACTTCATACTGGGGTTCAGAGTTCCATTCGCGCCACCATTCTGCTCTTTCAGAATGAACATAGCAGATGCATTTTGGGCTGCTGTCGTCTCAGGATTAGCTACCACACCGTCACGTGTCACAGTCTTCATCGTTTCTGTTGTATTATTCCAGTTCATCAAAAGGGGGGTATATTGTATACACCGAATTAAAACACAGTCACTCCCTCATACGGTTCTATAACACAACTGCTGGTGAACCCAATCCGGTTGGACTGAATTATTCCAGGTCAGACGTGAGACACAGAAAAACACAATCTCTCGTGTATTTTTTTATATTTCTACCCCTCCTAAAAAGACAGTCTACGACTCAGCACGTTAACTCGACGGTATCAAGCTGTATTCGGGACGCACACAGCAAGAATCTCAGCAGCGAGCCGCATATCTAGGGTTAGACAACAAATATGATGAATACAGCCATGTGGTATTGTAAGGGTGCCTACAGTTTTCAACAGCCAGGAATTCCTTCTAGTGACATATCCATACCCTGAGCTTTTTTTTTTTAAAAATGGGATAAGATATATACACTTTAAATACATTTCCAGACTTTACTTAAATTATTCCGCTATCCGTAGTTTAAACGGATAAAGATACTATGATGTGGGACACCCAATGATATGGCAGTCAATACCTGGTGAAAGCAATAGAACATAATCGTACGATCATTAAATTTTGTTACCTTCGTACCTTAAGTACTGATAACATAGTGTACTTGAAAAGGAACAGAAACCAGTGGTAACGGTCACATGGTCGTTCGTCCTGGTCAGATACATAAGTTAACACTGCGATGTGCAAAAAATGAAACGCAATAAACCGTCCCGCCCAGGCACGCATTACTCATGAAACCAGGGTTTGGGTACTGAAAAGAATTACGAAAGACACTACGTAGAACTTCCTCTGGTTCGAAATGTACAGAATCGTCACTGTTTTATTAGATCTAACAAACCGGACGGCATGCAAACATTTTCAGGTTTCACCGCCGAGGAGACCGAGGGAAACAACTTTCAAATCTGGAGATGAATTATGTAATACAACTTTAGACAAGAGCCCTGAAGATATTTGCGATCCCGGCAAAAGACGTGGAATGATGACGTCATTCTGACTGGCACACAACAAAATGCAGAACAGTCAGCCGACTGCAACTATGCACAAATGCATCAAGTCAGTCTGTTTAGTCAGTTATTTGCAGACGACATATGGCCTGCTGTGCCCACTTAGCAATGAATGACATATGGCAGCATGACTGTCGAAAGTAGCCTATTTCAGAACAGTGTCTTGGAATTTCCTGTAGTGAATAACGAAAATCACGAAAACCTGATTCCTTACATGGGAGTCAGACATGTTATTGCGTTGCAAAAAAACTGCATGCATGCAATGTAAAAACGCTTCGTTAAACACCTCAATGACATTGACACGTGATTAATATGGTGAACACTTCACAAAACACATATGCTGCGTAAAAGACATAACTGTTCATCTGTGTAATTTATATTCACTGCACTTTCACATCTTTCACCACAAAAGTTAGTACAAAAATCATACCATCTTTCGCAGAAAAACATGCACATCAGTTTAAGTTAAGTTACCTCATTGTACAAAACATTATTTTCCCCGTTTTACAACATCTACTCAAACTCAAAATCCAAAACTCTACTGAATTTTCTAAAGATAAATAACGCGTTAAAAAACTGACTGAGAGGTGACTTGCTCAGCCGTAATATCAGATCTGACTGTAAACTCTGCAATTCGTAAGAAGTTTAATTAATGCCATGAATACATATCTAAAAAATGAAAAGTGACGCAGCATATTCAAGCACATCCTTAGAATTCGGCCCCATCACTCAAATCCAGAACCGTTTATGCATGGATGTAGAGCGACTCTAAACTTAAAATACAGTCTCTTCGAAAGCTACAGTTTCAGAAAGCCGAAAGAGGGAATTCCACAATATACTTGTCAGTCATCTAGTTTCGGTTTCTATGCAACGCCCCGTAACTTGCAACGCTCGCAGTCAGAATATGAATCCGCCCGGTTAGAATTTATATGCGTAAACAACTATACAACATATATAAATTACAAACACAAAATCTGCTGTTGATGTGAAGAAAATTAAACTTGACTGTCGAAAAAAGACGTCAAATGTGTGGCATTATGGATCTTCGGCATTCACCGGAACCTTCGTGAAGCTCAAACGAGCAAGATAAACAGGACAAACAAATAAACAAACAAATCACAGAACACTCCTAAATTCCGAAACGTGCTTGTGTTTTAAGAGGCACGAAAATTTTATTACAACAATCTGAAAAACACTTTGTTCAACAGTTCACTGCATGAAGCGTGCACACCTCGCCACACCTGAACAATAACCAACACTGACCCGACTGCTGGCTGGAGTGCCAGCATAACCACTTGCCACGGGAAACTGATTCTCCGCTGGAGAAAGAGAACAGAACGAAAGACAAGCTACCAATGCGGTTATCTTGTATTCCTCCGGCATTCGCCTCACGATTTATTCGCCGCCTCTTCAACAATTATCCTATTACAAAGGCGTGTCGCCATGACGACACGCTGTCATAGTCTTGGTGGTGACTAAACACAACTCAGCTGTGGAACCTAATGACAAGTTACTTGGCAAAATTACACAAATATCTGAAAACTTGCTTCGTAACAGGGCTGGTTCATTTTATTCTCTGTGTGCAAGAATACGAAACGGCTGATTCAGCTATCATTATAAAATACGGGACCTGACACCAAGATTAATACGAAGGCCTTGTCAGACAAATCCATGCACCGCATATCGTTTTCCGAGATCTGTCTCTCGGTTCAATGATCAAGCACCTACGAAGCCTTGGATTTAATTGGAAAACCTTTTTCATAACATGACTCCTTCCTGTTCTCTCTGCCATGCGACAGCATGCAAAAGTTACTCAACCTGAATTACAAAAGCAAAGAATGTGCAGACGACCCACTAGATAAATCCGTTTACCACAGTATCCCATTCTAAGAATTTTCTCTCGATTCAATGATCCTGATTTACGTAACTAGATTCCAACAACTTTAGTTCGCAAAATGATACTAAAACATCTGACAACTTCCTTCATAACTTAACTTTCCCTTTTCTCTCGCAATGTTAATTATAAAGTGTAGCGTTCAATTTGAATGAGAAGATAATGGTTACAACATTCATATATTCCAAGCGTCTGATAACAAACGGCCCACGAAAATACATTGATGCCAGTGGGATGATAGTGGCAATTCAAAACGTGACAGGAGGACGGCCTTTGTGTATTACTGAACGGCGCTGTCAATCCCTGAGATTATATCCTATAGCTTCGATGACGAATGAGCACGCAGTACAATTGGAATGATAATGACAGGGGATTTCCTGTCCCAGTCCCAATCTGAGGAGAACATTCGTGATTAACAATGCCACATAGTAAGTTCTGGAAAAATAAATTAATTTACAACCTGTACATAAATAATTCGAACGAAGGTGGCAAGAAATACATACCGCATGACCTAAGGGACACTGTTTTTGGCAAAATTACATTTTGAATACCAGCGAATTTGGAATGCAACATTAAAATAGGTAATGGGGAAACTGGCTGCAAGAGTTATAAGTGGATGGGCGCGTTTAAGAATCGAGTCCCTCAACATTTTAAGCCTCAGCGGTGTTGAACCTTCGACTCCGTTATCACAAAGATACTTACTTATCTACTTGGGTGGTTAATTCGTACGACACGAGAGTGCTGTTAGCGTACCACTCTACTACATGTACCCTGATGATAGGCAGAACGGTTTGCCAACCTTTCTTTCAGCTCATTGGTTGGTCAGCAATGACGTAATGTGGTCTCGAGAAGTGCCTAATTTCCCATATCTTGCTTCAAATAATCTCTCTTCGCTAAAGAACATGAAAGATAAACCATATCTTCTTATATTGTATGATACGCTGAGTATTTAAAGCAGTTTACACAACATACGCTGACGTTAATACCGAAAATAGTTCGACGACCAAACATGATCAGATTTTTTTTTTTATGTTTATTGGACCGTGCATCATTGTGATAGTTGAAGATTAAAAGACCCACTTGATGTCACTTGCTATTTTATTTCCTTCTTATGTGCTCAACATGTTTCGGACATTACTATATCCATCATCAGGAGCTTGCGACTATTCTGCTGAATTACCATATTGGTCGTATTGTTCTTGGCTCGATGTGTGTTGGAGTTTCGGTGTGGTTGGGATGGAGTGGTATCCGTGTTGCTGACTTCAATGTGGTAATTCAACAGAATAGTCGCAAGCTCCTGATGATGGATATATTAATGTCCGAAACATGCTGAGCACATAAGAAGGAAATAAAATAGCAAGTGACATCTAGTTGGTTTTTATTCTTCAATTATCAGATTTATTCGAGACACCGAAGTTACAGGGTTAATAACACATACAGTGTTTGTGAAATTAAACGTCGATATTTGTCGCCGTTCTTACATAAGCCTGACACGATACCGACCTGGGCCGGTTCAGTTCAGTTCGTATCCTCTCAATACATTTTCAGTTCAGTTCGTATCCTCTCAATACATTTTCGGTTCAGTTCGTATCCTCTCAATACATTTTCGGTTCAGTTCGTATCCTCTCAATACATTTTCAGTTAAGGTCGTATCCTCTCAATACATTTTCAGTTCAGTTCGTATCCTCTCAATAAATTTTCAGTTCAGTTCGTATCCTCTCAATACACTTGCAGCTCAGTTCGTGTCCTCTCAATTCATTTTCAGTTAAGTTCGTATCCTCTCAATACATTTTCAGTTAAGTTCGTATCCTCTCAATACATTTGCAGTTCAGTTCGTATCATCTCAATACATTTTCAGTTCAGTTCGTATCCTCTCAATTCATTTTCAGTTCAGTTCGTACCCTCGCAATACATTTTCAGTTCAGTTCGTATCCTCGCAATACATTTGCAGTTCAGTTCGTATCATCTCAATACATTTTCAGTTCAGTTCGTATCCTCTCAATATATTTTCAGTTCAGTTCGTATCCTCTCAATTCATTTTCAGTTCAGTTCGTACCCTCGCAATACATTTTCAGTTCAGTTCGTATCCTCTCAATACATTTTCAGTTCAGTTCGTATCCTCTCAATACATTTTCAGTTCAGTTCGTATCCTCTCAATACATTTTCAGTTCAGTTCGTATCCTC
>Ga0123357_10009907_pt1 | contig 12065 bp, 8 predicted proteins | sample TergutEmb28metaG_FD_89873 | JGI IMG/M metagenome (GOLD analysis project Ga0123357, IMG submission 89873) | Embiratermes neotenicus P4 segment gut microbial communities from Petit-Saut dam, French Guiana - Emb289 P4 | ecosystem: Host-associated > Arthropoda: Insects > Digestive system > Gut ...
AAGAAAAAGGGCATTACCGGTTCCCTTCTGCTGGTTCGGTGTTTAAGAACAACCGCGAATTCGGCGAACCATCCGGCAAAATTATCGCCGATTTGGGAATGCGCGGTCTGGCGTCCGGCGGCGCCCAGATAGCGCCCTGGCACGGAAATTTTATCATAAATAAAGACAACGCGGCTTCTGCAGATATAAAGTCGCTGATCGAAGAAATCCAGACCCGTGTTAAAAAAGAACGGGGATTTGACCTGGAGCCGGAAGTCCTCTTTATCGGTGAATGGTAGTTTATACGGCAGCTGTTTACGCTGCGGCAGTCTAAGCGGCTGTATATGCTTTATATGTAATGGATTTATCAGGATTTTGTATAATAAACTGCCTGCGCCTGACAGCGTTCTTTAACGCGTAATCTTTTCCGCTTGCCAAATATTCGACAGAAACGCCCAGGATCTCCGAAATTTTACATGCCAAAAAAATATCCGGAACCAGATTCCAGTATTGGTAGTTCCTTAAGGTTTGATGATCAATACCGGTTCTGCTGGTCAGGACAGATCCGGGAATATTTTTGATCTTCATAATTTTTTGAACCCTAATCCAGAATAAATTATATTTTTTCATACCCTGAATTTAATGAATATCGCCAAAAAATTCATATTTTTAAAAAAGAGCCAACGCCGCCAAAGAACCATAGGCAGGCGTTGACCCGCCGGACGCGAGAGCGTCCATATAATCATTTCCTTAAAAGAGCCAACGCCGCCAAAGAACCGTAGGCAGGCGTTGACCTGCCGGACGCGATAGCGTCCATATAATCATTTCTTTAAAAGAGCCAACGGCGTTAGCCGTTGACAAAGCCTTGTATGGCTTCCTATACTTTAATAGATGGGAGAACAGCTTCAGCTATCTTTTGTTAATTTCCAAAAAGACTCATATATTATCGTAGAAGGTAAACAGAACGCTGACAGGTTTTTTATCATACGCGAGGGAAAAGTAAGAATTTCCAAGGATGTGGAGGTTGTCGCAGAGGAGAGGGGCACTATTCTGGGGCCTGGAGATTTTTTCGGCGTTGTGTCCACCATGTCTTCCCACAGCCACATCGAAACCGCCAAGGCAGTTACCGATGTTACCTTAATCTCGGTCCACAGGGAACAATACAGCCAGCTGATTCAGAATAATACCCCTGTTGCCATGAAGATTATTATGGAGTTTTCCAGACGGCTCCGCTACCTGGACGAGGTTCTTTCCAGGCTCACTTTAAAAGAAACAGCGGAAATCAACGCTACCCACCTTTTTAAGGTCGCGGAGTATTACGCAAGGCAAAGCAAGTATAACCAGGCTTATTACGCTTATAGTCAATATATAATCCATTGTCCGCAGGGCAGCGATGTATTTACCGCCCGCGAAAAAATGATGAAGATCGCACCGTACGCGGCGTCAATTGCCGGTAATTCCGCCGAAAAACTGAACAGGGTTTATCCCAAAGATACCATGCTTTTTGCGGAGGGCGAACCGGGCAACGAACTTTTTATTGTCCAGAAAGGCTCCGTTAAAATAACAAAAATCGTGGATAATAACGAGGTTCTGCTTGCTGTACTCAAGGCCGGCGACATCCTGGGCGAGATGGCCCTGCTTGAGTCCAAGCCCAGGGCCGCGTCGGCGGTTGCTTACGAGGACTGCGTTGTACTCGCGGTTAACCGGTCAAACTTTGTAAGGATGATCACGGCCCAGCCGCAGATTATCGCGCGGCTTACAACCCTGCTCGCGGAGAGGATTTGGTTTATTTATAAGCAGCTTGCCAATACACTGATAAATGATCCGCTTGGCCGTATGTATGACGCCCTTAATATTCAGCTTGAAAAGAACCGCATACCGGTCAATTCCAATTTACCCTATACGTTTGATTTTGGCCCAAAGGAACTTGCCAGCATGGTCGGCCTTGCGCCCAAAGACGCTAATTTTATACTGCGTAAAATGCTTGAAAACCAAAAAATTCAGATTCAGAATGATAAAATACATACTGTAAGCGCTCTGGAAATAGTCAAACAGACGGAGTTTTACAAAAAAATGCAGAAGATTGAGGCTGCCCGCAAGGAAGGATCGGCGCTTAATAAATAATGCGCTTAATAAATAATGCACGGGAGTTTCCGATAATAAGGATAATGAAAATTCTGCCCTTTTTTTTCCTGTCATTTATACTTGTCCTGTGTCCGGGGTTTGCCGGAGCGCAGGAGACTTTTGATTACTGGCTTCCGGAGACAGCCAGGCCGCCGCTGGCCCCGGAGAATCCGGATGAAGTTCCCAGGCAGTTCAGGGGGCTGGTTCTTGGCATGGACCTTAATTCCTTAAAGACTGCCCTGACGCGGGACGATTTGCTGGCTTTTCGCGGAGACCGCGACGTCTCGATAATTCCGGGCAGGGAAGAAACTCTGGTTGAAACCACAGGAGCTTCATTTATCAAGCGGGCATTTTTCCAGCTTACCGGCGGAAATGTTTATATAATGGCTTTTACCCTGGATACGGCTATACTTGATCATTATTCGGTCTATACTTCCCTGGTTAAAAAATACGGCGAACCGGATTATCTGGATCCATCGGAGGCGGTTTGGGAATCCGATGAAACCAGGCTGTCCATTGAACGGCCGCTTACTGTAAAATATATAGACAAGAAAGTATTTAACGGCCTTATTGACGCGTCAAAAGCGCAGGAAAATTTGCAGCAATTCCAGAGGGAGGAATTTCTTAATGAATTTTAAATTTTTTTTACCTTGTTTCCTCCTGGTATTTATTGTGTCAGGCTGTTCATCCCAAAATATCCAGAAGCTGCCTGCCCGCGATTTGGTAATACAGGGCCAGGACAAATCCGTTAATATCAAAGCAGAGATAGCAAAAACCAGCGAAGAACTTAGCCGCGGATTAATGTACCGGACTAAACTGGCAGACGGGGAGGGCATGCTTTTTGTTTTTGACAGGGACGATATTCTTTCGTTCTGGATGAAGAATACCCTTATCCCGCTTTCCATCGCGTTTATCGCGTCGGACGGGAAGATTATCGACATTAAAAACATGGAGCCCGGCAATCTCGATCCCGTACGTTCAAGCCGCTCGGTGCGTTACGCACTTGAAGTGCCGCAGGGCTGGTTTGAAAGGGTTAACCTTGCTCCCGGCGACAGGTTAATTATAGGCCAATTCTGAACGGAGCCTAAAGCCAGATGAGCGCAGTTGATTTTTCCAACCGTTTGCGGAATCTATTAAATTTAGATTCGGTTAAGGAAGCAAGACATTTTAATTGCGGACAATTATTGCCCGAGCATATCCTTATTGCCATTTTAAAAGAAGGACACGGCTCGGCCTGCAGAATTTTGGCTTCCGGAGGCATCAATCTGGATGAGTTCAGGCTGTCACTTGCGAATAGCCTGCCCGTACACTATGATGCCGCTATCGGGGAAACAAAGATGTCGGACAGAACCGCGGCTTTGCTTAACGCGGCCCGGGAAGAAGCCGCTGAGTTTAAGGCCGATTATACCGGCACCGAACATTTTTTGCTTGCTGCTTTTGAAGAAAATAATTCGCCCGCGCAGATTTTTTTACAGGAGAAGAATTTTAATTCTGATTTTTTACGGATGATGATTAAAGCGCCGTCCGACAGAGGCACGTTTCCGGGCAGTGTATATCAGCCTTCCATTATCCGCCGCGAGAACAATTCAGGCGGCGGTAATAAAATTACCGATATAAAAATAAAACCCGCTGAATATCCGGTATTAACCCCCACACTTGAGGAATTCGCCGCTGACCTGACCGCGATGGCGGCTTCCGGAAAACTTGAAACAGTAATAGGAAGGCACAGGGAAATAAACCGGCTTATTAGAATTTTAAGCCGTAAAACCAAAAACAATCCGGTGCTGGTGGGAGAGCCTGGAGTCGGTAAAACCGCCATAGTGGAAGGTTTGGCCCAGCTTTTGGCAAGCGGAAACGGGCCGCCGGCCCTGAGCGGCCGCAGGATATTTACCCTGGATATGGTTTCGATTATAGCCGGGACCAGGTACCGGGGTGAATTTGAGGAACGTCTTAAAAAAATTCTGCGGGAAATTATTCAGGTTAAAAACATTATTCTTTTTATTGACGAGATCCATACCATTATAGGCGCAGGCGGCGCGGAAGGATCTGTAGACGCGTCGAACATACTCAAACCCGGCCTGTCGCGCGGGGAAATTCAATGCATAGGCGCGACGACGCCGGCTGAATACAGTAAACGTTTTGAGAAAGACGCTTCGCTTGAACGCCGTTTCCAGCCTGTTTATGTAGAGGAGCCTGACTTTGGAGAAACCGTCAGCATACTGGAAGGCATCAAGAAAGATTTTGAAGACCACCACAAGGTACAGTATACTCCCGGCGCAATAAAGACCGCCGCAAAAATGGCCGGCCGTTATATCTCCGGCCGCTGCATGCCGGACAAGGCCATTGATCTCCTGGACGAAGCCGGCGCCATGAAAAAACTGGAGCCTTCCGCTGAGGCGCCTGATACCGCCGGCCTGGAAAACGAAATAAACCTGCTTCTGAATGAAAAACAGGCGATGACACAGGCCCAGGTTTTCGAAAGGGCCGCCGAATTGCGCGGCAGGGTGCGCGATCTAAGAAAAAAGCTGGCTGTCGTAAGAGCGGCCTGGGAACAAAACACCGGCAGCATAAGGCCGCAGGTAAATGACAGTGATATCCGGCAGGTTGTCGCAGAAATTACCGGTATACCTCTGACCAGTCTTGAAGAACAGGAATCCCGCAAGTTAGTAAATATGGAAAACGAACTGCGCCGCGGGGTAATTGGCCAGGATGACGCTGTGGACCGGATTGCCGGGGCGATCAGACGATCAAGGGTGGGGATTTCTTCGCCGTACAGACCTGTAGGTTCCTTTGTATTTCTTGGCCCCACAGGCGTGGGAAAAACCCTGCTTGCCAAACGGCTTTCCGAATATCTGTTCCAAAGTTCCGATTCTCTTGTCCGGATTGACATGTCCGATTACATGGAAAAACATAACGCATCCCGGCTTGTCGGCGCGCCTCCCGGTTACATAGGTTATGAGGAGGGCGGGGTCCTTACCGAAAAAATCAGGCGCAATCCCTACCGTGTTATTCTTTTTGATGAAATCGAAAAGGCCCACAGGGATGTTTTTAATCTGCTTTTACAGGTGCTGGAAGAAGGCGAGTTAAGAGACAATCTGGGACATGCAGTAAATTTCCGGAACACAGTTATAATAATGACCAGCAACGCCGGCGTACGCGAAATCTCCGGCAATACAAAGCTTGGATTCGGGAATGACGGCGGCCTCATGGACTTCCGTGAAATCGAGTCCTCGGCAATGTCGGAACTTAAACGCTTCCTTAGCCCGGAGTTTATTAACCGCCTTGACGAGATTGTGGTATTTCACCCTCTGGAACTGCCCCAGCTGCGGGCCATTCTTGATATTCAGCTTACTGAACTTGCCGCCCGTCTGGCTGAGCAGAACTATACACTGGAACTGGCGCCGCAGGCCAAAGAACTGCTGCTGGAAAAAGGTTTTGATCAAAAATACGGAGCCCGGCCGCTGCGGCGTGTGATTCAGAAAGAACTGGAAGATCCGCTTTCTGTCCTGATGCTGGAAAAACCGGAGGGAACAGTTTTTTGCGCTGATGCCCGGGACGGCAAGATTTTCCTGGACGAAAAGATTGCCATGAGTAACAAGATTGCCATGGACGAAAAGATTGTGCTGGAAGTTAAGCAGCCGGAGTATGCCCTCAACACCGGACTAAACGTAAAATAAACTTAATAATAAAAAGACTGACGTTAAATAATTGTACCGGGATACAGTACAGTATTTTTTGGAATGACAATAATCCCGTCAACAATATAGTAGGAACCGTAATTACCGTCAGTGCGGTTTATATCGTCTACACCGATGCGGCAGCCTTCGCCTATGCAGGCATTTTTGTCAATTATCGCTTTTTTAACGATGGTGCCCCGCCCAATGCCAAGGTTGGGAATCCGGGTATCCGCGTTTTGCTGTTTTTTGGCCTCGGTTTCATAATAATCCGCGCCCATACAAACCACCCCGTTGAGGCTTGAACCGCTTTCGATAATGGTACGCAGCCCCACAATCGAATTGGTAATCGACGCGTTTGTGATAATGCAGCCTTCCGCGGCAATCGACTGGTTCATGTTGCTGAAATTCATTTTGGACGGAGGCAGGCAACGGGAGTGGGTGTAGATTGGGTGGCTTTCGTCGTAAAAATCGAACCTGGGTTTTAAAGTCGTCAATTCCAGGTTGGCCTCGTAAAAATTGCGTATGGTTCCGATGTCTTCCCAGTACCCGTCAAAAATATAGGCGTTTACCTTAAGTTTCTTAATCGCCATCGGGATTATTTCTTTGCCAAAATCTGTCAGTTCGTTGTTGAGGCATTCTTCCATTGTCGGCGCGTTAAACACATAGATGCCCATTGAGGCCAGGTATTCGTCGCCCTTGCTTTTGTCTTTTTTAAGTTCGGATGGTACTTTAAAATCCGAAATATTCTTTGACGGACCGGGTTTTTCGATAAATTCAGTAATGACATTGTTCTTGTCGGTTTTTAAAATCCCAAGCTGGTTCGCGCCTTCCCTGCTTACGGGAGTGCAGGCAATGGTAATCGCCGCTCCGGATTCCCTGTGTTTTTTAAGCAAATCCTGGAGATTCATCCGGTAGAGCTGGTCGCCGGAGAGGATCAGGTAATATGAAGGATTCTGGGTTCTGAAATGAATAAAATTTTTGCGCACCGAGTCTGCTGTTCCCTCAAACCAGCTGGTGTGTTCATGGGTCTGTTCGGCTGCCAGAATTTCAACAAAACCCATGGAAAAAGAGTCAAAGTTGTAGGTTTGTCCTATGTGCAGATGCAGGGAAGCTGAATTAAACTGGGTAAGTATGTAAATTTGTTTTAAATTTGAATTGATGCAATTAGAAATCGGTATATCGACCAGCCTGTATTTCCCGCCAAAAGGTACTGCGGGTTTGGCGCGGGCCTGGGTTAGGGGAAATAACCGGGTACCTTTTCCTCCGCCCAGAACAATGGATAAAACCTCTGTCATGCCGGTACTCCTTCTTAACTGTTTCTGTTATCCCCACCCTGATCAGATTATATAATATTCAAAAATTAATGTCGATATGGGGAAGAAATGAGAAATTAAAAATTAGAAATGATAAATGTTAAGAGGTAAAAGTTAAGAATTTTTTTCATTTTTAATTCCTCATTTCTAATTTCTCCTTTCTCCTTTCCACTTTTAATTTCTTACTTTCCGGATTATTATTATTAAAATGAACAGTCCGGATTCTGACCAATTGGCCAAGCTGCAGAATATTCTGAGGTCTCCCGAATTTGCCCCCAATATTGTTATGGAACAGCTGCTTCCCGCGGCTGAAGGCTCCTATGTTCCGGTTCCGGCGGATTTGGATGACAGGATTCGGACTGCGTTAAAAAAAAGGGGAATTGACTGGCTTTACACGCACCAGGGTGAAGTCTGGGACAATGTCAGGGCGAAAAATAACACCGTGGTGGTTACACCGACCGCCTCGGGGAAGACCCTGTGTTATAATCTGCCGGTGCTGAACGCCCTGCTGAATGACGAAAAGGCAAGGGCCCTCTACCTTTTTCCCACAAAAGCGCTTTCCCAGGACCAGCAGTCTGAGCTGAACGAGACTATTACCGGCGCTGAGGGCCTCAATGTTAAGGCGGCAACCTATGACGGGGATACACCGGAGAGCCTTCGTATTTCGATCCGGGATACCGGCCGGATCGTTATTTCAAATCCCGATATGCTTCACGCCGGCATACTGCCGAATCATCCAAAGTGGATAAGGTTTTTTTCGGGATTAAAATACATTGTTATTGATGAAGCCCACGCTTACCGGGGGGTGCTGGGATCCCATGTCGCCGATGTAATCCGCAGGCTAAAACGTATTGCCGCTTTCTACGGTTCAAAACCGCTTTTTATTTTATGCTCCGCTACAATCGCAAACCCCAAAGAACTGGCGCAGGCATTAATCGGTGAAGATGTGGTGCTGGTTGACAAGAACGGCGCGCCCCGCGGCGAGAAGCGGATCATTCTATATAATCCGCCGCTTGTCGACGCTGTGCAGGGCATACGCCGCAGCGTTGTAACGGAGAGCCAGCGATGGATGTTGGCGTTTTTGCGGGCGGGCATTAAAACTATACTTTTTGCCCATTCGCGCATTAAAACCGAAGTCGCCGCCGCCTATGTTAACCAGGACTTAAAAAACATTTATACAGAAGACTCGCGGATCCGTGTAGAAACCTACAGGGGCGGACTCCTTCCCAACGAAAGGCGGGAGATCGAAAGAGGCCTGCGGGATGGCAGTATTCAGGGGGTGGTGTCAACCAACGCCCTTGAACTTGGCATTGATATCGGAGGCCTGGACGCTTCGGTTGTTGCCGGTTTCCCGGGTTCGTTTAACAGTTTTTGGCAGCAGTCCGGACGGGCAGGACGGCGGGGCGGCACATCGGTTGCGGTTTTTGTCGCGTCGGCTTCGCCCATCGATCAATTCATTATGAAGGATCCACAGTGGTTCTTTGGAAAAAGCATGGAAGAAGCCAGACTCGATCCTGACAACCCCTATATTCTGGCCGATCATGTCAGGTGCGCCTCGTTTGAACTTCCCTTTAAGGATGAAATTTTAGATAACGGCGGTGACAGTTTTAAAAAGGACGAAGCTGAACCGGTTCTGGAATACCTGGAGGAAGAAGGCACTGTCCGGCATGTGTCCGGCAAATGGCATTGGGCAGATCGTTCCTACCCCGCGGAAGGGATCAGTCTGCGGACAGCCGGGGCGGACAATATTGTAATTGTGGATACCACAAAAGGCAGAAACGAAGTTATAGGCGAAATGGACAGGCCCGGCGCCAAAGAAATGCTTTTTGACAAAATGGTTTATATGCACCGCGGCAGACAGTTCATTGTTGAGAAACTTGATATCGAAAATCGCAAGGCCTATGTAAAAGAGGCCGAAGTCAACTATTTTACCGACGGTGTCATCAAGACTGACATAAAAGTTCTTACTGAGGATGAAAACTTCTCCTGGGATAACACGGCCGGGGTCCTTGCCGGGCGCAGCGTCCTTGGCGATATTCTGGTACGCACCCAGGCGGTCAAGTTTAAAAAGATCCGTTTCCACACCCACGAAAATATCGGCTTTGGCGAGATAGATGTACCGGAAGAAGAAATGCAGACCCGGGCGCTGACACTCCTGTTTGGCGAAGATACCGAAGGCGGCATGATTCTTGCACCCATGGACGAAGCGGAAAAAGGCGCGGTGCTTAACGGCACAGGAATCTTAATCCGCCAGATTGCGCCAGTTTTTTTGCTCTGTGATCCCAGAGACCTGGGTACTTCCGAAAGAACCAAAGATCCCCATTTTGAAACTCCGTGCCTTTATGTTTACGATAAATATCCGGGGGGAACAGGGCTTGCCGAATCTCTGGCCGGTCATGTAAAAGAACTTTTTGTGTCCGTTTATGCCGCTGTTAAAAACTGCCCCTGCAGGAACGGCTGTCCCTCGTGTGTGGGACCGGAAGGTAATAAAACCGCAACCGAACTTTTTCTTAAAACTCTTTCTTTCTGACAACCCGTTTTCTTGGCTTTATAAACTGGCTGCCTTCCCGTTTGGCGTCATCGCGATTAAAACCATCACGTTTATAACCATCGCGCTTGTTATCATCACGTCTGCTGTAACTGCTTTTGCCGTCCTCGCGTTTTTTGAACGGCCGCGGGAAACCTTCGCGGTTAAAATTTTCCCGTTTAAAACCATCGCGGCCGGAATCGCCGCGGCTGAAACCTTCGCGGCTAAAACCTTCGCGTTTGAAGCCTTCGCGTTTAAATCCATCGCGCTTGAATCCATTTCGTTTAAAACTATCGCGGCCGGAATTTCCGCGGTTAAAACCTTCGCGGCTAAAACTTTCGCGTTTAAAACCTTCGCTTTTAAATCCATCACGCTTAAAATTATCCCGCCTGCCGCCGCTGTCTTCATCACGGTTAAAATCATCGCGCTTGTCATCATCGCGGTTAAAATTTACGCTGTCTTTGCTGTCATCGCTGCCTTCGCTGTCATCACTGCGCGGTCTGCGTTCAGGTTTTTCTCCAAATCCTGCATCCCGTGTACTTTCCTGACCGCGGCCCTTGCGTTTGTCGCGGCCGGCCTTTTCCATGACGCGCAGAGATTCGTCGAAGCCGGCCAAAAAATCCCGGCTGTCTTCCGCAAACAGGATTATCGACTGGCGTTCAAAACCGCCTGCGTCCCGGTTCTTGCTCTCAACGATGTTCAGATATAAATCACCCATCCGGTTTTCTTTTACATTAAAAAAATAAGTTCTGTTATCCAGCGCTACTTTTGTGGAAAAAATTTCTCCCCGTATGCCCATAAAAACTCCTATATTGTGCAGCCGGATGGCTGCATTGTTAAATCGAAGGGAAGCGCAGCTTCCCTAAACCTCTTCTTATACTTTTTATGTTTTGTCAGCTTCAGCCACCATGCGGGCCTGCCATTCAATTAAGTCACGCTCAAAACGCGGATCCGGGCCTTCGGTGTCGGCCATGATTCTGAATACCGGTTCGGTTCCTGAGCCGCGCATCCACAGGCAGGCAATCTTCCTTCCATCATCACTGAGGAACCCGATTTTTAAACCGCCCTTTCCAGCGTCGCCGAAACGGGAAACGGATTTTTCTGTTATGCCGTTATAGGCTGCCGCGTCCCAGCCGGTAATTCCGTATTTTGAACGCAGTTCGTCTTTACGCGATTCCCATTCCCTTAAAAATATTTTTTGATACCTGTCTTTTAATTGACCGTGATCGGAACTTGCTATTTTTAATAACGCCTCATCGGAGACAACGCTTGTTGTGCAGAAGCCCGGAAGCGATGCCATAATATCCGCAAGGGTAAAATCTTTTTTATACATCTGCGCCTTGTTTGACAGGCTGCACCAGATTTCGAAAAGGCCTTTTTCTCCGCTGCCGCTCCGTATGGTTAACAGTTTGATTATGGCGCCCAGGGTATTTATCGGATCACGCACAGCCGCGGGATGGGTGATGTTGCCGCCTGCCGAGCCTTCGCCAAGGATCCTTACGAGGTAACCGTCTTCGCGGAGTTTGCGCGCAAGGCTCACAACATTTGCCTCGCCGACTTCTGCGCGGAATACCGAAATATCAAACGCTCTGGCGATTCTATCAATGCGCAGTGATGTAGGATCATTTACCGACAGCGCCGCTTTGGTCAGCGCGTTGCCCCTGCTGTCGTATTTTAGCTGTCCGTTCCACACCAGGTAAGAAAGTTCCCCGACACAGGCCAGGGCAAAAACTTCCTGCGCCTGCAGTGCCCTTGCGCGGTTTTGTCCCTGATCCCAAATTACCAGGTTGCCCCGGTCGCCGTCGCAGTCGGGCACATAACCCAAAACAAAGGCAGCGTCTTTGGAATGACAGGCCGCAAGAAATTCCGTGCACGGCAGCAGTGATTCTCCCTCCGGAACGATCCTGTGTTTTATCTGTCCTGGTTCGCTGTTGATGCTCTGGAACGAAGCGCCCAGTCCGGTCAGGAATTTTTTGTCAATGGAAACCGTTCTGGCCGAACCGTTGAAATCCGCGCAAATTCCCAGCGGGTAGCCGGCTATGCCTTCCCTGATCGTTTGCAGTACATTTTCCGCGTCTGCGCCGGTAAAACCGGTGACCACTTCCGCTGTAAACGCTTCATAAGCAGCAATGGCGTTCTTTTTAATTTGCGGCTGTTTTTTATAAACGTTATCCCTTTCCCGGGTTTCCGTATTTTTTAAAATTTTTTCCAGGTTCAGTATTGAATCCTGACTGTTAAGCAATGTTTTTAAATCACTAATAAGAACCGACGCTTCTGAACCGGGCAATACCCCGCCGTCGCTTAGACCAAACTTTAGACCGTTGTGCCCGACCGGATTATGGCTTGCTGAAATATATACAAAACCGGCTGTACTTACCCGGGGGCTTCTGGCATAAGCCATAATTTCCGGGGCGGCGCTGACATCGGTCCAGCGGACATTCCACC
>Ga0123357_10009908_pt1 | contig 12065 bp, 6 predicted proteins | sample TergutEmb28metaG_FD_89873 | JGI IMG/M metagenome (GOLD analysis project Ga0123357, IMG submission 89873) | Embiratermes neotenicus P4 segment gut microbial communities from Petit-Saut dam, French Guiana - Emb289 P4 | ecosystem: Host-associated > Arthropoda: Insects > Digestive system > Gut ...
CGCTAACCTCTAAACGTTGCATTTTATATATTTATTCAACAAATACAGGTACTGAATATTTTAAACATGATATATACTCTCCGTTTCTTTCTCTTCAAAATGCAGTTTGTTTCATAATTCTAACATATTTGGATCCTATTTTATTCACATTTTATATACAGGTGTGCTAAAATTAAAAAAAAATAATTCCGGCGCCAAACGGTTAACCAAAGACATCGACGTACTACAGCACCAAAACTTTAGTCGCAAGAATACAGCGCGCACGGTATGATTTAAGGAATCGTGAAATTTTTAGATTCTGCTCACTATACATAATTGCTGTCTGTTATGACCATCTGACGAATTAAAATGAAGTAATGAAACAAACATTATGTCTGAATGTTTTATATGCCCTTTGTTTTTCTGCCAATGACAGTTGTAATAATATGTTCGTTCACGCTGAAAATTTGAGTGTCGAAACAATTCTGTAGTGAACTAGTCTATATCAGAACGTCAGTACAACCGTAGTGTTGATCTGTCGAAATATTTCCTGGAAAAAGTTGGAATATTCCCGTAGAGTAACAAAGATTTGAGCCGCTTTTTAAACCTGTTTTACGATGATCTATTGGTGATGTCCACTTAATGAAGTCTTATGCTAATGTGTAAGTATTACGTGGTTATGTTTTCAACGAGTCAGTTATAAGAGCTCTATGTGTACGATATATGATTTATAAACTTGTGAATAAGCCAGTTGTTTCAGTGTTTGTTGAATAGTTGAAATTTGCTGAACTGGAGAAGAAATTGCTTTTATTAAGTGACACACAGTGACTTCTAGTTAGTTCATCTCAGATTCCGCCAAACATCTACACATCTATCAGGCCGCAGATTTCTACATAATTTTATATCCCAAGAGTGTATGTACTTATATTTAGAAAACTGGATATAGGCTGAATTCTGACGAATTTTGCATGCTGATTTTTGTCACTTCCTCTGACAGAGATTTCCATGCATTTTTTTTAATTCGCTCCTAAAAAGTAGTGGATTATCATCTGAAATTACACAATACGACCGATTCCTTCCTTGCTTCACCTTATTTAAATTTCAAAATCATGCCATCTTTGGACACTACGTGACAAAGAGCAGTTAAACTTTTCATTACATAAATCAATATACTGGGTTCCTCTGCCTGATAACTGTTGAGGCAATCATGCACGATAGTTACCATGTCATTATAATGTACTTGGCTTCCAAACCTGAGTTCAAAGTGCTTCTCATTTTAAGTAAGAAACAAGATCTGTAAATAGTGAAGAAGAGGACAGAATTGTTTAGTAACGCCCATTGCTCTCACGTTTTGCTTCAACGCCTTTTTTTCCCTTTCTGTCTGTATTTAGAAAGATAAACGTGTCTTTACATGTGATATTAAGGCATATAGGATGAGTGGTGGTAGAACTCCACTCATCTTAACTTCAGCCATTCGCTAAACGGTTGTTAAAACATTACTAACTGACCCTTCTGTTTAAGAAGGCAGTGCCAACATCACTTTAGAACGTTTCTCAAGATACATTATAGCTCCCGCTCAAGTACGTAGGCGTAATCTGTTGCTCAAAAGTATTGCAGAACAAAATTTCTCACTTCAAAGACGGACAGAAAGAGCTCCTGCCCTCTAATGACGTAGATAAATAGAGCAGCATCCTGTGGGGTGCAGTGTCCAGTATTAAAGACCGAACACTGTTGCCCAGCTGTTGATATCTCATAACGTCAAATTATACGCTTTGCTTCACCCAAATGTTCGTTCCAGTTGGTTAACTCCAAAACACACAACGCAAAAAGTTATCATTCCTTTAGTCGGTTTTAGATAACTCATTTCACAGAAAATGGAAATGCGTGTAGAGTGGTCGGCCTCATATATGTCCCTAATATGACAATATATGAATTATGTATATGCAGTCGAGCCAAAAACGTGAAATAATATACACGCATAAATACTACAGTCTGATATATCCGTCAATTCGTTTTGTTGCTTCCACGCTTGTGGCAGGACGAGTTTGGAGGTTTGTGAATGGCATGGACTTTGTTTCGGCACATCGGATTGTGTTGATCTTTTTTGCAGGAAATAATGACATTTATCCCTCTCAGTTTTTGATCTTTTATTTGCGGTAGTGAACATATAAATAGGAAGCAGTTTCGGTTCCTGTTTCATTTTGTATAACTACAGAGTTTCAATATATTATAAATTTATTTTTTAAAAAAAATTGTAATTTAATTTCCTGGGTGTGACAGACGTGCACAAGACTTAGGAACTTGATGGAATTAAGAGAATGATGATGGAATTTCCTACTTTCCGTCCATTAAAGACTGAAGTGCATAAAGTATATATATATTCTCACATGTTGAGTAAAGAGAAAACCAACTTGATGCCACTTATTTAATTATTTATTCAATACTCATTAAATGCTCAACATGTTTCGGCCGTTAATACGACAATCTTCAGGAGTCTGCGACTAACTGGTTGCTATTTCATGGGTGGTATCTGGTTTGGCGTGTGTTGGCGTTCTGTTTCAGTGTGGCTATGGCGATGTGGTGTCTTTATGCAGTCTGAAGCACCTAAGGTAGTATTTATGTTGACGGGAGAGGAGTTAATATAAGTGACATACTGTGTTGTCTACGTAAATAAACTAGTGACCTGTGTTGGACAGGAAATTCTACATAATCTGGATGTAAATTCGTAATAGTAACAGGAAATGTGTTATAATATTAAAATACAGTATATAAACAACAAATGTCTCTTTTTTATGTTTTGTTGGCCGTGCATCTCAGTATAATCTTAGTAATTGACCAAACTAATGCACAAATTCTTGTTTTATAACAAGTTTATTATATTCCTCTACATGATTCGAGCACTATGTGCTCATCATTAGGAGGTCAAAATTTCAAAGGTTGAGAGAGTACTCTCCCAACCTTTGCACGGGACAGCCACCTACAGGTGTGTTGATACCAGATGCTGTATAATACAATTTTGACCTCCTGATGATGAGCGTATAGTGCTCGAATCATGTAGAGAAATATAATAAACGAATTATAAAACAAGAATTTTTGCTTTAAGTTGGTCAATTACTAAGGATCTTTCCTCGTTAATTAGTTATTTGGGTTCAAGTTGACGATTATCGCTTTCGGTTTTTATGTTTTTAAATTTAGGGTAACTGCACGTGCCATTTGATGTGATCCATATATAAAATACTCAGAATTTTGCCCACACAGTGTGTCTATGTTTTTGTAATAAATCTCGCTTTATGGACCTATTATTTCCTTTAAAGACATTAAGCGGTTTTTCTTTATAACGAGAATGAGTTGTGTTCTTTGTGAGGTGGAGACTGAATTTTACTTAAAATGTCCTCTACATTAGCGCTGTTCTATCCTGAAAACGTTACAATACACAAAAATAGCAAGCAATTAGATTAAAACAGTCGGATGAAATTAGTGTAAGAGCATGATGAAATATTGCAGCTTGCAACATTGACTCCTCCGTGCAAAAGTTGAACATTTTAGAGGACTGAAGGATTATAGTTAAGCTATCTCATCAGTCAGTTTCTCAATACATTTACGAAATAAACTTTTGCCCTCGTAGATGCGTATTGTTTGTCATGACGTCTACTTTGCATTTGCGGTAACACTGTCAAATCTCTGTTGTCCATCTGCTCAGAAAATCCACAGGGGTTTCCTGAGTTTTACCAGTGATTCTACGCGAGTTCTGTGATATCTCCTTGAAGCATGTCTATGCTGTTCTGTCATCCCCACATAGCTACATTAGCGGATTTCATTATTATTTGTAGTCCAATTCTAGAAAAACGCCTCCCTGTAAGAACTTCATGTCCCAAATGCCGTGTATAGTCAAAGGTGTACAGCAGTTTTGGACACGGACTCATGTTATCTCTCTGATTCACAAAATTTGCGTTAGTTGGATTTGTTGACAAAATGACGAACATTTGCTCATTCACTATTCAAACAGGCAGTGAAACATGTTAATTCATTTTGCACATACAGTGTGCTTGTGTATAAACTTTAAACCCATTTGTTATTTTAACCTCTGTTGGCTAAATATTGAATATAAATTTTATGTTTATTGGACCGTGCATCATTGTAATAGTTGAAGAATGAAAGACCAACTTGATGTCACTTGCTATTTTATTTCACTTCTTATGTGCTCTACATGTTTCGGACATTAATATATCCATCATCAGGAGCTTGCGACTATTCTGTTTAATTACCATATCGGTCGTTTTGTTTTTGGTTCGATGTGTGTTGGAGTTTCGGTGTGGTTGGGTTTGAGTAGTGTCCGTGTTGCAGGCTACTACAAGCAGGACACTACTGAAACCCAGCCGCACCAAATCTCCAACACACAACGAACCGGGAACAAAACGACAGATGTGGTAATTGAACAGCACGGTCGCAAGCTCCTGATGATGGATATATTAATGTCCGAAACATGGTAAGCACATAAGAAGTGAAATAAAATGGTAAGTGACATCAAGTTGGTCTTTTATTCTTCAACTATTGAATACAAAGTTTATCGCGGAGCAAAAAAAAAAATATTTTTTGCAGTAAGTTATTGACAAGTGCAGATGGAAAACCTTTTGGTTGTATAGCCATACCAATATGAAGGTGTATGCCCTTAAGAACTTACGACATTTTGCACAGGGAGAACTCTTGTACCCATTATTGTGGTAGTAGGTTTATGCTGATAATTTTCCATCATTTGTGGTAATTCCTTTTCCGTGTTTCAGTAATTCCACACAAGCATAAGTCCTATAAGTTTCAGATGTATTCACACGTCTCTGAGTAACAAAGAAAAAATAACACATCAGATAATATATCTGACCTGTTAACACTTTCGAATGTAGAAAACACAGAACTCTGCTTCTGCTTTCCGTAATTCCTGTCGTGACTTTCAACGAAGTGGCACATAAAGTCAGTTAAGACCCACGGCAGCAATGGATATAAAACAGATGGCCTTCTTTTTGTAGTATAGTTGTTTTTGGATTTATTTTTTGAGTAAGAAAAGTCACTGTCCTAAACTATTCCTTAAATCTTTAAACTATTACAGTTTCCAGTTAGTGTAGGAACATTTCCTAAACGTTCACATTCTTGCTTTTCATACAGGATTGAAAACAAAACGTTTCTATGGATTCTTGTAGCTCAAAGGAGCATTATCGCCCATCAGTTTACGATGAACATGACATATTACCCAATTTGCGGTTCCGTTTGTCAGGAACAAGATATCACTTGACTCTGACAGTATTATGTCTGTCTGTATCCCTGTTTCCTTTTATGTCATGTGCAAGTTACATATAGACCTGCCCAGGCACAACTGCACACACTTCTGTGTCGATTTGATGCAATAACTTCTAAATGAGTTAAATTATGCCTTCATAAAACCACGGTACCTGGTTTAAATTGAGTCCAGTTTTTAGAAACCTTTGGAACCAAGGAAACCGCTGAAACCTTAGCTTGTGATCACGGATAGTAACATAAGTTGGTTGTGGTTTTGTTTCTCATTTACGTTCTATGAAGCAGTTTGTGAACAGATTCATCAGTCCTGCCTTCATATGGTACGAAATTCATCGAGTCGCACGGTCAACGACTATATGATTACTTTAAATTTGATGACTGTTCAATATTATAAAGTACTCACGTTTTTATGTTCTGTGCCTGCAGCGATTATTTTTTTTGTCGTTTATCAGACCGCAACAGCTGTCTCGGAAGTTTTACCGTATACCATTGTTACATCTGCATGTGATTAGAGTCCCCACCCAACCCCCCACCCCCGTTTTCTGTCTGCAGGTCAACTTAACTCATTTCGTAGAAGAATCTCGAAGTGCTGAAATCCAGTTTCTAAGCGGGCTCACAACTTCCGAAAATACTTCTCGAAAAAAAAAACACACAATGTGTTTTCTCCAACACTTTCACAGTTTCCTTTGAAATGCTGTGTTCTAATTGCACAAGGAATATGGATTCTCCTGCCTTTTCTTATGTTCTGGTAACTACTTGAAAAATGGCGTCTTTAACAGCTGAAACGTAAAAGTCGAGATTCTTTCTTTAACAACATGAGTTCTATGACATCACATGCGTTGCACATCAGCCTCTAACTTTTAAAATATATAAAGGAGGGTCTTTATATGTGTAGAGATTTTCGGAATATAAATAATTGTTATTTTGACTGTTTATTTCCCCACCTGTACCTAGTGCAAGGTAAATATAGTTTTTCTTCTCTTATTTTCGTCCAGCAATGAAGTGATTGTTCAAAATGTTTCCACTTTTCAGTGTATTGTTCCTTCACACGGCACTATTGAAGTACAATGCATTATTGTTTAAGAAATTTTCATCGGCGTTTTTTCCTCCATGACATAATTTTTGACTACCAAAGTAGATTAACACTCTGCTCAACTTAACATTCATTATCTCGTTGAAACCGTTTGAGATCCACAAGTAATAAGTGCACGATTCAGCAGCTAAACTATCAATAGCAGTAAATGAGGGACAGTGCGGACTGTCACAACTCCTGACGCGGCTGTCGTATATTTTTGCTTGACACGACGAATCTACTTGTGTACAGAGAAACTGAATCGTCGTCAGTCAATCCTTCAGGGCTTATGAGCTTGCACATCATTGAAGTCATTTATACTAGCTACTTATACTGTGTCTGTGTTTCCAGGTACTTCGTAACGGCCCTAAAATATTGCAATTTAGAACAGTTCAGTAATAATAAGGGCATGTATGCCTCCACCACCCCATATGCCTCTACGGCTTTCATAGAGGAAGCATTGCTTTTGGCTTCTAGGAAAACACACACATAGTATATAATGTTTCTTTTATGGTACCTATGGGGCGTTGCTTGTTATATTCATGAGTCATAAATAGAAGGACTGGTGGGTTGTTACGACGTGTTTTATGGTACCCGGTACACGTTTGTTTGGTTATTGCTAAGAAAATTATTTCGGTTATACGTAATACGTGTTTTGAATAAGGAATTGAGCTGTCTGGAAGGTTCATCAGATGATATTAACATAATGACAAAGCTTTCTTATTGAAAAATTATAAGTGACGACATTTATTTTGATTTCTGTAAACATCATGTCTCGTAACTGTTGTATTGAAAGGGACAAATATCTGACGCAGCGAATAGAAATCCAGTGACAATCTTTGTGCGCACGTGACGATATTACTGCATTTTGGTGCCAGAGTTCAGATAGTGTATAGTCTTAGACTGCACTGTTTTTTCAAATGGTTTAAAAGGAACTCCATGGCCAGTTGTGTGGAATAAGACTCAGTGTGATCAACCAAAATTGTTTAATTCTTATTACATCGCAGTCGCCCCAAAAGTGCAGCCCTAACTACAGTTGAATTGCTGCGCGGTTTTGTGATTTGAACAGGGAAGCTTATTGCCGGGTTCTGTATCTCTTTAATGTTCTGGTTACATTAAATAATTTTTTTAATAACTTGATTATTTTTCGAGTGTAATTCCTTACGCTGTTGTCTAATAGTGGTGTTATTTAGTAAATGATAGAAATTGTTTCGTGTGATGAAATAGATGTTTTTCAATAAAGATTTTGATAAAATGTTATGTTGAAATGTAAAAGTTAAGTACGTTTTAAATAGCGTTTAAAAATTTCAAAATATACATGCCTAGAAAATGTAAACGAAATATTTACTGTTAACAAGTTTTGACGTCGTTACGTACATGTTGGTTGTCTTTCTTTTAATCTCTAGAAAGTGTTATGAAAGCTTATCCTGTTCGCCAAATTCTGGGCCTTATTATTGTAGTCAGGAAACCTTCTTTATTAGGTGCTTCAATCTGGGGGTGTTTATGACAGGAAAATCATGAATGGAATTTTAAAAAGGTAAGTTTTTAATGCTCTTTCAATCCACAAAGCGGAAGCAGAGGACTGGCAGTAAAGTTAGAGATGCGTCTGTTTGTGTGTAAGTAAATAGTGAACGTGGCAAAGACCATAAATCCAATCTTTGCAGTACAACAAATATGACGTAAAAGTCTTCTAAAGCTTATCACCTTTCAACCTCTCCTGATATTCGTAACACATCGTGTCTTCTTATGAAACATTTTTGTAAGGTTTACAAACTTCCCTGCCAACTTTTTGACAAAACAAATTAAAGGTTTTTCTGTGCCCCTTCCTTTTGTAGCATTAAAAGTTGGTGGGAAGTTCGTGGTAGAGTAAAGTAGACTAGGAAACTTAACTAACAGCAATGAGTGTTCTTTGTTTCTCTTAAGAGTGTGCAGTAACCCAGCGCTCTAACATTAAGCTTTTTTCGTTTTGTTTGCCTTGCGGCGATTTGTCTATTTATATTCGTGCTGTTTTTGTAATTTTACAGAATGGTGCACAGGTTGTATTTGTTTATATTTTTTATGTATTTACCCATTTATTCTTTATCTAACATACGCCTTACTTACTTACTTTCTTACTTACTCCATAGAGCAGAGTCCCTCTTGAGAAACTAAATGGTTTTCAGATAGTCAAGAAAATCCCCTCATTTTATGGAACCCGATGGTTTATTACCGCATTCACAACTTTCCTAGTCCTGAGCAAGCTTGATCCCGTCCATATCCACATAACCCACTTCTTGAAGATCCATGTTATTGTTATCCTCGAATCTACGTCTGGAATCCCAAGTGGTCTCTCTCTCTCATGTTTCCTCACCAAAACCCTGTATACGCCTCTCCTCTCTCCCTACTGCTACATATCCCGCCCATCTCATCATTCTCTATTTTATCACCCGAACAATTCTGTGTAAGGTGTACAGATCATTAAGCTCCTGATTTAATATAAACCTTGTTTACCAAAATTGTTGTTTTGTCCATTAGCCAGTATAGAGCAAGTTATAAAATTCTGCGGGTCAACCGATTGATCCCGCAGAGTCAATGGTCGGGTGTTCGAATGTACTGAATCACAGTACGATGGGCTACAATTCCGGTAGTTTTGGATGTAATGTTAACCTCGATTACATTTTTCTCCTAGCTTTCAGGTTCTCAGGTTCTTCTTAGAAATGGCAAACTTACCGCTTTCAGGTTCTCAGGTTCTTCTTAGAAATGGCAAACTTACCGCCTACTGTCAGAAGAGAGTTACACTTTTCAAGTATAAGTGATTAGTGCCATCATTATCCAAATCAGAATTACCAAGTTCCCTGCAAATTCCAGAGTCGCGGTTGATAAATTTTGCAGATGTTTGCCTCTCTCATTGTCATATGAAACCTTACACACAACCATGTAGCCAGAGAGGTCCAGCAGTTCTGCTCATTGCCCTGCTAAGTTTGACGGTTCATACTTGTCAAAAAATATCAGTCTGTCAGTCAAGCAGTCCGTCAAGCCTAACTCGCGGATCTTTTTTACAATCATGCCAGTTACATGCATTCCACAACATAAATATTTGTCTCGGTTACACTTAATGCCATAGCTGAGAGATAAAAACATTTGTAGGGATAAATCTCATTTTGCTGTGTGCAATACAAAATAAGCTTAAAGTTTTAATAAAAAGGAAGATTAATGAAAATAATAAATTATAATTGAACCAAATGAGTATTATGCTGTGAGGTGTAAGGAGAAGATGTCAGACTAACCAATCGCGCAAAATCTACCTCCCCCCAACATAGGAGCATATAAGATACCACATATGCAGTCACAATTTGCTCCTAACCCTACACCTACCCAACCGAAGAGATCCACGCCCAGCTACCTACAAATTCATTGACCCAATAGACATCCCACCAACATATTATATAAAACTCTTTTCGCAAGAAAGTTGTCAAAACTTGAAGATGGCCGCTATAGGCCGAAACATGTAGCTGTTCTTTTGCTAATGAACGCCATCATTTAGCCATATATTTATAGTTGTGTTTTTGACTGAATTTACCTCACCATAGAGTATTATGTTCTATATCGTTCGTAGAACTTGTCCTTAATGGCTATGATGTTTCCTATACGCAATTTCGACTTCACGGCTTTGCACTAAACATTATCCTTTTTATTGTTTTGATAAGTATATTGTAAAACTGGTCTAGAGTGGAGAACGTATTTAAACTATGAGGTTTGAGGCGACAGGCACCTAAACTTGGGTACACGAGGGCAGCGTTTGAATTAATTGTAAAATCTTACTCCTTAGTGGTTTGCGGTTACTAGAAAAACGTAATCCCCGAAGCAGTTTCTTGTCCTGTCTCTTGCACAAGCGAGTCGTATAATTAGAAAGGCATTTTTTAACTTACGTGTTTATTGGATAGTGTATTTCTCATACTTTTGTGTTATAGAAATAGCGATTTTATTGGCCTATATTTCACACCAATTAATAAGTAGAAATTTGTGAATAGTCATAAATTTAAGACAGGTATAGCCAGTACGTTTGTATTATATCATAATGTTTGACGCTGCTGAACAGAAGTGTGACAATGTGTGTCAGGATTTAAACCTACCCCCTGGCAGCGATTGGTGCAAAATGTGACATTCGAGCGTTTCGTTTGTAAGACAGTAGGAAGAACAGGAGCAAGAAAAGTGCTAGAAGATAAAGGAAGATACCCGAGTGATGAAGGATATAAGGAAGAACAGGCCTTTTACATTAAACGATGTAAATGGTGACACGTAATCAAAAAAAATTACAAATATTTAACATTATTCGGTTCTGAGTACTTTGTGGGGTCTCAGAGTTGAAAGTACAAATATACAAAATATTCAAACAAAAAACACTCGTCCTTAGACGTAGACGTAAATTACAGGGCAAGAGAAGTTTAACTGAAGTGGGGTTTAAACAAGTTATTTGTAAATTTGTGGACAGTTCATTTGCCTCAGTATAGCAAGTCATTGCCGGGTTACGAGCCATTTGTAGTGAACCTCTGGGCTCCATAGAATGTAAGAAATTTATTGGCAAGCTAAGCGACTATTAGCTTTTGAAGAAAGACCCAGGTGCATGGAAGTAGTTTATACTAACTCCTAAGTGCGTCTATAAAGTTTTAACAAAATACACAGACTTTTGTGATATGTTTCAATTTCCTGTTACGGGATTGTATTTCGCTATCTGGCCCCGCACGCGGGATTGGGTCGCTAGAAGTGTCGGGGGTTTGAAAAATGTGAATTTCTTATCCACTACCAACTACAACCATTTATACTCACCTGACGTTGCAGAAGAAAATTTCTGGTACACATCACATACCTTCCCCAGATGATTTGGAATACCTTGTTTACAGGAAGCAGTGCGGCTAGGGGCACTTGTAAGTCACCGACTACTAGCTTCAGCTTTACGATAACGGTCTGACATCCTGACTGTCATGTGCACTGCAAAATGCGGTTACAATAAATTGTGTACGATTTTTAGTTTCCCATTGAAACTTCATTTAATGTGTATGCACGGATGCTGTCAATCGGTAGGTACATGTAGGATAGACAGCAATAAATACGGTTGTTGTGCGTATATATATAATTGTGTAATTTGTTATTGATACAGATATGTAGGTCATTTAAGCGTCTGTTTCAACTATATAGGTTATGAAGAATTTAGGGAGATTGGAGTAGGACCGTGCATGGCGATTATACAGTGATTTTGATGGAAATGGATGTGCCTCATTTAACAATTGTTAAATTGAATTTTACTTTGTCTAACAACACTAACTGAAGTGAAGAAATTATGTAGTAAATAAAACGGAGATGGAAAAGTGATAAAGAATATTGGGGAGGTAAGGAGTTCGAATGAAATTGCTATAAACTATTTGACGATATACTGATTTATTTTCGGTAATTTAGGTTTAGAATTTCAGCTGTAGTGTTCATACAGCGTCGCTTGCGATGGGAAGATAAGCAGGTGTTTAAATATTAGACATTAAATCTAGTTTCTACCAACATTTAGTAATTCTGAGGTGTGCCATCTCCGTTGTGTGTTTAAACTATATGGTGAAGTAAATTCAGTCAAAAACACAACTATAAATATATGGCTAAATTATGGTGTTTATTAGCAATAGAAAAACTACATGTTTCGACCTATAGCGGCCACCTTCAGGTTTTGACAACTAAAAAAAAATAAAGAGAATAAGGAGAAGTA
>Ga0123357_10009910_pt1 | contig 12064 bp, 5 predicted proteins | sample TergutEmb28metaG_FD_89873 | JGI IMG/M metagenome (GOLD analysis project Ga0123357, IMG submission 89873) | Embiratermes neotenicus P4 segment gut microbial communities from Petit-Saut dam, French Guiana - Emb289 P4 | ecosystem: Host-associated > Arthropoda: Insects > Digestive system > Gut ...
GTAACTGGTTTGCAGCTAGTCAAGAGATTCCCCGCATTTCACGGAACCCGAAGGTTCATTACCGCACTCACAAGCGTCCGCCAACTCTCTATATCCTGGGCCAGCCCAATCCAGTCCATATACCCACATTCCACCTCCTGGAAATCCATCCTAATATTATCCACCCATCTACGACTAGGTCTCCCCAGTGGTCTCTTTTCCTTCGGTTTCCCCACCAAGACCCTATACACCCCCCTCTCCTCACTCATATGCGCCACATGCCCAGCCCATCTCATTCTTCTCGATTTTATCACTGAATATATATATATATATATATATATATATAGACAAAGAGAGAGAGAGAAATTTGCCTATGTAGTTATGTTTTTATCCTCTTAGATTTATTTGATCTCGCTAATGATGTTTAGTGATAAGAACAAATTATGAAATTGTGGGTTTTGCTGTTCTCACACACGTGAACATTAAGGTTGCTCACTGTTTTCTGGAGTGCGACGTTGAGTCTGAGCTACATTGCTAACTGTGTACCAAAATACACGCAATATTATTCAGTTCGCATGTTTTTTCCAACCTCACGTTACCCACTCCCCCTTCTGGTCAATTACTCTCGGACAATCACAGCGTCTTCCTCTCTCAGAGCGACAAGAATCGGTGCGCAGGTAAAGTAAGTGAAACTCTAGTGCAGCGTATTTTAATCTGTAAAATAGGTTTCCAGATGTGAGGTGAAAAGATAGATTATCAGTGCACGGCAGTAAGCATTCGTAACAATTACCTTGCACTGAACAGAATTACTGTTCATTGTAACATACAAGTCTTATCCGTGGGCCGCACCGCTAGGCTGTCTCGTATATGGAACTTTTGTTCTTCTTATAATAAAACCAACTAGATGCACTAATTTCTCAAATTTATTTCTGGAATAAAATTATACATGTTTCGGAAAGTTCCTCTGTCCATCATCAGGAGTTTTTCACCGTAAACACAGCAATGGTATATGTCATACAGGTTTGCTGACAGCTCCTGATCCTGCTCACAAGCTGTCAGCAAACCTGTATGACATATACCATTGTTGTGTGTACAGTGAAAAACTCCTGATGATGGACAGAGGAACTGTTCGAAACATGTAGAGTTTTATTCCAAAATTAAATTTGAGAAATTAGTGCATATATTTTGTTTTATTGGAAGAATAAATCACGATGCACGGTCATCAGAACGTCAAATTCGTGACTTTTGTTGTCGTGGAACGGAACTCTCATGACCTTTCCGGACAGCTGGCTGTGGCCATTCGAGCCGCACCTGCGGGAATGTTACTTAATTGTAGTATTCTAACAAACGGTTCGCAAAGGGGGCCAAGACAATATCAAGGTCACGTGCATGAGCTGGGCCGGAAATAGTTCTGTTAAAACCTCTACCCCGTAAGTAATTGTGAGATACAACGTGGTATTATAATTGAAAATTAATAATGAGAGAACACAATTAGAGTAACCGATAAAAATAAGATTCGAGTTTGTGCTCTTTTGGAGCCAATATTCTTTACAATATTCTATTCAGTACTTTTCGATCCTAATCTCTTTCAACGCATCTTTATTTCAGCTACAAATACATTGCTGATAGATTAATCCTAATTCAGGTAACACATCGCAAACAGTCAGCAAATATACTTCCTTTTTGTATTTCTTCAAATGTAAATAACACCAAGAAATATGTTGTACAGCGTTACATATGTAAAATATATTTCTATATTACATTTTGTGCTTAATATTTGTTATAAGGAACCGCTTACTATAAATAAAATATCAAAACAGGATCGACATGCAACAAAAATTGAATAGGCCAGCCAGTTTTTAGGAAGACACACATACTTCACAGAAATCCATTTCATAGCTTCGAAAAAAAATCTATAGGGAAAGCGCATGGACGAAAGGAAGGACGGGACATTTACTATAAACGTCTAAGATCAAGCGTCTCTTGCAGGAACAAAATTTCTTTTTTGAAATTTTCACTATACATAAGTAATAAATGATGCACCTCGACATTCAAGAGTGCGTATCCCTAGAGAAAAATTTTCTGATACATTAGAACAGTGCTACCTAAAGTGCGGTATGAATACATTAAGAGGCAGTTTGTAGGTGGAATATCAAAAGTATGTCCACTGGTTAGTGGGCCGTGTAGCTCAGTCGGTATAGCGACTGACTACGGGCTGGACGGTCCGGGAACGAATCCCGGTGGAGACGAGATTTTCCGCCCGTCCGGACCGTCCCTGGGGCGCACCCAGCCTCCTGTAAAATGGGTACCGGGTCTTTCCCAGGGGTAAAGTGCGGCCGGGACGTGCTGCTGACCACCCACTTCCCTCTAGTGCCGCGATCATGGAAGAGTAGAGCTATACCTCTACCCATCCTCTGCGTCACACCGGGCTTGTAACGGGATCACTTTACCTTTACCTTTATGTCCACTGGTTATTTCTACTACATAATAAAATCTGGAAGCGAGAAAACTCTAATATGACAAAAAATAAGTGAGAATTAAGGAGAGGAGAAAGGACCATGCTCTCTGTAAGTTAGAAGTTAAAGTGCGGCCCACCATTACAAGAAAGGTGACACTATTCCTTACTGAAATTACTAAGCAAGAAGCTGGTCTCATCTGGGAAGGGAACAGCATTTCCTTACGTCATTAATTTTTATTCTTCAAATGTGAGCTCTTGTATAGACACTATTGTTCACACAGCACATTATTATTTCCTGCAAGAAGCGTTACGACAACGGACGGTTTGCTTTCTTAAAGACCTTCTAGTCCTAGTTCTTCGCTGGCCAATAAACCTTGCAGGACCAGACTGGTCAGAGCGACGGTTGCTTCTTCTGGTGCAACACTTGCTCCACTTCCTAGCATTCAGCTGCATGAAGTTGAACATTGAGGTCACATCCTCCGACAGCGCGGGACAGACCCATGGAAGAGCGTCATGTCAGCTGGACAGACCTCATCCAAGGGTGGAATGATGTCGGCGCATTGAAATGCGTCCCGGCAGTTCTGAAGGTTTTATTGGAAACTTGAATTTTAAAATGTCTCTGAAGGCCTCACTCTCAAAATTGATTGGTTTTTCGCTGAACAAAATTTTTCCAGCTCCACAAATTTTACAGCGTCATTTGGAGGATTTTCTGCAGATGGAGAGTTGGAAAAGATGTGAAATGAAGCGCTCGTGAACAATTTTAAGGCATTATACTTCATTTCACAGAAAAACTAAATATTTCAGTGAGTGTAGCCATTTTATGGATTGCGATTGGCACACATTATTTTATGAACAGCTTAAGTAGTAATGATGCCAGCCACTACATCGTGACCCTCTTGGAACATAAGGACAACATTAATTTTCTGAGATGGGAAATGGAAATGCTGAAGACCAATAATCAAAGACGAAGACCAGAATGCACAGAGCCGCCGTTCGCTCGCCCTAAAAGACTTGATCATGTTGTCGCTTGTGTTGAGCATTGTTTACAACGTTGCTCCAGAATTACGTAACGCCGTACAAACTTCACATTAACAGCATTCTTCTTCTGAAAGCATGCATACAGATTCCATGTCATAAATGTATACTCTTCATACACAAAGCCTTAATAAAATTTGCAGATGTCCGGGAATCGAATCCCGTTGGGGGGCGAGATTTTCCGCACCCGTCCAGACAAACCCTGGGTCCCACTCAGCCTCTTATACAATGGGTACCGTGTCTCTTTCGCGGAGGTAAGCCACCGGGGCATGCATTGACAACCTACCCCTATCTAGCGCCGAGGTTAACGAAGAATACTATTAAATAAACTAGGAGGAGTAATTGCATTAGCTATATCAATCGCAATCCTATCCATCATACCAACACACAAATCTAAATTCCGAGGAACACAATTTTACCCAATCATTCAAGTATTATTTTGAACAATAACAAATACAGTAATCTTACTAACATGAATCGGAGCCCGACCAGTAGAAGACCCATATATCTTAACAGGACAAATTCTAACAACGTTATACTTCTACTACATAGTAAACCCAATAATACGAGTACTCCCCCTCTGGGCCTTCGTAGCCTGTTCTAGGGTGAACTTTACCTTTACTTTCCTAAAATAAGTAGGAAACTAAGGATAATAGGCTGAGTGACCCTCAAGATATTTACACATCGGATACTCGTAGTATCTCCTAGACAATATTGTTGACAATTGGGAGCTGAGGAGTTCCATAGTGCAATGAATTCTAGTGGCATAGTAGTAGTAGACTAATAATAATAATAATAATAATAATAATATTAAATCTTACATAGTTACACGTGGACATTCAAGCCTTCTGGGATTTTACGCCATGTGGACTGCTAAGTAATTACCGACGTTTGGAAGGAAAGCACTACTGCCAACTTCAGGTCAATCAATGCAACGAGAGTAGCCGCGTCTTTTAATCTGCTGATTCAGAAACCCCGCTTCAGGAACCGCATATCTCCCATCATTCTGTCGTATTCTGGTAACGGCAATGCACGGCATATGACGGAGGGAAATTGTATGATTACTGAATCAGTGACAAAAACGTGTTCCAACACAGTTGCAGTTATTTCTTATACGACTTTTCATTCGTAGCGAGAAATTCTTCTCACACACTATAGAACGATTTATAGTTTAAGAAAGAACAAACGGTAGAGCGTTGATAACTTTGAAAGTATAAAGTAATATCTATAGAAGTAATGTAGGCTACTTTCGTTCATTGAAATGTTTAATTATGCGGTGTAGCATTTAAGAAAGGCGGCATGTATATACATAGATAACATCACTGCGTGTCAGATACAACCTGACTAACAGCCACACCGTTGCCCTTCATGCTTCACGCAATACTCGTATATCGGGTGTGATCCAGTGGATGTTGAGAATAAAATCCCAGTCAAACTCAAGAGGCAAAGTTCTAATTTTCTCCATTATGTACAGTACAGTAGATCACGAATCACGATGTAGGTTTATATGTTTTGGTTTAACTACATTCTGACGTCAAACAAATAATTCCGAAGAGAACTCAAAGCTTGCTTTCCTACTGCATATGTTTCCGCGTGTACGGGTAAATTTATGTTACCCTTCATGTTTGTTTTTTATAAATAACTCATTGCCGCAGTAGAGAGGCTGTATATTCGAATCGGAGATTTTCTTCTTCGCCATGTTTGTAATTTTTTCTTACAGTCAATATTACATCTAAAACACATATACATGTTTATTGTCTCTCTCCTTCTTGTAATTCACACGCCTTTCTCACGCGATCTATAATTTATCACATTGAAACCGAAAGCCAGCAAAATATTTTCGAGTGGCTGTCATGTAACAATTTTAAAATTACACAAAAAGAAAAGAAAAAAAATACAAAAAAAAAATCATCAAACAAAATTGCACACTTTCCCAAGGTGTGTTACGAAACACCAATTTGGGACCTAAAAGTAAAGGGTGTTTCCATCTCACAAGTTGCCCCGTCCGCCGTACTTTTTCATTAACTTCAGAAAATTAGAAATGACGGCGGTGGGTGTTCACCGATAGTTCAATAATGTTGGAGTGAATTTACGTGAAAATCGGTATATTAGTTTAAAAGTTGAAATGGGATGCATACAAAGAGCAGTATGGTTTCGGAAGCCTATTTTTCCCACTTTAAGAGAAATTATGCTGAAGATGCTTGTAACTTACCACACTTCGTACTTCAAAATGCGTTTCTAGTCAAGAAGCAATTGAAATCTACATCTGAGGACATGTTGCAAGAAAAGGCTGTCTCTGGTTGAAATTCTGTCTGTAGGAATCTAAGAGTAGTGACAAATTTCGAAAGTACTTTTGTATAATTTCGCTGCATTTAAAATATTCTTGGGATATGAAACGCAGATCACAATAACGAAGTTTCTAAAAAATGATGTTAGTATTTTAATTGTAAGTATTTACTTAATGCGATTACATGAAACGGAAAAAGCAACTTATTATTAATAGAAATTATATTTTTACTACCTGGTATATTATTTCGATATGAACTATGTATGTAGGTGGACATATATCTGGTTTCTACTGGAGTTGTAGCCTTGTTTAATTCATGTTACATTTTATTTGTTACTAAACTAGCGTCGCCGATCTCAGTAGCCGCGCGGTCTAAGGGGTGGGTCTGCGGCCACTCGGTTGCTGGGATTGCGGGTTCGAAACTCTCCGGGTGTTGTGTGTTGTCAGGTACAGGCCTGTGCGTCGGTGTGATCACTCGTCCAGTAGAGTCCTACCGAGTGTGGTGTGTCTGAGTATGATTGCGCAGCTTTGATAACGAGGAGGCCGTAGCTCACTAGGGGCTGTTGCACTATAAAAATGATTTATGCTTAAAAGTAGTTTGTATTAACTAAAATTTATTCACCACAAAAATAAAAAATATATACTGTGTTATACAAATGTCAACACTGTCGTCGTTGTACTTCAATTCCATGTATGTAAGGCTATATATATATATATATATATATATGTGTGTGTGTGTGTGTGTGTGTGTGTGTGTGGGCTTGCATGTACACATTCGAATAATTTTATTGTTTTTGTATGTGGTATGTTATATGTAAACTGTGTTCTGCCGCTCAAAAACTGGGGTCGTGGGTTCGAAAACCACTAGGAACGAACGTAGTACGAAAGCGTTTTCTCTGTTTTGTCTTGAGTAGGTGGAGGGGAATTTTCGATGGGCCACTCTCTGTTCCAAGGGTCCTACCAACTCCATAAAAACGTTCTGAAAACCGCAAAGACTAGACCTTGAGCAATGTTGACGTATAGGACCCTACAATAATAATAATAATAATAATAATAATAATAATAATAATACCGCGTGATGATAAGTCCTTAGCCCAACAAAGAAGGAAGCAAGCTCGGAAGCATGTAAAGGATGCGCGTCATTTCAACAATATCGAGACGCGAGCTGTCATCAATTGTTTTTTGTCCCGGAAGGCAAGGCGCCGAAGGAAATTCATGCCATTCTGACAGAAACATTAGCTTTATTCCTTCCTGGTCGGACTAAGGACTTATCAGCACCACTGTAATAATAATAATAATAATAATAATAATCATGACGAGGAGGAGTAAACGTAAGGTTGTGCATGTAGGATAAAATGTATGCTATTCATATCCGTGCACTAATTTTTAAAATTAAAAAATATACCAACAAATGCACCACACTACAAGGTAGAGTTTCTACGACTAGAACACTAGAAATCCGAGTTCTAGTTTGTTTGACGTAGAGACTTTATATTGTCGCGTGATGCATTTGTTGAAATGTTCTTGAATATAGGACAGGAATGTATATTAATTTACATTAAAGGAATTTCAGATTAGGCAATTTTTAAATAAATAATAAGATTTGTTTTCATTGACACAAATGCAGTTTTACACAGTGAATATCTATAATGTGTATTTACTATGATTGATAACGTAAGTGAGCGACAGACACAGAGATAGTGTGTGTGTGTGTGTGTGTGTGTGTGTGTGTGTATGTGAATAGCTCATGCGGCATGTGCATACATACTCCGTACTACACAATGCGGAAATACACACACATAGGTTATATAGTTGGTCACATGCCCAATTCCGACTTATGCTAAATTCGACTTTTACCGGAAATTCGGGAACCTAACTATTATGTAACTAGAGGTGTTTGGAAACTGGTCGTTAAAATGTCAACAGGTATGCCCCTGTACGTAATTTAAGCACGCACTGTGATACAGCGAAGCCTACATTCGCTTTGTGCAAACTGTTAGCTCCGTACCCGGCTTGCAGTTCGAAATTTCAGTTTTGGCCTTGGGAGTGGCTGTTCTGAGTGATATCTTGCGATCCTCATGGAAATATGTGAAAATGGTGCTTACAAATAATTTGGGTGAAAGTCATAGTGCAATGAGTGGCAGTCTTGCTTTCTGTTTGGTAGAAAACGAAATCGATTCCTAGCCAGAAGCCTGGCATTAGTAGGAATATTTGGAGATACAGGAGAAAATCCCAAATATTTTGCTCATAGCAGAAATTAAAAAGGTCTTCTACCTCTCGTAAAAAGACCAAAAACTTTAAGCACGAAGCTCCGTTCTTATCAGTTGTTGGATTTCGATTGGTTTTCTGTAGGATTAGGCAGTGTAGTGTCACTCCTCGTCCCCTGCTACTGTCACCGTAAGAATGAATGCTTCTCGTGACCTCCTTTTCCCTTCTGTGTCTACCCAAAATTCCCGGACCTGCTTAAGATTCTTTAACACCTAACACTGTGTACAGTGCTAATACATGACGTCACTTCTTCCAACGCCATGTGAGAAGGCCATTGTTATTAGAATTTTTTAAACGTGAGGACAAACCACAAAGTAAGGACGAAACAGGAATAAGGAGCTCTTATGAAAGTGACACAGGCTAGATTGAAATTGTCTCAGGTTTAGTGAAGAAGTTCTTATGACGGAAGGGATTTTGAGTGCAAAATAACAATTTAATTATTCTCACGACCTGTATCTGTCAACCAAATGAGAAGTACGTTCGGGAGCGGACATTCTCGTGTTTTCGAATTCAAGAGGAAAGAAGCATTACAAAGGGACTTTAGCGCCCGAGAAATTAGATAGTTGTACTGATTCCGAGCCGAATTACAGAAACAGATATTCCAAAAAGGAAGGTTATGTTCCTTATTTCAAGGTTTCACAACATTAAATGTGTAGAAACCTACCGACTTAGGTTCCAGTACAATTTTGTTTTGAAAAACAGACGCTACAGAAATCAAATAGGTTGTGAATGTGTCTACGATAAATAGTTATAATTTATACCGGTGCTGGACTCCCGTCAGGAGCAGGCATTTTTTCTTTGCCACTGAGAAATTACCTTCTACGGGGATTAACCAGGTTCCTATTTTGGGTTCGGCCTTTGGAGATAGAAAAGTGAAGCGTGGCTCTGACCACCACCCTCCATCCAGTGTCAGCGTTAATACTTGTAGTTTTATCTTCACTCTCACATAAATTTTCATGGCAGTATATTTGACAGGGTGTTAACCATGGGGAAAAAATCGAACATAGAGATGTTGGTTTTGACGTTCGTGTGACGGTGCATCCTTAATAGGAAATGACGTGTGAGACCAACTAGATGCAACAATTATGATTTATTAATAATCCTTTATATATATTACTGCATATGGGTTTCAGCACTTCAAGTGCTGAAAACCATATGCAGCAATATACGGCCTAGCGCTCCTGAAGATGGGCATAATGATGCCCGAAACATGTTGAGTTAAGGGATTATTAATAAATCATAATTTTTGCATCTATTTGGTCTCACACGTCATTTCATAGAGATGTTAATTTGAATGTATTTATGAAGAGGAATAAAAAAGAAAAAAATCGTTCTCTGCTACCTCATTTTACGAAGTGGGTTATTTATTCATAGTAGCAATAACTTCTAACTTCTAAACCTAGCATTCGTTTCGAACCAAAATATTAAGTAAGCCTACTCACGACAAGCAATGCTGCCTTAAGGAGAATGTGGCATCTTGCAAAAACAACCGCGAATAGTTTGAAAGCTTGCTGTACATACCTACAGATCATTACCATGCACTGCATGACAGGGCATTTTTGACACGATCGAAACAAGCACTAATTTTTTTTTTTTTTACAAAGAAAGACTATTAGTCCATTACTGTTTATGTATTAACCTTAGTTCCGTTTCTATCGAAAATTTCCCTGCAACTGTAACCTGTAAACTCACTGTGCTGGCACATGTTAGTTGTTGCATAAGCTAGCTATTGATCTAAAATAGGTACACAATGAAATGTTAAAAAAAAAAAATTGTCGTCAAAACCGTACAGAACTGAATGGAAGGATCAACAACCCGAAATTAGAATTCTTAATGGAATGCAGGCCTATTCACGCCGGCATGAAGTTGCATTCTGTTTTCACGGTTGGATGTCTACAGTGCATTCTACTTCCACACATGTAACAATGAATGGGACAGTGCTGCAAAATGAAAAGTACGTTTTCTGAAAAATATGTCGCTTTTGATAAGCAGATAAGGAAATGTCACCGATGGGACTTCTAAATAAATAGGTATGGGTATTTAGTCAATAACACAAGAAATTTGTTGTGTTATTAACTAAATACCCATACCTATTTTTTTACACACACAACGGGGATGGCACATTTCAGGGACCTCTAAAGTTGATTCCAGCCCGGATTTGTGCAAGTTTATATTGATTCCACTCTATTTAAATATCGCTAAAACTGACTGATCCGTGTAGGTTTTTTTTTTGTTTGTTTTTGTTTTTGTTTTTGTGTAGTGCAAGTGACTGAGCAATTTGTAGTTGCTCAAAGGCACTAGAATTTTGGAATGTCAGCATGAACATCAAATATTCTGCATGAGATTTTCGTGTACCTCCTCTGGGTCCTACACAAGGTACCGAATAGTAAATCAAAGGAATCACAACTATTCCCTTCCAGATCCTTTCCAATTTATCCAACATTTACCATTGAAACTACACAGGTTGAAATAGTCAGAAACTAATCCACAAAAGCATTTATAGAATGCAAGTGGTTATAAATAAATTATATTTTCTCTGTTAGATATAGGTGTGTCTGTCTTCGGATAAATTAGAATGAAAGTCACGGTTTCTCTGACCACGTACTTTGCCCAAACAGTGAAGGTGGTGGGGATTCTGCGACATTGCATGCCTCACCTAAGTCTACAGGTATTACCGTTGCACCGCGTTCACCTGCTGCGGCTTCCCTCCAACTTTCTTCACATCTTTAGGCTTGGAGAAAACTTTCACCATGTTCCTGTCTGTCTGCTGATGTGATCACCGACAGGATAGTACCCTACGGTCTTAACAATTCGGTGTCTCTTCACATTCATGTCTAATATGAAATAAATCTGACGTATTAAGCAATGTGGTTCGTAAAATTTTAGAAATTTTGCTCGAAAACTTAATTTTAATTGTCCACTTTCTTTCATGAATCAGCAGAAAGCTTCCAGAGTGCAAGAAATATTGCTCAGAAATAATACGCTTGTATCCTGGTGGTATGTTATCAGTGCCTGATTCTATACAGCAGTCTTCTGGATTATGGTAGTCCGCGGTCTGGTAGATGGGTACCACTACTTCAGAGGAACGTGCTATACCCTTCTCAGATTTCTACACAGAACCCACTAAGACATATCCGTGGTAGTGAGGGCTATTTTTTTAAATACTACATTCTACTCTTCTTGTTACGGGGGAGGGGAAATGTCTTGAAACAAAAGAAGTGAAAGACGAGAGGACAGAATATCTTCCTTGTATTTTACTGTGTTTCAAATTACATTTATATGTATTTTCAGAAGAGATAAAAAGTTATTTCTCTGAAGATGAGAGCTCATTTAAATAACGTACACGAATTTGTTTCCTACTGTTAAGAAAGCATTCTATAAGCGTTTAGTGATGTGAAAGAAAAGGCCCCTGTATTGAGAGTGAAAGAAAGAGCTGTAAATGTGTGAACTGAAGGTACACAAATTTACCAGTGCTTTAAAACCTCAAGCCACTAACAGACCGTGTGACTTTAGAAAGAAAGGAATAGAAACAGGAAATAGAAAAGGCAATTTATTACTAAACCAAATTATTAGTGTGACTGGCATACATTACAACCACATCCCATTATGACAGAGAAGTAAATCCTGTAGCTTGGATTGCAAAATAAATAAGCAACTAAACATGTCGCGAATATCATTCTACGTTAAGCTGTCAGTTTTATTCTTTAACGCGATATTTTAATGGTAGCTGTATACAAGACATACTGGCCATGTTAATGTAAGCTGTGCCTTAGGAAAATGGAGGGAAAGCCACGTAAGGCTGCATTGCTATAGTTAGTTCGAATCCAAAATGGTAAACACTGCGCCATATATTCCGGTTCGGATCATGCCTGTGTTTATCCTACATTAATTGTCTATTCTTACTGCGTCGACTTCTGCTCATATTTGTGAGCATTAGGCCGATAAATATTTGGGGGGGGGGGGGGGGTTTTTAGCCGAATCGAATTTATGGCTTAAGGGTGGAATTATATTCTCTTAATCTTAAAAAAGAGTTTTAA
>Ga0123357_10009911_pt1 | contig 12064 bp, 8 predicted proteins | sample TergutEmb28metaG_FD_89873 | JGI IMG/M metagenome (GOLD analysis project Ga0123357, IMG submission 89873) | Embiratermes neotenicus P4 segment gut microbial communities from Petit-Saut dam, French Guiana - Emb289 P4 | ecosystem: Host-associated > Arthropoda: Insects > Digestive system > Gut ...
CAAATCCTGTTGCGCCCGACGCAGACGCGCGGCCTGCTCTGCGCGAACATACGGCTTGGTGGACGGTTCGTCATCCGGCTCGCCCGGCACCGGAATGGGGACGTCCGGCCCGTAGTCGTTGATCAGCGTCTCGGCGTCCAACCCAAGATCGGCTAGGGCTTTTTCCGTCAACTGCTCGACACGCATGCGCTGCTCGATGCGGGCCATCTCGTCGCGGTGGGCACCATCGACCAAGCCTTGCAGCCCCGCCGCATTGTCGCGCGTCACTGCCCTGGCTTGCGCCAACGCCGTCTGAGTGGCCAAACGGGCCGCGTCAGCCTGGTTTTTCACCTCGCCAGCCCGTGCCACTGCCTCGTCGACAACGCCGGCCAGCCATTCGGCGCCGATCTGCACCGACCGGGCCACCTCCGCCTCGCGCCGCAGCCGTTCTGCCCGCTCGACGGCAGCCGTCCGCTTCGCCCGCTCCTGCTCTGCGGACGCCATCAACGCGTCTGCCCGTCCAGCCAGGGCCGTCGCCCGCTCCTCAACGGTACGCAGCGCCAGCCGCGCCTCCATTTCTTTCTCGCGGGCCCACCCAGTGGCCTGCGCCGTTTGATCCTTGGCGCTCGGGTCTGGCTCACCAACGGGCCCGTCGGCGCTGGCTGCCTTCAGGCGCTGCTGCAACCCGGCTAGCGAAGCCTCATCCTCGGCCCGGCCTTGCTCTGCCTCGTCCAAGGCCACCTGCAGACGACCTGCTTCGGCTTTCGCCGACACAGCCTTCTGTTTGGCGGCGCTCAACTGTTCAGCCAAGGCGCCCATCGCCGCGTCCGACTCGTTCAGCTGGGCCAGCGCCTCTTCACGATGTGCCCTCGTTTCAGCTTCTAGCGAAACGGCGGCTGCCATTTCTGCGCGCACCTGTTCAGCTGCCTGACGGGCCTCTTCAAGGTCAGATTCAGTTTGACGCAACGCCGCCTGCGCCTGCAACAAGCTATCAGCCCCGACGGCCCCACCCCGCGCCTGCCATGTGCTGATGACATCACCGTCGCGCGTCACTGCCGTCAGCTGCGGATGCGCCGTCACCGTGTCGACGGCGTCCGCCAGCCCGTCCACGACGACGACGCCACCCAACGCATGGCGCACAGCCCCGGATAGGCTATCGTCAGCCCGCACAACGGACGACGCCCAACGCGCACCAGATGGCGCCGCATCCAGGTGCTCGACGTCGTCCACGTCGCGCACCAGCAGCGCGGCCCGGCCGGTGTTTGAGCTTTTCAGCCAGTCAACGGCCGCACGAGCCGCCTCAAGATCGGCCGCCACAACAGCCTCAGCCACCGGGCCGAGCGCCGCCGCGATGGCGGCCTCCCAGCCTGGCTCGACGGTGATGTGAGCCGCCAAACGCCCGGCGATGCCCGCCACCGTGCCCGAATCGGTCAGCTGCGCCGACACGTCGGGGCCAAGGCTCAGCGTCAACGCCTCGACGCGAGCCTCAAGCGAGGCCACCCGTTGGGCAGCGGCCATGTCTTTTTGACGCAGCCCCTCGATGTTTTCGCGGACGGCCCGCCACGCAGCCTCGGCCTCATCAAAGGCCGAATCAAGCCCCTGCTGCCCCACGTCAAGCGACGCAATACGCGCCTCCATCGCCTGATAATCGGTCATCGCCTGGGCGGTGCGCACCTCGGCATCACCTAGTGACAAGCGCAAACGCTCGTGCGTCGTCTGCCGCGCCTCAAGACGCGAACGCAGCGCACCCACCTGCCCCGTCAACCGGGCCAAACCCTCGCGGCGATCCGCCACCGCCCGCAGCGCCCGCGCATAGGCCGACTCAGCCGCCCTGGCCTCGCGCTCTGCCGCCTCTCGGACGGCCGTGGCCTGCGTCAAGCCATCGGCTGCCGTGTCGATCTCGCCGCGCAACGCCTCTTCACTAGCCCGCATGGCATAAGCCTCAGCCTCAAGCACCTCGGGGTCAAGCATGCTGACGGGCTGATCCTGCGCGTCCGACGCGTGCGCCACCCGCTCAGCGGCAATCGAGAGTGTTGACGCCACCCGCTCGCGCAGGGCCGTCAAGTTGTACCAAGCTTCTTGCGCCTCGCTCAGCCGCGGCAGCGCCTCAGCCGCCGCCGCCTCAGCCGCCGCCTCGTCGTCTCTGGCCTTCTGCAAAGCAGCTTCCGCGCCGACGCGCAACCGCTCATGCTCTGCCTCGGCCATCACATCGGCTTCAAGTGACGCCTGCGCGGTGGCCAAATCGTCGGCCAACAGCCGCGACTGCGCGTCCCGCAACTCCGACTGCACCAACGCCGCCCGTCTGGCCACCTCGGCTTGCCGTCCCAGCGGTTTCAGCTGACGGCGAATCTCAGCGATTAGATCGCTCAGCCGCGCCAGATTCGCCTGGGTAGCGTCCAGCTTGCGTTCAGCCTTTTCCTTGCGCCGACGGTGTTTCAAAACGCCGGCCGCCTCTTCAATGAAGCCGCGACGCTGCTCCGGCGTGGCATTCAAAATGGCGTCCAGCTGCCCTTGCCCCACGATGACGTGCATCTCACGTCCCATGCCGGTGTCGCTCAGCAGCTCTTGCACGTCAAGCAGCCGGCAGGTGCTGCCGTTGATGGCGTACTCCGAGCCGCCGTTGCGGAACATGGTGCGCGAAATCGTCACCTCGGAATAATCGATCGGCAGCGCCTGGTCGGTGTTGTCGATAGTCAGCTGCACCTCGGCCCGTCCAAGGGGTGGACGCCCGGCCGTCCCGGCAAAAATGATGTCTTCCATCTTGCCGCCGCGCAGCGACTTGACGCCTTGCTCGCCCATCACCCAGCTCAGGGCGTCAACAATGTTCGACTTGCCCGATCCGTTCGGCCCAACGATGGCCGTGATGCCCGGCTCGAAAGTCAACGTGGTGGCTGACGCGAAAGACTTGAACCCTCTTAGGGTCAAGGTCTTTAAGTACACAGCAGATTCCTTCTGGTAGGGAAACACTGATTTTCGGCGTGCATGGAAAATCAGTGTTTCCGTAGGACGACAACCTGAGTTAGTCTACCGGTGCGACGCCGCTACCCCGCCACCCGACCAGGCATCAGACGGTCAGTCCAGAAGCGCACTCCTGTCTTGATAATGGGTGTGCAACAGCTCGTGAGCCAGATGACTGTTCGGTTCGTCAAGGAACTGCTCGTACAACGCGCCAACCGCTGGGTTTTCGTGCGACTTGCGGATCGGCAGTTCGACGTCGGTGGCATAGACGGCATCAAAGCGCTGCTCCATCTTGTTCCAGTCCTTGATCGGGTTGCCTCCACCGCCGATGCACCCGCCGGGGCAGGCCATGATCTCGATGAAGTGATAGTCGGTTTCGCCGCGCTTGACGGCGTCCATCAGTTTGCGCGCATTGCCCAAGCCGTGGGCGACGGCCACCTTGACGGTCATCTCCCCCATTTGGACGCTGGCCTCCTTGATGCCAGCAAATCCACGGCAGTCGACGAAGTCGATCTTCTCAAGCGGCTGCCCGGTGACCACTTCGTAGACGGTGCGCAGCGCCGCCTCCATCACGCCACCCGTAGCGCCGAAAATCTCGCCGGCGCCGGTGCCAAGCCCGAACGGGTCGTCAAAGTCGGTTTCGGGAAGGGTGGCGAAGTTGATGCCGGACGACTTGATCATGTGCGCCAGCTCTTGGACGGTGATCACCTTGTCGACATCCGCACGCCCGTCCCGTCCCAGCTCGGGACGCAGCGCCTCGAACTTTTTGGCCGTGCACGGCATCACTGAAAGGCTGAACAGATCGTCCGGAGCGACGCCAAGCTTGTCGGCGTAGAACGTCTTGATCAGTGCGCCAAACATGCCCTGCGGTGATTTGCAGCTTGACAGATTCGGCAACAGCTCCGGATAGAAAGTTTCGGCGAACTTGATCCACCCCGGGCAGCACGATGTGATCATCGGCAGCACGCCGCCGTTGGTCAGTCGCCCGATCAGCTCGGTGCCTTCTTCCATGATTGTCAGGTCGGCTGTGACGTCCGTGTCGAAGACGGTATCGATACCCATGCCTTTCAGCGCCGTCACCAGCCGTCCGGTGCTGACGGTGCCGGGCTCCTCGCCCAGCGCTTCGGCCACGGTGATGCGGACGGCCGGGGCCACCTGAGCCACAACCTTGTTAGCCGGGTCGGCGATGGCGTCCCACACCGCGCCCGTATCGTCGTGCACGCGGATCGCCGCCACCGGGCAAACCTGGACACACTGACCGCAGTTGACGCACACCGTCTCGCCAAGCATCTTGCCGAAATCGGGCTTGATCACTGTGGTAAACCCGCGCCCGTCCTTGGCCAAGGCGTGCACCGTTTGAATATGCGAGCAAACAAATTCGCAGCGCCCACACACAATGCACTTGGACGGATCGCGCACAATCGACGGCGAAGACATATCGGCATCACCGGCGTGGACGGCCCGTTCAAAACGCGGCTCCTTTGTGTAATTCAGGTTTTGCGCCACTGTCTGCAACTCGCACAACCCATTGCGGTAACAATAAATGCAATTCAACGGATGGTGCGCAACTATTAGCTCAAGCACCGTGCTACGCACCTGACGCACTTTCGCCGAATTGGTGTGAACTACCATTCCGTCCCACACCTGCGCTGCGCAAGCCGGCTGCAGCAACCGCGATCCATCAACCTCGACCATGCACATACGGCAGTTGCCTTTGGGGTCTTGATCGGGATGGTCGCAAAGTGTGGGAATATAAATATTCGCCTGCTTGGCCGTCGCCAGAATAGTGGCACCATCTGGTACATCGATGACGCGATCGTCAATTGTCACCTTAGGCATAATTCATCTCCGTTCCAAAGATACGCGCCTCGAAAGCCGACGGGAAATTGCGCATCGCTGTCGAAATGGCCGTCGTAGCGGTTTGCCCCAAGCCACAAAATGACGCGATAGACATCGTCGTCGCCAAGTCTGTAATCGTCTCCAAATCCTCTGTTGTGCCCAAATGGGCGTTGACTTTAGACATCAGCTGATACATGCGCCTTGTGCCCTCGCGACACGGCGTGCATTTGCCGCACGACTCATGTGAAAAGAAATTGGCGATATTTGTTAGCACGTCGATAATGTCGTTGCTATCGTCGATCACAAGCATCGCACCAGAGCCAAGCGCAGCACCGGCAGCGGCGGCCTGTTCGATATCCAAATTGAAATCGATTTGATCAGCCCGAATCATCGGGCACGACGCGCCACCGGTTTGGACGGCCAACAACTGGCGTCCGTCGTTCAGCCCGCCACACACGTCGTAAATCAACGTGCGCAGGCTTATGCCCATCGGAAACTCGTAAGTGCCACGCCGTTTGACGTTGCCGCTCACCGTGTAAAGCTTGGTGCCAGGGCAGGTGGACGTCCCAAGACTGCGGAACCAGTCCGCACCGTTTTCGACAATCAGCGGCATGTTCGCCAAGGTCTCAACATTGTTGATGATGGTCGGCTTGCCATACAAGCCAACGACACCCGGGTATGGCGGTTTGAAACGCGGCTCGCCGCGTTTCCCTTCCATCGAGTCGAGCAGCGCCGTCTCGTCACCGCAGATATACGCCCCACCACCGGAGCACACTTCGATATCGAAGTTGAAACCCGAACCCAAAACATCCTCGCCTAAGCAATTGTTTGCCTTGGCGGTTTCAATTGCTTGCTGCAAAATTGGGAAAATGTAGCGGTATTCGCCACGCAGATACACAAACCCCTTGTTTGCGCCCACCGCCTTCCCGGCAATCGCCATGCCCTCAAGGACGGCGCATGGGTCGCCCGATATCAGCATGCGGTCTTTGTTTGTGCCAGGCTCCCCCTCGTCCGCGTTGCAGATGATGTACTTCTGGTCGGCTGGGGTGTTGTATGTGGTGGCCAGTTTCTGGCCTGCCGGGAAGCCGGCGCCACCGCGTCCGCGCAGCCCAGACGCCGTGATGACGTCAATAATCTGCGACGGTTGCATTGCCAGCGCCTTCTTCAGCGCCGCAAAGCCGCCGGCGTTGATATACGCGCCAGCGTCGCTCGGGTCAATTACGCCGACATTGCGCAAAAGAATACGAGTTTCTTGCATCAGCCCTCAACCTCATTTCGTAAATCAGCCACCAAATCTTGCACCGACGATTCGGTCAAATTGCCATGAACCACATCGCCGATAATGGCGGCCGGCGCAGCGTCACACACACCAAGGCACTGACAGTATTCAAAAGTGAACATGCCGTCACTGGTTGTATCGCCCACCTGGCTAAGCCCCAGCGTCTGCATGAAAGCTCGCGCAACTTTGCCCGACCCACACACATGGCACGGTGCACTGTCGCACATGCGAACAATGTAATGCCCACGCTCATGCGACGAGAACATCGAGTAAAACTGTGTAAAATCAAAAATCTTCGAAACCGGCACATCTATGGCTCGGCTAATAAACACAGCCACATTCTGTGGAATCGAATTACCAGAGACCTCTTGTATTTCCAGCAGCATGCGCATCAGCATCTCTGGCCTGTCTTGGTATTTTGCGATAATCGGCGAAATCTGTCTGATTACATTTTCCGGTATGGTGGTTTCATCTGGTTGTGCCATAACAATCCCTCGGGCGCTTCATCATTGTGCAAACACTCCTTGCGTTTGGCCCGGCCATTCCGCGCCACTGCAATCGTGATCCCATATTATCGATGTCGTCAACCCGTAAGAACAGCGGGGTCCCTTTTATTAAGCGTCCCCACCATTTGGGGTCGATTTCGTCGCGTGATGACGAAATGTGCTCAACCGATTTACTATGAAGTTGACTGGAGTGCCCACAAGGACGCCCGCCAGCTGCCCCCAATACTCGCGCGCCCGCCAACCCGAATCTGTGAACCAACTGGGCAAATACAGCGGTGAGCCCGGATGCGTCAAAATGACTTTGACGACAAAGCCAACAACAGCCCCAAGGATGCCCGCGGCAAAGAACATGACATAACCGCGCCACCATTTGCGCTGGGTGCCCTTGAACGTCCACCAACGGTTCAGCTGATAGTTAGTGGTGTTTGCCACGACGAAAGCCGCGGCGTAAACGATGTAGCTGTAGCGAATGGCCATCTCGCCGCCCGGCAGTGACCACACAGGCATGCGGGCATTGACGGCGCCACCATTCAGCTTGTTCATGATAAAGGCCACCAGCATGTTCACGACGATGCCGGACGCGCCCACCAACCCAAACTTGACGAACTGCACCAACCAGAGCGGCAACTTAGCCAACCAACCGGAGGGCTGCTCAGGTGTGTCAGGCAGCTCAATTTCGGGGTTCATGCCGCAATCCTACTCATCGACCGGTCGACGGGCAGCTTGGGTGTCAAACACCTCACGATGCCGTGTCCGGCGCCAGCGACTGATAGGCGAAACGGGCCGCCCATTGCTCAGCATGCTTCTTCGAGTGCCCTTCACCGCGCGGATAGTCGCATTCGTCCAACCGCACCCAGGCCGAAAAGTGCTTATCGTGGTCGGGGCCAGACTCAGCGATGACGTACTCGGGCACCCCAAGACCAAGCTCAGCGGCCAGTTCTTGCAGTGACGTTTTCCAGTCAAGACCGGCACCAAGAGTTGCCGCGTGATCAACCAACGGGGCAAACACATGACGCACCAAACGCCGCGCCCCATCTTGTGATGTCAACCAGGCCGCCCCGATCAGGGCTTCGGTCGTGTCAGCCAAGATGGACGTCTTGTCGCGTCCATTGGTTGCCAGCTCGCCCTTGCCAAGCTTCACCAAATCGCCGACACCCAACCGGCGGGCCACCTCAGCTAAGGACGCCGCCGAGACGGTGGCGGCACGCAGTTTGGCCAGCTGCCCTTCGGGCATATCGGGGAACGTGCGGTACAGATAGTCAGTGACGACGAGACCTAGGACGGCGTCCCCCAAGAACTCCAAACGCTCATTGTGGGGCCCTTGACCATGCTCATAGGCGTAGCTGCGATGAGTCAACGCCAATTCACGTAGGTTGGGATCAATCACCACATCCAGCGCCTTGAGAAGTGCTGCAAGGGTGACCGTGACCTCTACCCCAGCGCCGTCGTCAGACATCGAGGACTTGACGCCGATCGTTTCGAGGCCCATACTGCCCACAATCGGGGCAGACGGTGTGCGGCAGGTGCAACGCCTCGCACGCCGGGTTGGCGCATACCACCAGAGTCGGCGCGCTGGCCTTCCACTGGGAACGGCGCGCGCGGGTATTGGCGCGGGACATCTTGCGCTTCGGGACGGCCACCGTTTTCTCCTTTTTCGGAAGGCTCTGCAGCTTGTGCGGGTAACGAGTTGAGGCGCAAAAGGCGCCAACTTGTCTATTGTACCTGATCAGATAGGTTGTTCGGAATCACGTCTTTCAGCTTGGCCCATCGGGTGTCCACCGGCTCGTCGTGATGATGGTTTGGATCGTCGTTCAAATCGGCCCCACAAACGGGGCAAAGCCCTGCGCAATCGCTGCTGCATAACGGGCTGAACGGCAGGTTCAAGACGATGGCGGCCCGCAGTACCGGGTCGAGATCCACCACATTGTCCACGACGAAAAGCACCTCGTCCTCGTCTTTTGCGTCGTCTGGGCCTTTGCCCGGATAGTAGTAAAGCTCTTGCAGCTCGAAGCGGCCCGGTTGCTCAAAATCGGCCAGGCACCGCGCGCATTGGCCCGCCAAGGTGACTTCAGCATCGCCTTGAACCAGCACCCCGTCACCCACCGACTGGCAGGTCACACTCAAGTCCACGGGCGACCCCTTGGGCACGCCAACCATGCCAACAGCCAAGTCAGCCGGCGCCGGCACATTCATGTGACGCTCGATCATCTCGCCAGGGTGACGGCCAAGGGCGTGCAGATCGAGCGGCAGTGCGAGGTTTCGTTTTTGGTTCGTCATGGCTAACCAACACTACCCGACACTTTGGCGCGCACCGCGGCGTCCACCTCTGGTGTGACAAATTGCGCAATGTCGCCATTGTTCAACGCCACCTCGCGCAGCAGCGTCGAACTGATCGTCCCATACTGGCGGCTGCCCGGCAGCAGCACCGTCTCGATGCCTGACAACGCCGCATTCAGCTGAGCCATCTGCAGTTCGTAGTCAAAGTCTGTGGAATTGCGAAGCCCTTTGACGATGACAGTGGCACCTTGCAGACGGCAAAAATCGGTCAGCAGCCCATCGATCGGCAAGACACGCACACCGTCCATGTGCGCCATCGCGTCGCGCGTCAACTGCATGCGCTCATCGAAGCTGAACAAGTAGTTCTTGGTGGAGTTGCGCCCAACACCGACGATGACGCCACCAAACAGCGCCACTGCGCGCTCCACGACGTCCAAATGCCCAAGTGTCACTGGGTCAAACGAGCCTGGGCACACCGCCATAACGTCTTTGTGGCTCATACGACAACCTCCCGTTGTATTTGACTGAAATAAACCACTGTTTCACCGTATCGCCTAATCCAATGCTGCGACAAGCGCGGCGGCCAAGCCAACTGGGGGCTCCTTGACGAGCGTTCAACCGCCACCAACCCGTTTTCAGCCACCCATCCACCGTCACACAAACGCGTTAATACGCTAGCCAAGTTGGCATCGGGCAAGTCGTAGGGCGGATCAAGCCAGACGACATCAAACCTGTGCGGGGTGGTCGACAGATAAGCTTCGACCAGGCCGCGTCTTGCCAAAACGGGCAGACCGGTGTTCTTAGCGTTGGTTTGCATCACCGTCAGCGCACTTTTGGCCGCGTCAACGGCCACGACAGGGCCCGCCCCCCGGCTGGCCGCCTCGAAGGCGACGGCGCCAGAGCCGGCGTACAGATCAAGCACCGACAAACCGGCCAATTGCGTTTCGGCAGACGCACCGCCCGTCCCAGCCCAATCAGCCAACACTGAAAAGACGGCTTCGCGCACCCGATCAGTTGTCGGCCGTGTACCACCGCGCGGTGCCGTCAGCGGGACGCCTTTGGCCGTCCCGGCAATAACTCTCATGAAACTTCTTTCTGTTCCAGCCAAGTGCTAGACCGCAAGGCCTTGACCCATGTTTCGATCTCATCGGGTGCGACGAGGCGCGGCCGCACCACCTTGTTCTGGCCAACATAGTAGAAAACCGCGTCGACGTCACCCGGGCGGCAGCCAGCCACCTGAGCCCACGCCAGACGGTACACCGCCAGCTGCACCGGGTCCGCAGTCAGCCCAGCTGATGTCTTCCAGTCGACGATCTGATACCGGCCATCACCGTTCTTGTAGACGGCATCGATGCGTCCCCGCACCTGCTGGCCGGCGATGACAGCCACAAAAGGCGCCTCAACTGCCAACGGCGACCGCTGCGCGTAAGGGCCGGCTTCGAAGGCCTGCACCAGCTCGGCTATGTCGTCGTCAAACACCTCATCCACCTCGTCCAGCGTGCTGGCCAAGCTGAAACGCTGCTCGACCCAGCGGTGAAACAGCGTGCCCCGCATGGCAGCGTCGTCAGCCAGACGCGGCATCGGACGGGCCACCGACGCGAAGAAGGCGGCCGGATCGCGGCGGGCCTGCAGCAAAGCGGACGCCGAAAGCGACGTCGGCATCGTCATCGGCCGCGCGGATGCCCGCTCGGCCAGCTCAACAGCCTCAGCCCGCCAAGCCGCCACACGTTTGGCGTCCTCCGCCGACAAGACGATCGGCTCACTTTCGGCCTCGTCAGCCATGACGGCGGCAGCCAACTGGTCAAGACGCGCCTGATCGTCTGGCGGCAAAACAGTTGGCCAGGGCACCACCGTCACCTGCGCGTCCAAAGGATTCGTTTCGCCAAAGTCCGGCTCCAAAATTACCAGCCCTGTGCTGGCTGTCGCCTCGGCAACGATCGCATCAAACAGCCGGGACGGTTGACGCGGTGTCGCCCACCCGGCCCGCCAGGCCGATGTTGACGCGACAAGCACAGACTTGGCGCGCGACACCGCAACATACGACAGTCGGTCCTCGCTAGCTATCTGGTCTGCCTTCAAAGCATCGGCGAACTGGGTCAGCGACTTGTTTGTGACGTCGCGCATCTTTGGCAAGCTGGCGGCGTCCAGACGCAGCTCGAAAGGCAGCGCATCCGCGTTCTTTACCGGGCTATCACCCACCCGATCGTTTGGAAAAATGTTCATCGCCAGCGACGGCAGCAGCACAACCGACCACTCAAGCCCCTTGGCCTTATGCACCGTCAGCAACTTGACCGAATCGTCGTCGCTTTGGGTGGCTTGATCAAGCTGATCGCCAAACACAGCTTCGGCATGCAACCAGGCCAGCAGACCGTCCAGCGAGACGGGGCCAACCCGCGCCGCATGATCGGCCACCTGGGCCACAAAACGACGCATTTGTGCGGCGGTCGCCTGCGCCCAGGTTGACGGGACGGCCAGTTCGGCCGTCAGCCCAAGCTCGTCGGCCGCCATCTGCACCAAATCGACGGCCGACTCGTGACGCTGACGCCGAATCGCTCGGATGTGGTTGGCCAAACGGCGCAGCCGCTCGATCGCGTCAAGGCTTAACTCGGTGCCAGGGTCGAAAATCGCGTCCACTAGGCGCGGCTCCGGCTTCAGCAGCGTCGTCGACGACGAAGAGCCAAGCAGCTGACGTGCCCGCCGGGCCAGCGCCTCCATGTCAGCTGGGCCAAGGCCGCAAACAGGCCCGCTGACAAGCAGCGCCGCAGACGGATTGTCTGCTGGATCCAGCGCCAGATGTAGCAGAGCCACGACGGACGCCACCTCAGGCAGGGCAAGTAAGCCGCCCAAACCAACGATTTCGACGGGCACACCAAGGCTTGTCATCGCCTTGTACAGGGCCGGCACATCGGCGTTGCGACGCACAAGCACCGCCGCGTCCGACCACAGCTGCGCCTGCCCCAAACGATGCGCCTCAACGACGCGGGCAGCCACCGCCGCCACCTCGTCTGGCCACGTGACAAAGGACCTGGCCTCGATCAGGCCCGGCGCCTTGTCGGCACAGGCCTCAAGCGGCATGGCCTGGGCGGGCAGACGCGTGGCTACGGCGTTCGCCAAAGCCACAATGCCGGCACCGCTGCGCCGGTTGATGCGCAGTGGGTACGACGGCGCCGACGAACCGTCGGCCTGCGGAAACAACCGTCCGAACTGCCCCATGTTGTCGGCGGCC
>Ga0123357_10009914_pt1 | contig 12062 bp, 9 predicted proteins | sample TergutEmb28metaG_FD_89873 | JGI IMG/M metagenome (GOLD analysis project Ga0123357, IMG submission 89873) | Embiratermes neotenicus P4 segment gut microbial communities from Petit-Saut dam, French Guiana - Emb289 P4 | ecosystem: Host-associated > Arthropoda: Insects > Digestive system > Gut ...
GGAGTACAGATCATTAAGCTCCTCATTATGTAGTTTTCTCCATTCCCCTGTTACCTCATCCCTCTTAGGCCCAAATATTCTCCTCAGCGCCCTATTCTCAAACACCCTCAGCCTATGTTCCTCCCTCAATGTGAGGGACAAAGTTCCACACCTCTCCCTCAATGTGAGTGACCAAGTTTCACACCCATACACAACATGTATAATTATAGTTCTGTGTATCTTAATATTTAAATTTTTGGATAGCAAACTAGAAGACAAAAGATTCTGCACCAAAAGATAGCAAGCATTCCTTTCAATCTCTCTTAATTTCTTTCTGAATAGAATATTGATTTGTGAAGGTTGTTCCCAAATATTTAAACTCTTCCACCATTTCAAAGGAACTATTATTAGTCTTTATACTGTGACTTCGCCCTGCATTCTGATCTTGAGACATGACCATGTACTTAATTTTATCAGCATTTACTTCCAGCCCACACTCTTACTAGTCACTAAGAAAGCTTCAGCGTTTTCCTTTATAGTATATATGCTTCCTCCCAATACATTAACATCATCAGCATAAACCAGAAGGTGATGTGTACCACTCAATTTCAAGCCATCCTGGTTTACCTGAACCCTCCTAATGGCATACTGTAAAGTTAAAAAGCAATAGTGATAGACCATGCCCTTGTTTCAAACCATTCTTAATAGGAAACATGTCAGACAAATTCTTGCCTACCCGGACTCTGTTGTACATTTCAGTCGGACACATTTTTATTTGCTCTACCAGTTTCATTGGGATACCAAACTCAATCAGAATGTTAAACGAGACTTTCCTCCTAACTGAATCATAAGCCTTCTTTAAGTCTCTAAAATAGCTGATACACCACTTCATTGTAATCCCATTTTTTTCAAGTGTTTGACAAATGCAGAATATATGATCAGCAGTTGATCTGTTGTGTCAAAATCCATATTGATGGTCCCCAATAATTTCCGCTGCATATGGAGTTAGCCTTGACAGCAGGATGTTGGATAAAATTTTGTATGTAGTTGGCAAAAGTGATATGCCTCTATAATTACTACAATCTATTTTATCACCAGTCTTATAAATATGCACAGTAATGTTTTCCTTCCGCTCCTAAATAAATTCCTCCTTATTCTGAATCAAATTAATAATTTTATGGATCTCAGAGCAAACTGTTCTACTCCCTGCTTTAATCACTTCAACTGGGATTTGATAAATGCCTGGTGATTTGCGTCTTTTTAGCTTTTCAATAGCCATCTCAACCTCAAAGGCACTCAGCGCAGGCACTAGAGGTACTGATGTATGTATTTCTTTGTGCCTAACATCTCTAACCCCATGTTCACTGAACAGATGAGAGAAATGGTTCCTCCACCTAGCCCAATATCAGCTACTTTTTCTAAAAGTTATTACCCCCTATATAATGCTAATTTTTATTTAGAAATTTGTGTACATGCCTTGTATTAAAGACTCAAAACAGAGGGGCATAAGAACATATTTCTTTTTTCAAAATTATATTTATGTCACCAGGAGCTTTCTGAATTTGGACTGCAGAACATAAAATAATATTATGCTTTTCTGAGCATATGTAATAGCGCAACTGAATAAATAAAGATGGTGTATCAATGTTTTTGCTGTTTGCTTAAGATATATCTGAGGATATGCCCATTTTCATTTTAGGTCCCCATGATGATTGGGTTCATACATCAGTAACATTATTTTGTTTTTAAAGACTGTAAACCCATTTGACGGATTTTTCAAAGTGCCCCAACCACCTCCATTTAGAAATGCAGTAGGCTGTGACCCCAAACAAGGATCTCGTGAAGTACAGAAAACAGATTCTTTTAACTAAGTTCTTTGTATGGTACAGTAACGAGCAGAAAAGAAAACTTCAAATGAATGAAGAAGCCAAACATCAGCAACATCACAGTAATAGATGGTAGGATTATGATACAACTACAGGTCAAATTTGGGGGCCAGGAAACCAAAGAAAGGATGTCAAGTAGGAACCATCAGAATTATCAAAATCTGGATGCAGATACATCACTAGCACTCTGCACTGTATTGTGATAACCAACAGCCAAAGATATTAACAAATCAATAATATTAAAAGAACTCAGTGTAAGTTGAGGAATCAAGCAGATTTTCTCATGGCTACATTATAACTCTAGGAAATAACGCATGTCTCCAAGAAAATTTCCCATATACTTTACATACAACTGAAAAAATGCTACAAACTGCACTTAAATCACGTAAGTCTTCTCCTAACAAAAGCAGGAAATGGGTCCCTGGGACAGAATTACCTGACAATGATGCAAAGCTGACGGAGACCACACACATTCATTCACAGCTGTTCCTACTTAAAGGTGTCAAAAGGACACAACAAAGCTACAGCTGGTAGGAATTTTTAAGCAAAGAAAGCACATACCAATCTCAGATGAAAGACACTAAGTCAGTTAGTAATATATGACAGAGGGAAACAAATTAAAAATATTCTCTGCAACTTTTGTCTGACACATTTCTCAATCTTAAAAAAAAAAAAAGGGAGATATAATTTTATACACGTGTTCATGCTAAGTACCATTTATGCTTGTAGTATTTTAACAAACATGAATTTTTTCGACAGATTTTCGAAAGTGCTCAAATATCAAGTTTCATGAAAATCCGTCCAGTGGAGGCCGAACTGTTCCATCCGGACGAAGACAGCCGTACGGACGGACAGGCAGACAGACATGACGAAGTTAACAGTCGCTTTTCGCAATTTGGCGAACGCGCCTAAAAGCGCCCAAGGTGTTTAGGTGTTGATACAAAGTCACAGAAAGGCACACGAACATGATATTTACATAAAGCGTTATTTTCCGCATGGTAAGAGAGTCCTAATAAACCTCCAATTTCACACCGGTTGCACATCTGTCTAACTCGATAAAACTGAAACTGGTAAGCCTATAGAATGAAATTTATATTTATTGTCCGTCATACACAACTCAGTGTTGCAAAGTAAGAATTATGCAATTAGCTTTGGTGCTAATTGCATAATTCTTACTTTGTAACATTGAGTTGTGTATGACGGACAATAAATATAAATTGTATTCTTGCACAACGGAATGGATAACCCTCAATTTACTATAGAATGAAGCATTTAACAAAATTACTGAACACTCTTGTTTTTAAGCTTTCGCCGTGTTCTAAACGTAATTTGTTCCTTTTTGGGTAATTCCCCGGCGTCTGAGTTCTAACTGCCGACGTTTCGGAACTCACTATCGGTTCCATCTTCATAGGCAGGTGAAAATGGAACCGATAGTGAGTTCCGAAACGTCGGCAATTAGAACTCAGACGCCGGGGAATTACCCAAAAAGGAACAAATTACTGAAAACTCATTCACAGTCTAGTTATTACATGCAAACGGGCAGCAGGACAAATGGCCATAAACTGGTGCATATGAAAAAGTGAGCATCGTAAAAGAAATCCAAGGCACGCTATGTGATCACACATGCAGTCTACTTTGGTCTCTGATGGTTGTTGGTTTGAAAGATTCACGTAGTACAGAAAAACGTGAAATATATGAAACATAATTATCTGAATCAAGTCTCGCGTTACTCCGTATAGACTAAAACATGGCTCGGTACATACATAAGGCTTCACATAAAACGGTATATGGTGCTATCTCAATGAAAAGTCAAGTTCCTTACTAACTTTCGGAAACAAATATACAACATTTCTACAGGAAATGTTCCTTCGTAGTGCAATTATTATAAACTGACACGACGAAGCAAACGGGTGCACACATTCTTGCATAACGTGCTGCACGCTTTGTGCATGTGATAACGCAGAACGTGCTTCAATTGCCGATCTGGAGCCAAGCCTCGTAACATGCGCTGCCCTTATGTCTAATGTGAGTTGGACGATTAATCCCATATGACATACTTGAGATAAAAAGAAAGCGACCCTCACCGGTCAGTACACACCGTGACTTTACAGGAGAAGTCTTTGTCGTGGGACTCCTTTTATGGTGAATGTGGAGCACTTTTTACATACTGAGTAGAAGTGTAGCATTATTTTCGTAGTAAATCTCTTGGATGAAATTATTATGCACTATTTTTTGGTGCGTATGTGGTGCGTATATTTATCGGTGTCTTGTTTTTTGTGTAGCTGTCATTCATGCAGGATACGGATTTTTTTTCGGTATAGTCACGTCGAAATTATGCTTTTTGTTTGACCCTGATCATTTCTTATATAAGGCACTCTAAGTTTTTTATAGTTACATAGAGTTTTATTTTTGGTGGTTAGAACACTGATTTCGGTCCTTGACTGTTTGGCGTAGTATGAATGCTGAAAGACTATTCTAGTGATGGTGTCAGACAAAAAACTTAGAATTCCATGTGACTACACAGAAAATTCAAAAAAATATTTCCACATACTGAATGAATGACAACTACACAAGAAACAAGACACCGATAAATATACGCACCACATAACAACCAAAAATACTGCATCACAATTTCATTTAAGAGATTTCCTACGAAAATAATAATACACTTCGACTTAATATACAAAAAGTGCACTACATTCACCATAAAAAAGCAACACGACAAAGACATCCCATCTTCTGAGCGAAGTGGACCTTAAATAAAATCTCAACAATTACAAATTCTACAAGACTGCCAACATATAAGATTTCCATCATAGTCAAAATTTCTACTTTGTATGTCTCTATTATCCCATGCTATTTTACATTTTAAATCTATATTTTACAATTTATATTCTAACATGTTATATTAATCAAGAAATGTAAACGATATCTCGTAATTTTAAGGCCTTGCCAATTGTATATTAAAGCCCTTTTAAGTTACAGCTTGAAGATGGTTTAATGACAGCCGAAACATTGTAGCTGTTAAGTTCTATTAATTATATATATTTTATACAATACAGTTGTGTTAGACTATAAACTTATATACTTCATTAATCAGATACTGTATTGCAACGTACCTTTCATACGTGCGTATTCAAAGCTCTGAAAACGCGAATGGTGTGAACATGTTTATTCCTGCAACTTCTGGTTGTATAAGGCTGGAAAATCGCACTTCTTTAAGTCAATATATCCACCAACAAACGCACTTAATAAAATACAATTTCTAACAAGTACTACAAAATTCCTACATGTTTTTGCAGCGGGGTGCCATTCTCAGGGAATTATAAAACAAAGGAATAAAAGCCCAACACGTCAGTCTAGGTATTACACTGCCCGTACTGAAATGTTCAAAATGTTAAAATTCTAAATATATAAAAACTGATACGTACAAAAATTAAAATATTGTGATATTAAAATTATATAATATTGAGCAGTTCCAAGTATAAGTCCGTAGTTGTGTACGTTCTGTACGGTTATGCACACAAACATCTGCCTCGTTCTTACGACGTGATCCCACGGGGCCTTTTCCAGGCAGAGCGTGTGATGTGTGTCGTACCGGGCGGGCCCCACCACCAGGTATGCCGCACATCACACCACCTCACATACCCTGGTCAAGTCGCAGGAACGCGATCACAATGACCAGCCAGACATTTGGTTAAGTATACCCGAAAACGAATGTTTGCCAGAAAAACCGATGCCAACAGCAGTATGACAATTATACACTTGGTTCCTTGTAAAATGGCTTAGAATGTCGAATATACCAGTTGTGTGAACACGGCTTTTGTGTCACCGGCTATAAAACATAAGTTTGTGTGTCTCATGAAAAGTGTGTACTTCTGAGGTAGTGCACTTGAAGACATGCGTAAGAACTTCGTCTGGAGAAGTGGTGGACTGTCGATTTAGAACCGCCCAAGGCGTCAATTTACGCTTATCGGCTTACTCAATGTCATGACCTCACAAAGGTTCTGCCATGCATATTTTGTATTTATAGTTCAAGGATCCTAGAAATGTACAGGAGTTACAATTAGGCAGGAGTAGTCAAACACAACTTACGTACATTGTGTTTGACTGTATTCCTACCTAATTGTGATTTGATCAACACAACGGGGATGTCTCACCTCAAAGTTGCACAGGAGTTAATATTCACAGCCTCAAAACACCTCCAAGCTGCATACTTAACCAAAATGTCATTTCGACAACTAGGAGACTAACCACCGCAAATCTGGGTACAATGTGAGAAACTAATGGTCGCTGCCTTTTGATGGAACACGCCGACCCATTACTACTCACAACAGCCCGCCACTGAGCCCTATCTAAAATCCCCAAGGACATTTCACAATGAATGGTGGGAAGCAATTCCCAGAACTAAGCGAACATGGCATATCCGGTAAGATAAAATGCTACGAGTAAAACAAACACACTGCAAAAACTAGTGACGCTTATTTCATTTTACATCATTGTATCAGAAATGTCAGACATGACCGGGTGCAGTCCTCTAACACTCGTGAGTTTATCGTGTATTCGTAATTGTAAATCTTGTCCTAAGTTAACACTATGCTTATTTAGTATTTATCTTTCGCATTCCACACTGGCATCTTAACAAACATGGGCAGACGTCAAAGCAACATTCTACAGTGATAAAACATACGATAAGTGTTGTGTGTCACACAAATCCCTCCCCCTTTCTATCAGTCACTTTACACATGGTGAAATACTCGACATTCCAGAGACAGCGGCTGGCTTTTCAGCTGATCGCTCGCTTCTACGCGGCGGAACCAAAGCTAACTTTAGTCACGGGAGAGAGCCAAATCAAAGGAGGGAAGGCCGCTAATAGGTTTCAATTTCGTGTTACATTTTGCATACAGTGTAGTGTGCTTTATCTGCAACAAAACCAAAGACTACGCTCAACAATGTAGTAGCGTGTCCGCTATCTACGACGTAACCACAAAACATAATAAATTAGTTTTCAAATTCAATATTCCACATGAAGCTCGATCTAACTACGGCAGACATGTTGGAACCAGGGATAGTGGGGGAAGCAGAAGTCCATGCGTTATTTAACGACGCTACGTCAGTTCAGTGATACTAGACAACGAACAACATTCATTATGAATGAAGGCAGACGTATTCCAAAGTAAATGAATGAATATACTCCGACCGGCTTTATACTCCGCTGCTCGTGATATGTAAAAGACGATTGATTTACACCCCTGTTTCGTATCACCTGGTGTGTCAGTGTAACATTTCTGTGGTTTTCCTTACTGTCTCACGGCAAACGCTACAGACTCGGCTCCACTTCCATCATTCTCTTCAGTCATCCCATGATAAGATTTTGAGTCACAATCAGTTATAAGAAATAATCCCCATAGAACATAATATATAACCAAAGTGGCTGAAAAGCATCCTGAAATCCATTCATCAAAAAGGTATATAGATATGAAGACGGGCGAAGTGACCAAGTCACCGTTTTTGGGCTACACTGACCCTGCAGATCGAAGCAGCAAGTTCCTTGGAAACGTCTGTGGCCATTTACCACTCAAGGCAGCGTCATATCCAACGAGACTTGAATCTCCAACAACGCTGCCAGAACCTCACATGTCACAAAGACAAAATGTTCTGATATCGATCCCACAACCCCTCTCCCTTTCAATTCCAAGGTTACTTTTAGGGTCCATAAGAAATCATACCATCAAGGAAACAACCCAGTATTTAATGTGTGTTTGGGGATTCAGATCACATATGTCACCTACAACACAAAACCAACCATGCTGTAAATGTACCTAGCGCGGCAATGTAGAAAGCTGCGGCCCCACAATCCTGACTGCCTCTTAATAAATATGTATCTGCACTAAGCTTTATGTTATAACTGATACACTGACAAATGCAAACCCATGTATAACAGTATCATTACTTCAGTCTGATGTTCTAACGATGGTGAAAATTAAGACATGGTGTCCTGTGATATAATGACATGTACGTAGCTTGTTAGATACACTTCCATCAAACTAAATGGTGTTACAAAATATAAGTATTATTGCAATTCAGTCACTTTCTGACTGGTCTAGAAATAAATTCAGATGTCTTAGCATGCCCGTGTTTCATCCCCAGTAGGCAGAAACAATTCATAGGTCTACTACAAATACAACTAATGAATACTTACAAAGTGTAACAGTGAAATGAAGCTGTCCTTGTGCTTAATTCACACCCTGCCATGAAGATATATGAGGGAGTGGAAAGCCCCATGCATTCTTAAACTAGGCATTAGATAAGTGTAAATGGTCAGCTGCATGGCTCAGTCACTTGACCTCAGGGGGAAAGAGCCCTCTATACTCAATAAGTGGACCCCAGAGCCGATCTAGACACTGTGCAGAAGACAGAAATTGTTCATCCCTCCCACGAATCGAAAAAAAGTTCAAATGCTTGACAAAGGCAGAAGAATTAGAAGAATCACAACCAAATTACAAAGAAACTAAATCTGGAGAATGTTGCCACCATTCGGTTCAGAACCTTTCATCCACCTATCTAAAAACCAATAGAATCTCATTTTACCCTCCTAGGAGGTTCCTCTGGAATGAGTGTAACTAGCTATGAGATTACAGGAGTCACATACTAGAAGACCACAATTGTCATGGTCACTGTGGTGAGAACTTCCAATCTTACTGTTCTTTGCAAATGTGGCTCTTGATATTTTCCCAAACAATACAGTTTCTGTGCATTTGTAAGTTGTACAAAGTCTTCAGATGACTGACCTGTGACATCCCCCAACTCACAGATACTGCACATATAAGTCAATAATAAAACTTACAGATAGACTGCTTTGTATATCCCATAGTGTATGAGTTATGATGGACAGCACTTTTGCTTCCTATGCAGAAGACCCCCGGTTTAAATCCTGGCAGAAAAACAAACATGCCGAGGTCTTTGTATTCCTCCATCCCACCAGGTAAGACCAGGTTAGTACCTCAAATTATGCTATAAACGCTATTTCCATATTCTTTTCAATTCATCACTCACTAGCCATCCTATCAATGATGTTAAGTAATGTAACCATCAAAACAATTTCAGACACCTTTAAATAAGCAATAAATAAAAGATTTAATGCAAATTTCTAATTGGAGATTTATGTCCTCCTGTAGGATGGTCTGACATGTTAAACTGCACACTGAGAACTGACGTTTTCACAGTGCAGTAATATTCTTCTGTGATATGATGCTGTGAAATCTTGAAGATGAGCACCCACCTTTCGAAGAACTAACTACATGTCGTCACATTCCGGAAGGCTGTACTCTTGTCACTCATAAACTGTGCATCAGACCAATATGCTGGCTATATATTTACAAGTGATACAGTTTGCTGCTGCTATTCTTCAACATCCTAAACTCTACAAAATAACCCCTAAACTATTTACAAATTTAATGTGTACATAATCCACTCACAACGTAATTATTATTTTGGCTGAAGACAGATCCATAAATAACATCTGATTCATCTTACCTCACTGCATCTAAGAGCAGAAATAAAATATCAGAATGACGATTCTTAGGTACAAGAAGTCGCGCAATAATTGTGCCATGCTAAACCTGATTTAAGCATAAAAGATTCATTCGTTCTAACGTAACCGTTGAGTAGTAGAGCATCACTACTTGTGAAAAAAAAAGCTGTAGCACTAAATATAATAAACCAACACTTCTGATATTAAAGCACTACACAGCACTACAATTGAACCAAGGGCTCAGAAAACTAAAACACAGAACCGTTACGCAAACAAAAAATAAAATAACATTGTGTTATATATACACGTAAAACAATGAAATTTCTAAGTACCAAATGACAGATCAAACTGGACACAATTTTCAAATAAATGTGTCCCAAAAGGCATGTAAGGCTTACAAATTTATCACCATAGGCATCTAAAAGCACAGTAATTAACAGAATACGTGGCCAAGTACCTTCATGACCACATATTTCCTCAGGTCCGTTAAGGTAACGTTCCCTATACAGGTAACATTGCATTAATGGCACAGCTGTTCTGGTATCTGCGTTAACTATCGCAATTTTGAGACAGGCTGTACATAATAGCGTGCGGACCCTAGGCAGTCACACTAAAGAATTACAATTCGTTACTTACAATAGTTAGAACCGAAGTTTCATAACTTCGAACTATGTCACTTTACACAGACATACTTGCATTAATCGGGACACCGAATAAAGTTTTTCTGCTTCGAAATTCCTTCGCCAGATTGCACTGATGTTAACATACCGATGGGCGTATTCATACAATCGGAAACACAGTGCTAAACTCTAATCCATGGTCTGAGCACAGCCTATTCCGTGCTGACCTTGATGTGAGCGCCAATTTCAAATTTGCAGCCACTCCCCAACCTCTCAATACCCGCCGTTTATTAGCACTGAAAACATCCTCACTAATTGGATATAGTTCAAAAATAAACACACACACATATATAGAAGTTGTTAATCAGTATGGATTTATTATCTAAACAAAACATTGTACTGTCATTTATTTACTTTTCTGTCATCAAGTCATCAAGTAGAAACACAAGTACGTAATCGAAAAAGTATCCTATGAATGAGGTATCTCCATCACAATTAACGTGATAAATTACGTAAATTAGATATTACTCCCAATAAAAAAAATAAACACATAATATAGTAATAGAACTGCGCTCATGTGGGCTATTCTGCAGCCAGTAGTGGTCATTTCTTACCTCAGCGAGTAGCAGTAATTTCTTACCTTCAGCGAGTAGTGGCAACCCAGAAGAACGCAGTTTTCGTATATTTTGTGGCGGAAGCCTGAAATCACGCACATAATGTAGTAGTAAAAATTTTTAAATTAAAACCCATAGTATACTTTTCGGATTACGTACTTGTGTTTCCACCTGGTGTTGGTCGAATACAACGACCGAAACATGTGGTAAAGTACATAAATTAACATACAATGTTCAAGTGTTGTGTTTGTCTGGATAATAAATCGGTATTGATAACTAGCACAACGGGAGGATGTTAATTCCATCATTTTATCTAGCGTCCATTAGTTCATATCCTTGCTCATCCTTTCCAGTCCTACCCGCATTTCAGCTAGCCATACTAACGGTAAATTAGCCAATATTATTTTAAAGCATTTATTAAGACAGTTATCTTGTCTGCAGCTTGTAAATGACCCAAACGAACAAATCACTTGTAGTATTATGACCGCGGTCTTGTATAATTTTAATGCCGTATAGTTTGGTAGATGTTACCGACGTTTCAGAGAAACCTACTGTTTCCGTTTTCGGTGTAGAAGATTCCGCAGCCTCACATCCATGAACTAATTTAATTTCTACACTCACCGCCGTGAGAACTTGGCATAACCTAACCAAATAATTCCGTATTTGACGTTATGGATAAAAGACAAACAAGATCAGTGGATGTTAAGTATGTTGTATGCGGCAAACATTTCAGACAAAATAATAACTGATGAACGTAAAGGCGTTATTTATACATATTCATTTCGGATTGTTAGGCGCATGCGAAATGTTACGTTTCAGCCGCACTGTAATAGACGTCGTCACTCTAATAGGTGGTGCTGCATGGCTCTGTGTACTCTCTTCGTAAACCATACGGTCGTCCCTCTCCCGAGGTTGGATGGCAGAAGTGGGCAACAAGAAATCCAGCCGCAGGATTGAGAGGCAGGTATTTCCTGCCGTTGACAACAGGTGTCACGAAAGTAGCGAGTCATATGATCGCCTATGCTGCGGCCGGATCCAATCATCATCATCATAAACATCAGGGATTGGTTCATCGTTCCGTCACCAGAGAAACAGCTCCTCGCGCCAGCGCTTCCTCGGTCTTCCAATTGTTTTCCTTCCTTGTGGTCTGTAGTGGTATGATTCCAAAGGGATTCGGTTTTGTGGCATTCTTTGCAAGTGCAGAAGCCAGTTCCGTTGTATTCATCTATCTGATCTAGTATGCCTGTAATCCGTAATTCGCGGCGTATTTAGTCGTTTGCTTTGTGGTCATAAAGGGTGTAGCCTGCCAGAGGTCTCAGTAACTTAATTTCTGCTGCTTCAATTCTTCGTCCTTGTAAGGCTGTTAGAGTCCACTTTTCTGATCCATGTAAAAATATAGGTAAAGCTAGTGTGTTGTATATTTTCAAAA
>Ga0123357_10009915_pt1:2500-12062 | contig 12062 bp, 7 predicted proteins | sample TergutEmb28metaG_FD_89873 | JGI IMG/M metagenome (GOLD analysis project Ga0123357, IMG submission 89873) | Embiratermes neotenicus P4 segment gut microbial communities from Petit-Saut dam, French Guiana - Emb289 P4 | ecosystem: Host-associated > Arthropoda: Insects > Digestive system...
AGTAAAGTGCATATACCGACAAATCTGTATCGGAAATTTGAAGAGAATAGATTATTTCGGAGATCTAAGAGTAGCTGAAAGGATAAAATGAAACTGGAGCTTAAGGAGACCAAATTGGTTAGATAGATATTGTTGAGGACAGGAAACTATGGCTGTGAATACCATATTGGAATTCTGGTTACGTTAAGTGAGCATTAATTTCATGATTAACTGAGGAAGTCTTAGTTTCCAAGGACTTTGCTGCATGGAGATCTAATCTTCGCTGCTCTGAGTACGTTCAATTTGCAGCACGGGTTAGGTAACTGGATATCGGGAGGATCTGCAAGACGTTCAACATTTACGAAGGGCATTTTTTATATTTATCCTCATTTTTAAAGTTTCTGCAGGAAATGCAGTAGACTTTATGAGCGTTGAGTCTTTTATGTGTGTCTTATTCCGTGCCCTAATGGAAGAAGTAAAGATAGTACTATGCTTACAATGTGCCTGGTAGTTTGAGTTTCAAGTTTACAGATGGCAGCACCTCGTAGGAAGAAACATCTGTTACGTAAAAGTGGAAAGGATGCGTTCGCCAGTCGTTAGAATCGGCTGACCATGGAGTTGCCATTTAATTCCTCATCTGTTACACAAAAAAGGATAACTTTCCTGTTGTTATGAACAGAAATGTTCTGGCAATCAACCTGAAACCCATTATGAATCAAGGAGTGAAACTTGCACAGATTTGGGAGAATTTTAATCGAGAATTTTACCTAATTTCAAAAGCTGCCATGTAGTTGTGTATCAAGGAATATGGGATGGGCTGGTAATGTGGAACGCATGACGGAGAATAAATTCATACAGAGTTTTAGTTGGAAAACTCGAAGGAAAGAGGCTTCTTGGAAGACGGAATCCTAGATGTGAAGATAATATTAAAGTGGATCTTGGAGAAATAGGATAGGAGGGCGTGGTCTTGAACTGATATGTCTGAGGTTAGGAGTAAGTGGTGGGCCTTTGTGAACACGGTTATAAGCAATCGGGTTTTATCAGATGCGGGGAATTTCTTGATTAGCTGTTGATTACCTGTTAACTTTTCCGGAAGAACCCTTGTTCCGTTGGGTGTTGTAATATTTAATGTATGTCTGACATCCGATCACACAGAGAAGTTGTGCTTTATCCAGAGCTACCAGTACTGGACATTTGAAAGACTAAAGCATGACAATATTATTGAAGGCTCAGTGCGTGTTCGTGCTGTTCAAACTAGAGCGTACACTTTCCGAAGTCGATTTGATTTCTCACTGAGCTGGCGGCACCACGTAGTGACTAGAGTAGGAGCTGGAGCCTGATGCATCGTGGTTCAATGTCCAGCAGGGGCACGATTTTGTTTCTTTTCCAAGGCGACCTGATCGGCCCTTGCAGCCACCCGGCCTACTGTTCAGTAGGCACCAAGTGGTATATGTTAGAGTGAGTAAAGAAAGGAGGCTCGAAGCTTGCCACTTACCCGCATCTGGTGCTAGTATTAAAAATGAGTGGAGTTATACCTCCACACCCCTTCGTGGTGTGCACAGAGACAACTTTAACTTTTAGTTGAACATTGACCGGATGTTAATTTATTGTCAGTGCAAATGCACTTTTGACAGGGCTATTAAATTAGGCGGCTGAGTATATGATATACTACGAAGGGTCACAATAGATATAGTAAATATTAAGGTGAAATTTTACCTGTGCACGATGTGAAGGCGTATTGGGAAGCAGAGGTATATCTCCAGGCATTACGTATTAACTTTGGTACTAGATAGAGGTGCCCTGGCCGCTGTAAACCCGGGGAAGACCCCCCTGTGCTATGTGAGTAGGAGGCTGGGTGGACAAAAGGGCCAAACTGAATGTTTTGGAGAGGGGAAAAATCTCTTTCCTGTGCCGGGAATCGAAACGTAATTCGTCCGTTTTGCAGCCCGTAGCATAGTCACTATACCGACTGAGCTATCTGTGCTGGTGTATTTTGTTAAGCATTACGTATTTTGCACATCGCCAATTGTCCTAGAACTTCTCGTAACAACGTAATGGAAACGGGATTGCTTCAAACAATGCTGATCTTCGTTCTTCTGGGATATTACGCAGAGTAGATTGGCAGTTAGTTGCCGACGTTTCGGTACACTATCGGTCCATCTTCAAGGATCAAGCAATCCAACTTGGGAAAATTGGCTGACTGTGTACGTAACTGTAGTCTTTCTTTCCATGCACGTTTCGACAACAGGTCCAGTTACCTAAAGGTGGTTTCCGAAGAATATCAAGAGGATGGTCAGTACCCACAGTAATAGCCACGCCTCTTGTAGATTGAAAGTATTTGGTAGTGTTAAGTCTATTATAACTTACGTTAGTTGGGATGTGTGTGTAGGGGAGATGACACCATAAGTATGCGTTTAAAATATATGGCCCTCGACCACAGAGTACTGCCATTAGTTAACAGCGTCACTTCGGTAGTAGCAGGAGGCGACTGGTGGCGGAAGAGGAAGGGAAGGTTGATTTACGTTGTTGTGGCAGGTCGAGGTTTCGAACTTGGCTCATAGTGTATAGAGATAGAAGGTGGTTGAGGGGAAGGAGGGGATGAGGATGAAGAATGACCATGCTCGGATGTCGGCCACTGGGTAAATACTAGTGCGCGATGAAGAGAAGAGCTGAAGACATGTGGGGTTGTAGGGGGTAGGGCACCCCCTCTACCAGAGGCACTTCTGTGGGTCACCAAACCCGAATACATCATGTCGACTGCCTTGCTCCTCTTACCCGTTCCTGCCCATAATTTACGCTCTAGCAAGAATATCTTTCTTCTTCATCAAGTCCTTCCTACCCGCTCTGAGCCGCGATAGAGAACTCGCAACAGTGACTAGGGCCTGAAAAATTCTGGCTTCGAATCCCAGCAGGAAAATGAAATTATTTTCTTCGAGGCTGACCGGCCACTTCCATCTGTTGCCGAAGTTAGGAATAAGTGGAGTTGTACCTCCCCTCTTCCATTTGCCTTCACGGTGTTTACAATGACAACTTTATTTTATTCCCTGGTTTGATAAATTTCTCTTTATCCTTAACAATTATATATTTGTTTTCAGTTCCATATTTTGAGCGTGTTTGTTCTTAACACACTTGTTTTGGATTTCTTTATTCAGCTGTTTTCACGTTATAACTGGGAGTATTTCTTTCCTGTTGGTCGATGTTGCACATCTTTTTTAGTTTTTAACATGAGAATTGTTGTGTATGTGTTTTTTATGAGATGAGACTGGAATCTCTTGATACTATGCCCTGTCATGGGTCTCTCATTTTAGTTGCTACATGAATAAATATGGAACATGGTACAGTGATAGTTGATAATGAGAAATCCCGAGTTTCCGGACGGCTGGGTTTGGGGGGAACCTATTCCCCAGTAACTTTTTTTGCACAGAAATTCCGTGTGGCTTCAAACCTGGACCTCCGTGGTGGGAAGTCAGCGATTAACCGCCTAGGGAATGGCGCGGCGAAAATTTAAACTTAGACTTAGTTTAAATCGCAGTTAAGTCCGTAGCGGGTTCCGCGTAAACTATTTAGCAGCGTAACTCAAATACCTGATATTAAACTCAACATTACATAATTTTTTAATAAAATAATATAAATTAGTGTGATGCTGCAAGCTACTATTCAGGTGCGAAATATCGGATTATTGTGTAAATAAACGCCATAGGGTGAGAATGTACTGTAATCGTATTTGTGTTTCTGTAGCGCCACAGTCCAGCAAGAACCGAGGCCCCCTCACTGTTGGGGTTTCCAGATCACACACAATTAGACACCCATCTGTTAGGACTATTCTGAACGAGTGATCAGCTCGTCGCAGAGGCCGCTACCTACACAACACACAACAAACAGAAGACATGAACATTTATGTCCTCAGCGGGATTCGAAACTGCAGTCCGAGAAATCAACGGCTGCAGACTTACACCTTAAACCTCACGGCCACCGAGATCGGCTTTTGAGCATACAAGTTTAATATTTTTAATTTAATTTCTAAGAGATAAGAATTAACAAGGGGCGTTTAGAAATTGCTTAACCAAGAAGTCGATTATTTTGTACCCTCCACAAAATATTCTTAGTACAAAGCGCTTCAGCCTGTACCACAAGACATTACTAAGCGCTACAACCTGTACCACAAGACATTACCAAGCTGAAGAAATCAATGAGGATGATATTGGCATTGCATGTAGCACACATGGATGGGTTATGAAATTCATACAGGAGTTTAGTCCGGGGACCTGGAGGGTAGGGACGATTTTTTTGTGACCTTGTGATTATGACCTATCGGTTGTGTAAAAATCAGGACATTTCTTCAGTAACTTTTTACGTAGGACTTAACTTCATGGATTATGACTCAGTAAGCTGTCAGTGGATTAACTTTAGATTATCAAAAGCTTGATTTAATTAAACCCAAAACAAAGAAATCGCTTTATGCATATTGCATCCATTGCTGTCGATTTGATAACTTGCTGTTTACAGCTAATTCTTGCAAAGGCTGTCATTTTGCGTGATTCAGTGATCGTCTAAGCTTGCGTACTTCCTATATATTTAATCTGCAGTTGGCAGCCACCCAAATGGTTACGCCCAGCGTAAAAGATCCTTAATTAATGAGAGAGATATAAAGGGGGCAGAAGCACTCTATGAATGGAACAGGTGTTAATTAACTTTATAATGGAACATAGGTATCAAGTGAGTTCTTGATCAAGAAAGCCTATAGTCTCTTAAACTGATACTGCAGTTAATTATTGATGTGAACTCTTTATATAGAGCCTACTTATCATTTTGCTGCTTCTCTTAAAGGACATGTCAAAATTTAGTGAAGCGGAAATATCAATACTGACGATAAGTTCATTAAATTTCACATTAAGACGTTTTATTTTAGAAGCGTCTATGTAAAGAGGAATTAGTTAGGATAAGGTAGGCCGTACTTGACAACATCTAGGCTGAATATATAACCTGGAAAGAATACGTGTTTTCGTGTAATATGTTAAATTCGCTCCATGCTTTTCTGCATCTCGTCCCTATCCCTGAGTCCCTTCCCTTTCCATGATGTCTGTACGTTTAGGCCCGGTAAAAGGTATAGCAGTCCAATTACAGGCCTGGACAGGCCCTGAGGTTTCCAGGAGGATGAGGCTCCCAGATTTTGAGACATTCGATACATGAAGGTGGTAAGGTTGTCAGCCCTGCGCATCGGCCGCCTTTACCCCCACGAAATATTCATGGTACTTATTTCTGTTAGAGGCTGAGTCGACACAGGGCCATAGTGCGGCCGGAAGGATTATGTCAATTAAAATTTCAATGACACCATTGGGAATCGAACCCGCAACCTTCCGGCTTGTAGCGCAGTGCCACAACCAGCTACGCCACAGCGTGCCCCTTTAGGCGGAGAAGTCATTGGAAGATCGTTATGATGAAATTACGGAAAAGATTCTCCGTCACGTACGTTTCTGAATGGAGCTGTAGGCCTACGCGTAGTACTCTCTGTTTAATTCAGTGTTAGTCAACTATTGTGCCGTGACATTAGGAATTTAAACGCAGATCAGCGTAGTAGTTCAAAGTGTGTTATAATGGAAGGGGAATCCATAAAACGCTTCTATCAGAAAACGCGAATAAAAGGAAACATTTTTAATACTTCCACGGATATTGAAGGATAGGATTAAATTATTTGCTGACATAGTAGTAAGAAGCTGTGGGTTGGAGCAGTTTGGCTTCAAACAGGAATTGATCAGCCCGACGCAGAGACCTCTGCCTGACAGCGCACACCACGCACAAGAAACAGGCATCCATGCCCCCGACGGGATTCGAACCCACAATCCCAGCAAGCGAGCGGTCGTAGATCCATGCGCGGCCACTGGGATCGACAGATGGAATATAATGATGTATGAATTATGTTGAGCATTCGCAAACCTAATATTGTATGTACCGTCAACCTATCTAACCAACTCTTCATGCTATTGGAGCGGTGCACAGATTCCGAGAGCCAGGGCGCCTGTTTGGATAAATTTGGAACGGTGGTTCGCCTACTGTTTGTGGGTTTCCAGTATGAAACTTTCTACCTATCACCCTTCTGACGCGTAGAAATTTGGGCAGCGATGAGGTCTTAGGAAAATTGTTCACCTCTGACGCACCTACACATGTATACACATTTGAAGTCACAGTGTAATTTGTAATTTGGTGTTTCGTGGACTATTGACGTTTCTTGTATTGTGACTGCACCTTAAGATAATATTTTGGTGCGTCGTGACGAGAAGAAGATCGAGAAACACCGATTTTGTCAGTGCTTGGTGGTGTGTGTTTTGCTGCCAGTTTGTTGCAATGCCGGTCAATGTAAGAGTGTTTTATTTACCGAATAACAGTAATCCAACAAATTCAGTAATTCGTATTATTAATTAAATTCCACTTCAAGTGTAAATGTTATGATGTCGATTGCATTCCGTGGTAAAATCAAATCTATATCCAATTTTTGTGTTTATGCCTGCATTCACTATTAAATATGCTTGTATTTTGTTTCATGCCCCTGGGTTTGTGTCTTACCCACGCATTCAAGTCTATCCGGTTCAGCCATAATTTGACTTGTGACCCCTGGCTCTGAGAATGTTCCATTCTCCCTCCTCTCTGACAAGGTGCAAGAAAGAGGCCCCACCCCCATGGAGTCTGTAGACGTGTTTTCATTGGTCGTTCTCTCTAAGTCTCTTTCTCTCTTCTCCTGCCCCCTGACCCAGGCGTCCAGCTGACCAGCCTGCCTGCCTTCATGCTAGATCCAGGGCGTCTGGCCTGGTGCAGGGTGAGAAGCGGGCTTTGTTTGTGGTGGCTGGTGCAGCTGCCATACTGACCACAAGTTTGTGACTTGCATGGCCAACTCGATATTACGTTTTTGATCTGTGGTTGCAGACAAACGTCATGCGGATTGTTAATTACGAATGGTTATTGCGTATGTATAACTGAATTGTATCAACTAATACATTATTTATTTGTATGCATTCAAAGCCTGCCGAATTGAACAGAATATGTCAAGTTTTTCACTGTGTCAATGTTAATTTGTTCATAATTGAGGACGTTGTAGATAATTTGAATTAAAATAAACAGAATTACTGAAACTACAAATTCACATTGAAACAGAACATGCGTCAGTACAGACAGTTGCAACGTGCTTTGTGCAACGCATTATAGGCCTACTGGTTACTACTACTACTACTACTACTACTACTACTACTACTACTAATAATAATAATAATAATAATAATACTGCTACTACTACTATTACTACTACTACTAATAATAATATTAATGCTGCTGCTGCTACTACTACTACTAATAATAATACTGCTACTACTACTATTACTACTACTAATAATACTGCTACTACTACTAATAATAATAATACTGCTACTACTACTACTACTGCTGCTGCTGCTGCTGCTGCTGCTGACTAGCTAACTAAATAACAAACTAATTCTATCGAACAGAGTTCTTCTGGAGAAAGTACAAGGTCTTCACTAGTCAATAAATTCCCCGCATTGTATTGAACATGAAGGCCTGTTGCCCTTCTTACAAGAACCCACCACTGGTCCCTACCCTGACCCACATGAAGCCAGGCCACACCCTGATTGTCTGAATTCAATATTCAATTTATATTTTCCTCTCATCAACACCTCGGTCTTTAAGGTATTTCTTTCCTTCGGGCTTTTCAATGAAACCGTGCGTGTATTTCTCCTTACTACTACTACTAGGAATGTTGCAGTAGTAACCGCGGAAAGGGGAGGATTTTACGAGGGATGCTATTAATATGATAATGTCTTTGATTCTTACCATCACGTAAGTTCGTGAGACTTGCAAGTGGTGAGAGTTTCCCCTGAATGTATTACAAGCTCAGAGCAGGGTTAGTCCAAACACATCAAAAGACTGAAAGAACTAGGGAAAACCATCGAAGTGACTTTTGGATGTGAGAAGCCCGAACGGGTCAAACAAGCGACCCAACTCCATGACAGCTAGATGATGATGATGATGACGTAAGTTCGTAGGCTGTCACCGACGTTTCGAAATAACTTACTGTTTAGGTCTTTTCACAAAAGCGACAGTCATAACAGTGGAAAGAGGAGAGCAACTATATCCTCTTTCCGTGGTTATGATTGGTCACCTTCCTTCCCACCCTTGTACGTAGTCGACACACTTCCTCCTATAGTCAACTCAGTGTATATCGTCAACCATGAAGATGGAGGCACCACCTCCCTCCACAACGTTCCTTTCACCACACAAACCACACATATTTTGTCCGAACCCAAATAATAACAAAGCGTATAAATGTAGCGTCAATTTCCTGCTTATTGGTGAATGGAATCGAATGTTTTAATTGGCCTAATGCTGTTGTGTTACTAATAGCAAATTACGCACGGCAGTACGACGGCGAATGTGTGATGGTTTAGTGAAGACAGTGTTTTAATTCAGCAGGTGCAATCGATTATTTTAGCAGATTACACGCACGGTGGATGTAGTCTGTTAAGATGGACGCAACGTGTCTGACTTTAAAGTAGTTGAAATGAGGAGGATTTCTTGATTGTATCGGCATAAATCTTGCAGCATTTCTTTTCGGATTCTATGTCTTTCATTCTGGTTTTATAAGTACTTCAGTCTCCTTTACGTGTTCAATAAAAGGACAGTTTGTGTTTACGACACTCTTAAGCATTAAAAAGCAGGAAGTGAAGTAAGCCGAACGCAGTACGTCACACATTGTATAGATATATCCCAACTGGAATTTTTTTGTTACGTCAAGTGATGAAGTTAGATGAGATGTAAATGAAGACGCTGCTCTGCACAGCACCGCATACACTAGTGCTACAAATCGTATCTTCGTTGTGCTAATTTTTTTGGCTGTAGCTACATTATTTTCAGCAACCATTAAGAAGTTTGTCATGCATGTTGTTAAGGGTTCTGTTAAAATGTACGTAGATGGTGGTGAATGTTGGCAGGTACAGTCGCGCCATGTGCCATAACCGTAAAGATTCTGGTTGGTTGAAAAAAAAAATTGTCCTAAGTTGATTTCATGAACGTAGCTAAGAACGCCTGTATACTATCGGTATGTCTGTCAACTTTTAAAGCCCTATATTTATCGTATATCTACGACGTGTAGTATTTAAAACTCTCCAAAGTGGGACCGTTTCCATAAAGGGCATTAATTAATTGGTCTTTATAACACGTTCTCTTCGGGGTAGGAACGGACTTTGTGTGTTTATAAATCTTATTGTAGCATCGTGCATTTTCGCAGAATCATTTTAATTCATCAACCAACGAATGCACATATAATTTCACATAAAACAATTTTAAAACACTTTAAACACTCCGACATGTTTCGATCTTGTCAGATCATCATCAGGGAGCTTTGTTCCCTGCTAAAGTTATATTACAGCATTCACAATTCAATTCGCATTTGCAAACGAGGTGTTGTGGCAGCATATCATGTTGTGTTGTGGAGTAGTGGCTATGTGTGCGTCGTGCGACGCACACATAGCCACTGCTCCACAACACAACATGATATGCTGCCACAACACCTCGTTTGCAA
>Ga0123357_10009918_pt1 | contig 12061 bp, 13 predicted proteins | sample TergutEmb28metaG_FD_89873 | JGI IMG/M metagenome (GOLD analysis project Ga0123357, IMG submission 89873) | Embiratermes neotenicus P4 segment gut microbial communities from Petit-Saut dam, French Guiana - Emb289 P4 | ecosystem: Host-associated > Arthropoda: Insects > Digestive system > Gut ...
CCGCCGGGCTGGCAACAACCAGTTTGGCAGCAACCCGCCCCGGCCATGCCGCCGCAGGCACCGCCACCTTGGCCGGACGCGCCATACCCGGTGCCGGCCAGGCCATACCCGCCACCGGCCCAGCCGCCCCAATACCCGCCGATCCCGCCGGCAGGCCTTTAGAGCAAGGGAGCAAGGAACATGTCAGTCAGCTTTTTCGACCTAGACCGCGGGGACCTCGCCGCGATAACCATGGGAGAGGCCGCCGATAAGTTGGCAACCGGCCCGGTCACCGGCTTGAGAGAGCAACAAGGAACCGGGAAATGGGGCGGTCAACCCGGCGCGCAGGCGTTCATGGGCGCCTACATCGACGCCTTGAACCAGATCGCCGCCACCATCGACGACCTGCAAAAACAAACAGTCGATCTGGCGTTTAGCACCCACCAGATATCCAGCGACGCCACCGAAACGGACACCCAAGCTGCTCAACGGTTGCAAACTCACTGGCACAATCATCAACCCAGCCACGCCCCGGACCAGACCGCGCCCGGGGCGACCGGCCTCACCACCAACCCTGTTAGTCAATAGGAGGAACCAGACACAATGATGCTATTTGATTCGTCACAAATCGGTTCGTTTAGCCGAGGATCAAGAAGACTCCACAGGATACGGAGGACAGTTCATGTATGACGTGGACCAAAGTACATCAGGTAACACGGTGACGACTGATTATGAGGCACTGCGCGATTTAGCCGACGACCTGGCGAGGCAGGCTGACGCGATGGGCTATGCGCTCGATATGTTGCAGGGACAGTGGAATCAGATGGGTTCGACGACATCTGGGCTCACCACTGAGGCGTTCCGGATCACTTCATCGGGCTGGATGGCTCACATGCGCGTTCTTGTCGCGGTGCTTGATCAGGCACATGATTGGTTGCTACGCCGAGTTCAGAATGTTCAAAACATCGAGGCTGACGCGGTAGCGCGTCTAGCGAGAATATGAAAGGACACTGAGGTGACTAGCTACGCCGAGTTGCCAGATTATGTCAACAATTTGACCAGAGCCACTATCGACGCTCACATGCGCGAGCGGTTTTCGTGGGCTGTTCCAATTCCGGTCGAGGACGGCTACTACAGGATCGACGATACATCGGCATGGCCTGCCATCAGAATGAAAGTTGCGTGCCCCGACGCTTCTGGGAACGGCGGCGGTGAATCCGCCTTTGTTGACCCGGGTGCCATTGCGGATCAGCCTGAACTGCAGCCGGGGCAATTGCGGTACTACGACCAAACTCAGGAGTTTGCCTACCTTCGTGCGCGTGTGCACCAGATCATGGAAGGTGATCCATGGGGGGGTGGTGTCCTGACATGGACAGAGTTGCCGGCGCCCAACGGCTTTGATGAGACAATCAACACGCTCGACCGCGCCATAGAACTGCTGAAGGTTAACGAGACAGGTAACTTCATCGCGCAAAAGGTCGCGGACATCAGGAGCACCCTTAATCGTACCGATGCCAGCGGAGTTCAGCTGCCTGGTACCGAGCACATGAGTGGCGACTTTGTGCAGGCCCTTCGCCTTATGCTGACAGGTGATCCTGGCAACGACGACGACAAGACGCCTGAACAGCGTGGGCAATTGATTACGTTTTGCATGGGTATACATGATTACGTGGTGTTGCTTGATTCCTTGTTAAGGGCGGAGCGAGGCATATGGGAGAGTGCCCGTCAAGATGTGGCTGACGTGGTTTGCGGGGCGGTTGACCAGTTCAATAGCTGGCAGCCATTGACGCCCATCAGCCTCGACGAATTGGTAGCAGGCCTTGCTTTGGCGGGCGATCTTTTGGCGCTGACTGGTCCCGGGGCTGGGGTCGGCGCGGTTTTCGGAATTCTTGCTGATCTTGGAACTGTCGCAATGGCATTCAGCAGTCACACGACCATGTCGAGCGACGCCGCCACGTTCGGCTCAGTGGAGGAGCTCCTCGGAGGATTCGAGAGGTCCCTGAACGCCTGGTCTATGTCAGATGGTGCCAGAGCCAGTGTCAACCAGGGTATTTTCGCCCGGGAACAAGACCTGTATTCGGATTCACTCGACCTGTCCGACGGGGCCCCCAAGGCGAAGGTCATCCCCGGCAACCAAGACCTGCTCCTCAGTTCGGTTGATGCGATCAGGCTAAATACCACGAATGTTACGTCTAGCGACCTTGACGGGTTGGTCACTGTGGCGGGCCTCATCGGCCAGGTTGTGGATGAGTTGACCACTATGGTGAATTTGATCCGAAGCGTTGCCGATCCTACTTCAATGCTTGCATGGTACCGGCCTGGTGGCATCGGATATAACGTAGAGGATTCCCAATATGGCCCTTTTGGGAAATGGAATGGCTTTGCGGGGGCAATAATCAACTTGACTGCTGATGCTGGCGTTGATTTGCGCCCTACGGTCCGCGTGCTCCTCCAAATTCAGAAATTGATAACGGACTACCGCGACGAAGTCGAGCAATGCGACATGGGCGACGCCCATGCTTGTGAGGCCATAAGGCATGGCTGGTGAAAGATGGCGTTGTTAGGCAGAGTATGCAGCGGTTATGCCCGCTTCCGCCAGGGTACGCGTATTCGCCACTTGGCGGCTGTGATCGCGGTGATTATCCCTCTTTGCGTCGGTGGTTGTGTCGCGCCGGTTCCACCATCCGCGAATGTGGTGCCGGACAAGGCATTTCAGGCGTGTTTGAACAGCTATCTTGGGCGAGATGCTTCTGCTGATATCACGCCCACGCAGCTTGGTTCATTACATGGCGAAGTGGACTGCGCCGTACATTATGTGGTGTCGCTCGAGGGCGCCCAGTATCTGGCCAATATCACCGATTTGGGTCTTTCGACCAACGAGGTGAGTGACCTGACTCCGGTGTCTGGCCTTGAGAACCTGGAAACATTGAATCTCGAGGCAAACAAAATAGGTGATTTGACACCATTGTCCGGGCTGAAGTCCTTGACGACCCTTGACCTTTCAAGCAACAAGGTAGTTGATGTGACTCCTTTGTCTGGTTTGACTAGTCTTACAACTTTGCTCTTGAACTACAACAATGTGAGTGATTTGGCGCCGCTGGCGGGCTTGACAGATGTCTTCCATTTGGGCCTGTCTTACAACCAGATCAGTGATCTGGCGCCCCTGTCCGAGTTGAAGAGTCTGACCGCACTTGAGTTGGCTCACAACGAGATCGGCGACGTTAGCCCATTGGCGAGGTTGTCAAATCTTCGCGGCCTTGGCTTGGCTGGTAACCAGATCAGTGATGTCACCGCTCTGGCTGGCCTGAATGTTTCGGTGTTTGATCTTCGTGAGAATCGAATCACGGACCTTTCCCCACTAGGAAACTGGCAGAATTGCCGTGACGGCCACTCCTGTGACCTTATTGCCACGTTGCAAGAGGTTGATCTTGGGAGCGTCACACCGGGGACCGTGCCTGTGCCGATCATTACGACCGCTGGCCATGAAATGGCTGTAAGCGTAAGGTCGGGGCCGGCTGTGATCAACGGCGACGGCACGATAACCTATGCCTCTGCTGGGCGCGTAACGCTGACATGGGACACCACGACTAACTCGCAGGCTGACCAAAAGTTCTTTTCAGGGACCGCCACCGTGACGGTCGTCGCGCAATAGACTTCGAAAAGGAGAGGCGTTTGGCGTCCCTGGATGACCGTGTGGTGGTCTGTAGCGCACCCTGTGCTATCGTCATCCGTTAAGGGATTTCTTGTCGTCTGCGTTGGTTCGACCATAGGCTCAGCGAGCTAGGGGTTCCACCGGTCAAGGTATGAGCGGTGTGAACGGCGTCGAATGTCAAGAGGGCTCCACAGGATACGGAGGATAGTTCATGTATGACGTGAACCAAAGCGCGTCAGGTAACACGGTGACGACTGATTATGAGGCACTGCGCGATTTTGCCGACGAGTTGGCTTGCGAAAAGATAAGGGAAGGTTGGTGAACGATGGCCTTGTTGGACAGCATTGACACGGGATTTACTCACCTTGATCGGGTTACGTCCTTGCGCTGGTTGGTGCCGGTGATTGCGGCGGTTGTGGCGTTTGGTGCTGGTGGTTGTGTCGCGCCGGTTCCAGCGTCTGCGAATGTGGTGCCCGACAAAGCATTCCAGACCTGTTTGAACAGTCTGCTTGGCCAAGATGGTTCCGCCGATATCACGCCAACACAGCTTGGCTCTTTGCATGGGCGGGTGGACTGCCTCGGAGACGGGGTCGTGTCGCTTGAGGGCGCTCAGTATCTTGCCAACACAACCGACCTGGATCTTTCGGGTCACAAGGTAAGTGATCTGACTCCATTGTCGGGTTTGACGAGTCTCACCACACTGCAACTGGATGGCAACAATGTCAGCGACTTGGGGCCGCTCGCGGGTTTGACGAGCCTTTCCTCTCTATACTTGGAAAACAACCAGATCAGTGATCTAGCACCCCTGTCTGGCCTGGAAAGTTTGAAATCGCTGCGGTTATCGAACAATCAAATCACTGATGTTAGCCCACTGTCTGGCGTGGGAAATTTGATATATCTGGGTCTGTCTAAAAACCAAATCAGTGACGTTCGCCCACTGGCTGGATTGGCAAATCTTGAATCCCTGTATCCAGATGGCAATCAAATCAGTGATGTCACCGCTCTGGCTAGTCTGACGAATATCCAGCAAATTCATCTGAATGAGAACCAAATCAGCGACCTTTCCCCACTAGGAAACTGGCTCCACCACGGCTGGGACTTAATTGCTACGGCGCAGCAGGTCGATCTTGGAACCGTCATGCCCGGCACCGTGCCTGTGCCGATTGTTACGACCACTGGCTACGAAATGGTTGTAGATGTGCAGTCTGGTCCGGCTGTGATCAACGGCGACGGAACGATAACCTACAAGGCTGCTGGCAGTGTGGTGCTGACGTGGGATACCCCGTGGCCTAACCCGCAGTCTTCGAACAGGTTCTTTTCGGGGACCGCCACCGTGACGGTCGTCGCGCAATAAACTTCGAAAAGGAGAGGCGTTTGGCGTCCCTGGATGACCGTGTGGTGGTCTGAAGCGCACCCTGTGCTATCGTCATTCGTTGTATCGTTAATCCGGTGACGCGTGACATGGGCAAGGTGTGCGGCCCGGGCGCTATGAACCAGCCGGGGAGTCGGAAAGCCGGATGGGGGCATCCTGTTCGATGAGGCTGGAACAGAAGTTTCTTTGTTGGACGACAGCCCGCGAGGTTTTTCACTACGGCTGGTGGATGGTGGTCAGTTTCCATTTCGTCATGGATTTGCACCTGGTGGCGGCGCAACTGGCGATGGTGGCTGTGGCGCAGAGTGCCGTGGCGCTGCTGTTCGAGGTACCCGCCGGGGTCTTCGCCGATACGATCGGGCGAAAGTGGTCTGTCATTGTCTCGATCACGCTGATGGCAGCGGCGATGATCGCGACCGGCTTCGCCTTCAGTTTTCCGATTGTTTTGGTGACACAGATAGTGTGGGGAATATCGTGGACGTTCATGTCCGGGGCCGACGTCGCCTGGGTCACCGACGAGTTGGGCGATCCGTCGCGAATCAACGGCCTGCTTGCTCGTTTGGCGCGCTGGCAATCTTTCGGTGCCGCCGGTGGATTGGTGGTTCTGACGGTCTTGGCAGTGGCTGTCGGGCGTCGCGACGCGATTGTCGTCGCCGGTGCTGCCATGCTTATCGTTGGGGCTTGGGTGTTGTGGTCGGTTTCGGAACGGCATGTCCAACGACAGGCTACTCGTGTTGGGCAGGCTGCGATGAGGACGCTGCGAGACGGAATCAAGGTCGTGCGAGCCGATCGAACGATGGGTCTGCTTCTGGGTGTGGCGTTACTTGTGAACGGGGCCGACGATGCCTTCGGACGCATCTACCCGGCCCGGCTGAGCAATCTCGGATTCCCCGCATCGACGTCCGGCATGTTCTGGTTCGGCGCGTTGAACGTCGGCGTCTTGGCGGCGACCGGCTTCGGAATGTTGTTGGTACAGAGATGGACCACCCGTGAACGGGATTCGAAACGACTGCTCATGTTGGTCTGCCTGGTGGGTGTGGTGGGCCTAGGGGTATTGGCGTCGGGGTCATTGCTCGTTTTCGGGGTCATCGGAGTCGTCATCGTAGGTGGGTTGTGCACACCTTTGGGACGGACGATCATCACCATTTGGGTCAACCAGCGCTGCGAGGGCCCTTCCCGGGCGACAGTGCATTCATTCTTGGCTCAGGCGGAGTATGTCGCGGAGATCGTCCTGGGCCTCGTCATCGTGGCAGTGGCCAGCGTCCACGGTGCGGCCGGAGCGATGGTCGGGGCGGGTGTGATGCTGCTAGCGGCGGCGGTACTCGTGATGGTCCTGCCCGCCCACCACGAGGCGGACGCCAAGCCTCTGGGCGGATCCTGAACCGTGGTGACATGATTGCGCCTGAAGCGAGGGGCGAATAGGCTGGGGCCATGAAGCCATTGCTCCAAGAGGTCACCGTCGAGTGCGCTGACGCTGCCAGACTGGCCGAATTCTGGGGAAATGTGCTGAGTAGCCCGTGGGGTTATCAGGTCGAACCGGGCGGCGTGGTCTATGGCGGCACCTTCTACATGCTTTTCCAGGAGGTACCACCGGAGAGCCTGTCTGCGGGTAACCGTCTGCATCTCGACATTGAAGTCGATGACATCGAAAAGGCGGCAAGCGAAGCCGAAAGCCTGGGCGCCACCAGAACGGGCGAGCAGTTCGCCGACCCCGATGGCGGCGGTTTCATCACGATGCGGGATCTGGAACACAACGCCTTCTGTTTCGTATCACAACCCTGCGGTACATGGTCGGAACTGCTACGAGCTGTCGCCGTCCAGCAGCCAACCGCCACCAACTGAAGGCCCGGACGGCACCAGAGTAGGCGCTTCCAGCCGCGAGATCGATTGGCTTGACGCTGGCCAAGCTATCGTTGATGGTATGCGTGAACTGGTTGCGGACGTCGTCGTCATCGGCGGCGGGTCGACGGGCGTGGGCGTCGCCCGGGACGCCGCCATGCGCGGGTATTCCGTCGTCTTAGTCGACCGGGCCGACTTGGCGCAGGGCACCAGCGGACGCTTCCATGGGTTGCTGCATTCGGGTGGACGGTATGTGGTCTCCGACCCGGAGTCGGCCACCGAATGCGCCCTGGAAAACGCCATCGTCAGCCGCATCAACGCGGACGCGGTTGAGCTGACGGGCGGGTTGTTCGTGTGCGCACCGGGGGACGACGAAGGTTTTGTCGACCAGTTTTTTGCCGGCGCGGCCACCACGGGCGTGCCAGCGTGCGAGATCAGCGTCAGCGAGGCGTTGCGCCGCGAGCTGCGGCTGAATCCTGGTATCACAAGGGCAATCGAGGTGAATGACGCCAGTGTTGACGGCTGGGCTTTGGTCTGGGGGGCTGCCAGATCAGCGATGGAGTACGGCGCCAAGGTGCTGACGTATCACCAGGTAACGGACGTCATGATCAAGGACGGCCAGGTGCGCGGCGTCGTCTGCCTTGACCGCGCCAGCGGCGAAGAGGTGACCATCGAAACTGGATTCGTCATCAACGCCGGCGGACCTTGGGCGGGCCAGATCGCCGCGCTGGCGGGCTGCCATGACGTCGACGTGGTGCCGGGCCGGGGCGTCATGGTTGGCATGAACCACCGGCTCGTCAATACCGTCATCAACCGGTGCGTCTACCCGACAGACGGCGACATCCTCGTACCCGTCCACACTATCTGCGTCATTGGGACGACGGACGTAGCCGTCGACGACCCCGACAACCTGGCCATCCCGCGCAGCGAGGTCGATGCCCTGCTGGACGCCGGCGAAGCTTTGGTTCCGGGGTTCAGGCGGACCCGGGTGCTGCATGCCTGGGCGGGGGCACGCCCGTTGATCCGCGATAGCCGGTCCAGTGCCGGTGACACCCGTCACATGAGCCGGACGATGGCGATCATCGATCACCAGGCGCGCGACGGGGTGAATGGGTTCCTGACCATCGCCGGCGGCAAACTGACGACCTACCGGCTGATGGCTCAAAACGTGGTGGACGCTATGGAGGCGCAACTGGGCACGCCGCACCCCTGCCGGACGGCCGAGGAGCCGGTGCCTGCGGCGGCGTCCGAACGCCATTATGTGGTGACGCACCGCCTCGCAGGGCGCGAGGCCGAACGCCAGGTGTCAGTCTCGGCGTCCGGCGACGGTGACGATCTCGGCAGTCAAATCGTCTGCGAGTGCGAACTGGTGACGCGCGCCATGCTCGAAAGCGTTATGGCCGCCCAGCCGGACGGCCAATTCGACGATTGGCGGCGTCAGTTGCGTATCGGCATGGGGCCTTGTCAGGGCGGGTTTTGTGGGCTCCGAATGGCGGGCATCGCGGTGCAGGACGGCGTCATGGACGCGCCTCGGGCGACGGCGTTGTTGCGGTTGTTCTTGCAGCACCGCTGGGCTGGGCTCTGGCCGACCCTAAGCGGCGCCCAGGCCCGTCAGGCGGCCTTGGACGCAGCCATCTACCAGGGCATTTACAACCTGGATGACGCCCCGGAGGACGCGCCGGTTCAATTCGTGACGGCGGAGGTGACGCCATGAAGCGCGTCGTGGTGGTCGGTGCCGGTCTCGCCGGCCTGGTGACGGCAACTGCATTGGCCAGGGACGGGTTCGATGTCACCTGCGCGACGTTCGGCGTAGGCGGCCTGCCATTGAGCCCCGGTGTGGTGGAGTGTTGGGTGGAAGGTGTTTCCGTCGCGGGGGGCGTTCCGGGAGGCGATGTACGGTCGTCGGCTGGGGTATTACGTCGTCGCACCACTCTGGTCGGCGCATGGCCTGACGGCCATCGTCGCGCCTCCCGGCGTTCTTCTCAGTCGTATGCGGGCGCTCCCCCTGCGGGTGACCGCAGCCGTCCACTTTGTGAGATGTGCGTCGACGCAATACCCCAGCCAACGCCCTCGATTGGACGAGATAATGGGCGGTCCGCAGCGCAGCGGGGGAGCGGCGTTATGTCGGCGATAACCCGACTGCCTAGTGGGTACCCCTATGCGGCCATCGGCCCGGCCGCGGTGCGCCGTGGCGTGGAGTTGCTGCTGGAACTGGCCGGGCCTGAACTGCTGACAGGCGACCCCGACGGTGGCGTCGTGTTGTTGACGGCGCTGGGCTTGTGGCGGCCGACCTGTTTGTACCCGCCGAGTATGGCGAATGCCGTTGGCGCCGACAACATGGTGATCGTCGGGTTGCGTCGGCTGAAGGACTTTCAGCCGCAGTTGATCGCCGGCAACTTAGGTGGGCGGGCGGCCATGGTCGACGTCGTGCCACATGCGGGTGAGGTGGATTCGTCGCCCATGGTGTTCGCTCGCTTCTTTGACACGGACGCGGGACGCCGGGCGCTGGTGGAAGCGCTGCGCCCGGTGGTGGAGCCTGGCTATGTGCTCGGGCTGCCCGCCGTCCTCGGATTGGACGACGCGACCGCTTGGCGCAAGGTGCAGGACGCCCTAGCGTGTGCCGTCTTCGAGATTCCGATGGGCCCGCCCAGTGTGCCCGGCTGGCGATTGAATAACGCACTGGTTCGGGCCGCCCAAGATGCTGGAGTTCGCTTCCGGCGGGGCGTCAAGGCGGTGGGTGTGGCGCAGGAAAACGGACGGGCGACGGGTGTCGTCCTCACCAGCGCCGGACACCCGACGACGCTGGCAGCGGACGCGGTCGTGCTCGCCACTGGCGGGCTGAAGTCCGGTGGTGTCGTTATGGACGACCATCAGCAGTTCAACGAACCAGTGATGAACCTGCCTCTGGCCAACGTACCGGAGGTTCCTTTCGTGTCGGACGTTTTCGCCCCTCAACCGGCCTACCTGGTGGGTGTGCGGGTGGACGAATCGATGCATCCCCTGGACGACGACGGCAACATCGTGTGCGGCAACCTCCATGCTGTCGGCGGTCTGTTGGGCGGGTCGGACCGCAGCCGCGAATTGACCAGCGGCGGCATCGACGTCGGTTCGGCCGTGGCGGCGGCTGAGGCCGTCGGACAGGAGATGGCATGACGACGGGCTACAGAGAAGTGGGCGGAAGCCGGTTTGAGCTGGCGACGGCGGCTACGCCTGCTCAGGCCTGGTGGTCACTTGATTGTGCGTCGAGTGCGGCGTCTGTGTGCTCGGGGCCGGCTGGAGCCCACCCGCAACTGTCTGGTCGCACGACACTGGATGGCTGCCTGAAATGCACGATCTGTGAGGCGTCGTGCCCGGTGGCGGCCGTGACTCCGCTGTTCCCCGGGCCGAAGTTCGCCGGCCCCCAGGCGGAGCGATTCCGCAATGGCGAAAGCGTCGATCACTCAATCGACTATTGCTCGAGTTGCGGGACCTGCACTTTGGCGTGCCCGCAGGGCGTCAAGATCGCCGAGATGAACTCGCAGGCCCGCGCCGTCATGAAGGCCGGCCACATGCCGCTGCGTGACAAGTTGATCTCGCAGACGACGCTGATGGGCCAGGTGATGACGCCGGTGGCCCCGATCGCCAACGCCGCGCTTGGTTTCCCACCAGCGCGAATCGTCATGGAGAAGACGGTCGGCGTCCACCGTCACGCTCCCATGCCCAGGGCAAACCCTCAGACCTTCGAGGCATGGTTCAGGCGTCATCGGCGCGTCCACCCGGTCACTCGCGGCCCGGTGGTGTTTTTCCACGGCTGTGCGGGGGAGTACTTCGAGGTGATGACGTCGAAGATGTCCGTCCAGGTGTTGGAGTACCTCGGCTACGAGGTGATCGTCCCCCACCACGGCTGCTGCGGGCTCGCCCAGCAATCCAACGGCCTGTTCCATGAAGCGACGACCGCCGTCCTCAAGCTGTGCGACCAATTGCGCTCGGCGGGTGGGGGATTGACGATCATATCGTCGTCCGGGTCGTGTACGGGCATGCTGAAGCACGAAGCCCACGAGATCATGGGCGTCGAGGACGAGCGCCTGCGCGACGTGTCGGTCCGCATCCGCGACATCATGGAGTTCCTACGCGATTTGAACGACGCCGGCGAACTGCCGCTTGATTTCAAGCCAATAAACATGACCGTGGCCTATCACGCGCCCTGCCAGCTGAAGAGCCAAGGCATGGGCTATCCGGCGATGGACGTGCTGGCGTTGATCCCTGGATTAAAAGTGGTCGAATCCGGGTTCGCCTGCTGCGGCATCGCCGGAACCTACGGTCTGAAAGCCGAGAAGTATGACATCGCCCAGGCCGTCGGCCGTCCCCTTTTCGAAATGGTGAAATCGACAAACCCGAAGCTGGCCCTCTGCGACACCGAAACTTGCCGCTGGCAAATCAGCCAATCATCGGGCGTCCCAACCCGTCACCCAATAGCAATGGTCCACCGCGCCTACGGACTGTAGGCGCGACACCGACCGAACTGGCAAACCCCCCACGAGTGGGTGACGGGCCTCATGAGCAACCCATTCAAGGCCGCCGTCCTCAGTGACGGCACTGTCCGGTTCACGTCCGTCAGCGACGCGTCGTCTATCGACTTTCACTGGGCAAACTGACCATCGCCCTGGATGCTGGGGCGTCATAATGAGTTTCTCGGTTCGGGTCCATTATTCATGCCAGGCCTATTCGTAATGTGACCAGGCAGCGTAGATCGTCACTGTTCTGGTGATGTCGTCCACTGTGTATACGACGCGGTGTTGGCCATTTAGGCGGCGCGAATAGAACCGGGCGCTAGGCGGCTGGAGCTTCTCGAATCTGTCGGTTGGGGCATAGGGGTTGTGTTTGAGTGTCGCAATGACTTGATCGAACCGATCACGCAAGTGCTGTTGCCGTTTCAACTTCGCCAGATCAGGCTTTGCACTGTTTTTGATGACGACGCGGAATTCGCCCAAATCACCGCCGGAGGTCACAGCACCGCCCAGTCGATATCGTCAACGTCTGTGGTGCCGGAGTCGTCGGCCTCGCGCGCACGTACCTTGGCCAGGGTACCGGTTGCCTCCAGGTAGAGAGTTTCCTCGATGCTGCGCCATTCGTCCTCCGAGATGACAACCGCGCCCTTACCGCCCGATGCCGGGCTGATGAGCACGGGGGCTTGCTGGTCGTTGACCTGCCGGATAATGCCAAACAGGTTGGCCCGCGCC
>Ga0123357_10009919_pt1 | contig 12061 bp, 6 predicted proteins | sample TergutEmb28metaG_FD_89873 | JGI IMG/M metagenome (GOLD analysis project Ga0123357, IMG submission 89873) | Embiratermes neotenicus P4 segment gut microbial communities from Petit-Saut dam, French Guiana - Emb289 P4 | ecosystem: Host-associated > Arthropoda: Insects > Digestive system > Gut ...
AAAAACCAGTTAGTCGCAGACTCCTGAAGATGGTCGTATTAACGGCCGAAACATGTTGAGTAATGAATGAATATTAAATAATAAAATAAGTGGCATCAAGTTGGTTTTTTCTCTTTACGCAAAGGAGGCTTAGTTTTTATGGTTTTGTTAAGTGCACTGTTTGACATAATCTAAGTTTCTCTTACATGCTTATCCATTCCAGTAGTTCTCTGCATGGTAAAAATCAGCTCTTTATTTGAATGTATACTTTAGGCTACATGTATAGTTCAAATAAATAGAGTTACAAACAATGTACGCCTTAGGTACCCCGTTGAGTATTGTCATATATTTCACCTTGAAATACTGTCAGACTACTCAGAGGAAATTAAAATAAAATGGAACATATGAAAATACCTAATATTGGAACGAATCTGCGTCGATTGATAGGTGTGGGACTAGACTATGGGCTGAGCGGTCTGGGGTTCGAATCGCAGCAGTGGCAATGGATTTTTGTTTCCACTAAAAGCTCCAGACCGGCTCTTGAGGCCCACCCAACTTCCTTTTAAATGGGTACCAGGGTTCGTTCCTGGGATAAAACAGCCGGAACAAAGAGTTAACCGATCACTTTAATCTAGCGTCGAGATCAGGGGTAAATAGAACTATAGTTCTTAAGGTAAAGGTAAAGATAAAGGTAAAGTTCACCCTTTAACAGGCTACGAAGGCCCAGAGAGGGAGTTGAGGTATAAATATACTCTTTCTTTAACCTCGGTGCCAGATGGGGTGGTTAAAACCACGCCCTGGCCGTTTTACCCCTGGAAAAGAGCCGGTACCCATTGTATAGGAGGCTGGGTGAGCCCCAGGGCCGTATGGACGGGTGTGGAAAATCTCACCCCAATCGGGATTCGATCCCCTGACCATCCAGCCCGTAGCGAGTCGCTATACCGACTGGGCTATCCCGGCCCCCGAAACTATAGCTCTACTGCCCATATACGCCTTCATGTCGTGGACAGGGTCACCTTTACCTTTTACCTGATATTGGTACGCGATCAACCATGCCGCGCTTTAAGACGTTTTATTGCTTAAGCAAAGTTATTCGCTAAGACTATACAGCAATTAATTCGGAACTGCCGAATTATATCGCCGAAATAGAAATACCGAGCAAATTTCCACAAAGCTTCTGCACAGCGACTGCTGAGGGAAAGTTTGTATTTGTCGAAGGTTTCACTTGAGGGGCGAATGAATTGGGGGAATCCAGTGTTAGCTCGTAATGGAGTTCAAGTCTTGACTCACAGTTTTATTACAAAGCGTATAACCCACTACGCTCCAAGCAGATAGAAATGCGAGTCCTCGGAGCCGTGTGTATGGAACTGTATTTATTGTGCTACACTACAAGTAGTCTACCTACGGCATTTTGAAATTACGTTTTGTGTTATTTTATTTTATATATTAATTTGCAAGGATAGTACATTTTGTAAGTTACTGTTTTCCTGTAAACACGCCAGTTTTCCTTTATACATTTTGACAAATCGCTCTGCCGTTGGGGTATTTGTTTTACAGTAAACATCAGTAGCTGCAGACGTCTTCGCACGTGTGTGTGTGTGTGTGTGTGTGTGAGTGTGTGTGTTTGTGTTTGTGTGTGTGTGTTTGTGGGTGTGTTTGTGGATGTATGTGTGGGTGTGTGTGTGTGTTTGTGTGTCTGTGTGTGGGCATATGAGTGTGGACGTGTGTGTGGACGTGTGCGGGTGTGTGTGTGAAAAATTAATATGACGAAATACATTTTATGCTTAAATATGTTCAATTTTCCGTGCACTAATCTGATGTAAAATATATAAACAGCCAACAATTGCGCTTCAATATTTATGACTTTTTTATTCACAAAATTCTCACCAACATTTTTCGGTCTGTATTCCGGCCATCCTCAGGGTAGTATTATGCAAGGATACAAAAATATATTTTATATAATTGTATAAGAGTATCACCACGAGGATGGCCGGAATACAGGCTAAAACATGTGAGTGAGAATACTGTGAATAAAATAGGTCATAAACACTGAAGTGCATTTTGTTGGTTATTTATATTTTTTGGATCAAATATTATGCTGTTTATCAAATTTTGACGACTGATGTAGGTTCAGGGCTTTCTATTACAGTTTTTCGTGACACATTATCATTTAACATTGTGCCACAAAATAACTCTCATTCAGAAGTCGAGAGGCTACTCTATGCACCATCAGATTCAAAATTCTGGAAGTATATTCTGCCCACATATCTTATTTGTATGCTTCATAAGATTCTCACAAAAAACATCTTTTATTTCCCCAACCAAATTTTCTTTGTAATGGACAGTCCTGTGTTCACTGTGAGGTAGGAACTGGACCCTTAAATACATTTCAAGTTTAGTCCTAGCCAATCCAGTTTACCTTTGTGTTGCACAATGTTGCACTTGGTCTATTCGGGTACGTAGGGTTTGCCTCTCACTGTCATTGCACCAATGTTATGTCGTCTTCACCTCAGTTTTGCTCTTGTCAGAAGAAGAGGTGGACTGAAGCTGGGAACCAGTAAACAAAGAAGCCTTTTTTCGGACAATGGGGAGTTCTGGACATAAAATTACAGTCACATCGTTTTCTTACAGCGGTTCGGTACCAACCGTAGACGTAACATAAGATAAATGCAAACATTTATACTGGGTGATTATCTCACTTCGATCAGAGTGGATTGGAAACATTTTCTACGTATTCCTTTCAGAGCTACCAATTTCATATTCAATGTCTTCTTGTTTCTGGATCACTTGCTACGAATTGCCAGTTTATTGTTTATGCAACAAAAAAAAGAAGCAGAACATACAGGATAATCACGTTTCAACATGCAGAGTTCGTATTTGGAAAATATATTTGGATACATCAAATTTTTCATATTTTTATACTCAGTTCTTTCACGTGAATTTTATCATAGTATGTTAAGATAAACAATAATATCTTTCCAGATTACATTAATGTTTCATAATCACACAATCTATGATTTTAGACGTTGAATAAAAATTAAAAACTGTATACCACATTTCGTATACCGGTCTTTTGTTCCACCTTATAAAACGTGTTTAATTTTGTTTTTAGTGTTTTGTTTTTCAGAGCTTTATTTACTTTAGTAAGCAGAACATACACGTAAGTACTGTTCTTATTGCCACTTTCTCCCTCCCATGCTGCGTTGTCTTATAATTACAATTTTGGGTAATAATTTTGCTGTAATGATTTCTACTTTACTAAGGCTTCTTATTGATTTCTGTCATTCAGTTTCCTTCCCTCTCATATTTTCTCCCTTTTTGCGTCGTCACAGACGCGCCAAATCCACCCCAGGTTTTGAAAGGTGGTTGAATATAAGGACTGAAATTTCTGAACTTCCACTTATAACGGGGATTTGAACTGCTATTGAAACAGCTATTCCAGATTAAAATGCAATTCCTTTTCACCACTCTCTTTTAACCAGAGAAAGTTTACTGAATTTGTGACTTCTGATTAAGGTATAAGACCAGAATTTATATTGCTATTGTTCCTAGGGTTGACTTCTGTAACAAGATCAACGAAAGTGACCTTCTGAACCTGAATACGAGGGTTTGTTCTCGCATGCCAGTCTCTGAAGTAATGATGCAGTGACTCATCAGAAGTGAACTGAGATAAATTTTAAAGTTTATTCTTCACATATAACCGGTCCATTTATACACGCCTTTCTTCGTATTTATCTCTGAGTCACCATCTTATTTCAGCAAGTAGCTAATTCAATGATAAATGATTTTTCTGTAAATGCTGATCCTTTCTGTGCTGGGCTGGATATACCTCGTGTATATGTAATATAAAATTTCACCATGTTGGACCGCATTAGAACATGTCTTAAGTCACATGGATCTAGTTCAGAGGCTAACACATACAGAGAGTAGCGCTAAGGTCACTTGACACTAGAGCAATGTTACCATTGGGTGGCGAGTGGCTATTGCTCCACCTCGTGTGCTTATGATATGTTATACCATATTTACATTAATCCTCCTCTGTGTTTACGAAGTTGCTTCCTTTCTTGTGACTTTCTGAGTAAAATACGCAGTCAGTTCGCATTAGCTCATGAGTTAGCGCATGTTTAACTTATTTTATTTTTCTTACATACTCTTGTAAAAATTTCTGAAGAACATATTTGGACTACGAAGGTGTTAGTCACAGGTGACTGAAGGATATTCCATAAGGAGGAGCTTTGTGATTCTTATAATAAAACCAACTAGATGCACTAATTTCTCAAATTTATTTTTGGAATGAAACTCTACATGTTTCGGACAGTTCATCTGTTCATCATCAGGAGTTTTTCACTGTACACACAGCAATGGTATACATCATAGAGGTTTGCTGACAGCTTACGTGAAAACCTGTATGATATACACCATTGCTGTGTGTACAGTGAAAAACTCCTGACGATGGACAGAGAAATTGTCCGAAACATTTAGAGTTTTATTACAAATTTGAGGAATTAATGTATCTAGTTAGTTTTATTATAAGAGTTTATCACGATGCACGGTCTCCAGAACGTCAGAGTTTTGTGGCACTAGCATCTCACCAAATAATATTCAGATGATAAAATTAAATAGGACGAAACGACGGTGGCTTGTGGCATGTGCAAGGGGAAAAGCAGAGAAATTCGCACAGGCTGTGGTGTGGAAAACTGAAGGCAAGCGACCACTTCGAAACATAGGCCTCTATGGACGAGTGTTATTAAAATGGGTTCTAAAGAAATAAGATATGGACCAGTGAACGTGATTTGATCCAAAATACAGAAAAGTGCTTGGGTTTTGTGATTACGGTAATGAACCAATTGGTTCAAAAGAAAGACGGGGAAATTCTTGACTGGGTAAGGAATTGTTAGCTTCTCAAGAAGGACCCTTGCTCCATGGAGTTAATCAGTTACCTTTTATAGTTAGTGCACACGTTAGACATTCAGTTTTTTTTTTTGACACGTGTAGTCTTTTAAAGTTCCTTTACGCTGTTAACAAAGGAGGAAAATTCGACCAATTTTGACCCTACACTTGCAGGTTTATTATGACAGCACTTAATAAACGACTACTGAATAAATTCTACGTGCCATTTAACTCTGGAAATCCCAAAATAAATAAGAATCATTTTGTTAATTAATGGAGGGAAATGTATAGTTGATGAACTTACTCTGTCTCTTTAATTGTACCTGCTTTACTCTGTCCTTGTTGGATATCCAGAATTTAATTTTGTTATCGTTACCGTATCCATTGCTTTTGAAGGCTTAAAATCTCATATTCAATTAGTTGTAGAGATAGAGCGGTCGGAGCGTGAAGCTGGTCACTCGCCTTTATCTATGACTAAACTTATAATTACTTAAAAATTATTTCTGCCATCTCTACTACGCTCTTCGTAAGTACAGGAACGACTTTTAATCTAACTTCTTTTGTGACAATTCTGTCTTAAAGAGTCTACCTTACTAACAAGAATAAGCTTCAGATACTTACACGAGACATATACGAGTCCTCTTTATTTTCATTGTCTGCTGCGTGAAAGCAATACCCCTGCTTTATGTCAGTACTCGGTACTGTGAACTTTATCGCAAATTACACAAGCTGTAAAGACAGTAAGAAGATAAAAGAAAACATTTTTTCTCTTTTTAAGCTTTTTTATAAATTTTCCTCGTCAAATGATAAAATGGTTGTTGTAGCTTGACGACAAAGAAGGAAACTCTTTAAACGTATGCTGTAATTGTTTTAAATGAATAACATTTTTAATTGCGTTTGAAGATTTCTGTCTTTTCGTGGCAAGCATTACGTTGTACTAACGTTTCCTTAATTAGAATACTTTGAAAAGTGTCAGGATAAATAAACTATGACATTGAACGTAAACGACTATTACTGACTTCCTTACTTACTCAGTCACTCCGTGGAGCAGATTTCTGCTTGAGAAGCGAACTGGTTCTCGCGTACTCGAGAATTTCCCCGCATTTTATTGAATTCGAAGGCTTATTATCGCGTTTACCTGTCCCTATCCTGAACCAGATCGATCAAGTCCATGCCCTAATCCCAATTCCTGAATATCCATCTACATATCATCTTCCCATCTACGTCTGGGTCTGCTAAGTGGTCTCTTTCCCTCAGGTTTCCTCTTCAAAACCGTGTATAAACCTCTAATCTCTCTCATAGCTGCTATCTGCCGAAACTACATCATTCTTCTCGATCTGATCACCCAAACGATATTGGGTGAGGAGTAGACATCATTAAGCTCTTCATTACGCAGTTTTCTCCACTCCCCTGTTACCTCGTCCCTCTTAGGCCCAAATATTATCCTCAACATTCTGTTCTCAAACACCCTCAGCCTACCTTCACCCCTCAATATGATCTACCAAGTTGCACACCCATACAGAACAATAGGAAGAATTATACTTCTTTGTATCTTAATCTTTATAGGTCTACTTGTAGATAGCAAACTGTAAGACAAAAGATTCTTCACCGAATGATGGCAAGCATTCCGTGACTTCAATATGCTCTTAATTTTGATTGTTAGGTTTGTTCCCAGTTATTTGAACTGTCCCACCCTTAATGAAATATTATCAGTCTGTACTTTGTGACTTCTTCGTGCATTCTGATATCGATACATGACCACGCACTTAGTTTCTTCAACAATTACTTATGGACCAGCCTCCATAACAGCAATTACAAAAATTTCTGTGTTTTTCTTTATAGTGTGTACGCTTCCGACCATTACATTATCAGCAGCATAAATTAGAAACTGATGAGTACCACTTAATTTGAAGCTGTCCTTGTTTACCTGAACGCTTCTACTGGCATACTCTAAAGTTAAGTTGAAAAGTAATGGCGATAAAGATTCTCCTTGTTTCAAACCTTTCTTGATAGGAAATATGTCAGACAAATAATTGCCTACCCCGACTCTGCTACAGGTTTCATTCAGACACGTTTCATTAGCCTTACCGGTTTCATGAGTATAACAAACTGAATGAGAATTTTAAATAAGACGTCCCTCCTAACTGAAACATATGCTTCCCTGAAGTCTATAAAATAGCTGATACACTGCTCCTTCGTATTTTGTTTCTCAAGTATTTGCCATAGAGAATATATGATCAGTAGTTAACCGGTTGCATCGAAATCCACAATGATGATCCCCAATAATTTCCTCTGCATATGGAGTTAACCTTGAGAGCAAGATACTGGGTAAGATTTTGTATGTAGTTGATACAAAATATGTACCCCTATAATTACTACAGTCTGTTTTATGTTCCTTCATATAGGTAGGTGCAATGATCTACTCCTTCCACTCCTCAGTCACTTCCTCCCTATTGCAAATATAATTAATAATTTTTATGAATCTCAGAGTGGATTGTTCAACCCCCTGCTGTAATCAGTTCTACTGGAATTCGATCAATATCTGGGGATTTGTAACTTTTCAATAGATATTTCAGCCTCAAAAGCACTGACCTCAGACATTAGAGAATCTCTGCTCTATTTCAGTCTGCCTAACATCATAACCCCACGTACATTCAATACCTGACAGAAATGATTCCACCGCCTACACAAAGTACTGTAGACGTCTGCAACTCTTCTCATCCTTTGCTATATTAGTTCTAGACTTGTAAAGCTTCCTAAATTCGTTGATGCCCCTATACAAGTTTCTGATATTTTTGATCCTGCTGTTAGTTAAAGTTCATAAATTTTAGAAATTCCTTTTAATTTTCCTGAAATAACTCTTACATTCACGTCTTACATGTTTAGTTCATCTACTTTTTTGGTTTGGATCATGTAACCACTGCATTTTAGCCAGCATCCTTTGATCTAAAAGTCGTGAACGTTCTTAATCAAACCATGATTTATGCAACTTAAGTTCTTATAGACTTAGACTTTCTTTAGCTCAGGTTTTGTTATGTTCCGTAATGTTTCTCCAAGACCTATTTATGTCCTCGCTACCATTTAAGTTCTCCAAAACTGCAAATCTGTTTGAGATGTTAATCTGTTACTGTTTCCTAATACCTAGTTCACTTAGCTTTCTGGGATTATCTTACCACATCAAACTTCTAGGTTGTTTGTTGACTTGCTGCTAACCTTTCCCTAACCTTTGCAACCATCAGATAGTGATGATCATCACGGCTAACTCTCCTGAAAAATCTTACATTAAGTATACCCGAATACCATCTCCTGTTTATCAATATGTGATCAATCTGGTTGTGAGTCTTCACGTCAGGAAAGACCACGTGTATGAATGTCTCGGTGCAGACTTTTGGAAGTGGCACGTTTACTATTGTTACACCATTTTGATTACTAACATGATGTTAACTCTCATTTCCAGTTGTCGTTGTGAATATTCTCTCACCCCAATTTTGCATTAAAATCTCAAATTTTCCTATAATACTTAGGAAAACCTGCTCTAAGCCCTGATAAGAAGTGTCTTTTGAGTCATAAGTTTTCTCCTCAGTCCGTGAATGCACATTCAAAATAATGATATTATATCGGTGATCTCTCAGAACTATACATATCATCCTACCACAAACAAAGTATACTCTCTTCACTGCTGATACTGGTCTGTGGTATAAAAAAAATCTCTTATCTTTTGGTGATTTTCTTTTCGTTTTCTATAGAAAAAAAATATGATCTTACAGTTCCCCTCTTTCGCCCACCTAAACTCCTGAACATACTTTAAATCCAATTTATAACTTACCAATTCCCTGCTACTCTTTTAGGTGACCCTGACCTATAAACGCTCCAAATGACCAGTAATTAACCTGTAAAATTCGGTTTATATAGCTCTTTTTAAAAAATGCAATTTTAAATGAATACTTCTTCTTCTTCTGAAAAATTATTTTACATTTAATTTATCTCTATGGGGTAGGGTTCGACTTTGAACACTAATAAATCGCATGCAGGTGCACAACATCTGTTCACAAGTATCCACAATTCCGATACATTGTGTCACCAAAGTGTTCCATTATATACTGAATTGTTTCAGCAAGCGGTTTTGACTGCCGTCCGGCCTCAAAGCTGGACCACTTTCTTTTTTCAACTCTACGTGACGGTGTTTATTCAGTCTTAATATTTAGAGGCTGTTGAATATAGCGTTTAAAATTTATTTAGTGTTTTATGTATATCGTTCCGTGCATCGCTGGTCTATATTAATAGCTGCCCAACGAGATACAACATAAAGCATTCTATTTACGAGGCTTATTCAGAAAGTAAGTACCGTTTCGCTGTAAAAAGAAATCGAATAAGGTTTCGAATAAAATGTTATTGTTATCAGATTCTACATTCGTCAAACTATTTTTCCACTTATTCGCCGCCATTATTGAGGCACTTATCGTAGCGGGGCACACGTTTTTGTATACCCTCCTAATAGAATGCGGCCGCCTACGATGTTAGCCACTACCGACAATGTCACAGATTAGAGTCCTTGAAATCTGAGGAAATTGCAGGGATATATCAGAAATTGTGAAACGTCTGTCGTCACGCACTCTTTCGTTGAACTTATAAACCAAATCATCATTCACCAAAGACGGACGCCCACTTCGCGCCTCATCGTGCACGATCTCTCGTCCTTCATTGAACATCCGAACACATTTCCTAACCATGCAATCACTTATCGCATTGTCACCATACACATGTCAGATCTGGTGATGAATCTCAATTGGTAGCACATTCCTAGTGTACAAAAAACGAATTACGGACCTATTTCACAATCGGCGGCCCCCTTCAATTGTCTTAAACATGTTTAACGCACAGGAAAAAACATAAACATAACACTAATTTCACGAAATGGCGTCTGTGGCTTCTCAATAGATAGAGGAAGTCACTGCACATGTGCAAAGTTACAGTATCGAGGATGTGCGAGAGATATGCGCAGACGGTATTTACTTTCCGAATAACCTACGTATTATTCTGCCAGTTCACTCTACGTGTTTCGGGTGTCAACCAAACCCATCATCAGGAGTACACAAAACTGTAACTACAGCCTCCGATACTGGTCATGCCGTGCTCTCATGCTCTCTTCAACGTGGCCAAGGTAGCTTGGCCACGTTGGAGGGAGGTAGCTGCACAAAATATATGACCAGTACCGGAGGCTGTAGTTGCAGTTTTGTGTACTCCTGATAATGGGTGTGGTTGACACCCGAAACATGTAGAGTGAACTTGCAGAATAATAAATAGAGTGCTTCGTGTTGCATCCCGTTGGATAATTATTAATTTATTATTCTAAGATTTTTTGTGTGACTGGGAGAAGAAATGGATGAATGTAATTTAATTATACTCTTAATTACCGGTATTATAAGTATAGCGTTCAAGGCAGATGACTGAAATGTAACTAAGCAACGTTAGTGAAAAGTTGCTGACAGGAGAATACTGAAGTACGGCGACTGTAACCTCTCCCAATGCCATTTCGTCCAGTACAATTCCCAAGTGTACTGGCCTGGAATGGAAATTGCCCTCCATGTTCAGAGACCGACGAATAAACGCCTGAATTTAATGTTGAATGATAAAATTATCATAGAAGTTGTACGAATTTTCTGTTTACTTTACGACGTTTGTAATAACTTGCACTGTATAGCGTTGGGCGGTAAGATGATGAGTTAATAATGAATCTGGATGAATGTACAGAAAGCATTCGTGCCCTAATTTTATATACTATCACGGTATTTACAAAGGGGGATTGAGGAAAACTGACGTCATCCTAAGTAAGTACAGCCGGTCATGGATAATAATTAAAACATATTGTGCTACAGCAATTTATATTTGTTACAGGGATTCCGCTGAAAATTAATTTATCGTTTTCTTGATTTCGTATTGATAGTGACGTTTCAGTTTTTTACTAAATGAATAGTAAATACTATCTCTTTGCGGAGAATTTTAGGCGATTTCGAATTTCTACGGAACGCCTAGTAGAAAATCAGAGTACGTCCACTCACAGACCATGTAACCACAATGTGTCCTAAAACAAGGTACATTAACGGAAATGTTGAAGGCCACAATATACAAAAGTACAAAGTAAGATCACAAGGAATAACCACAAAATATTTGAAACACAACCTGCCATAACCCAAGCGATCAAAATCTCAACTTTCTTGGCAATGAGAAAATCAAATCCAGTTCAAAAGACCTTGTATGTGTCTCACGCTTATATTCTCAAGGACAGTAATTATGTACACTGCGCAAGATGTGTGTGTGTGCCAGAGATTCTAAGGTAACCCCAGAAGCGTCTCGGAGAAATTAACGGATACATACTGTACTTTTTATGTTATACTTACTCTATAGCCGTTAGGGATGAAGACTTTACGAAAGAGGGAACAGATATTTCACTTTGTTCAGTTTCTTTCAAGTTACTCTTTGGAAATGGCAGGAGTAGCAGCCGACATCACTAAATGTCATGGCATCGCCAGTCACGCTTAAAGGGTAGAAGACAATTTCAGTGCCGCTAGAAACCTAGTGCTAGATTTGCGAAGAGGCTTGAAGATTAATATCAGCAACTGAACCTGCATACCTGAGACGCAAGTGAAATGAGAGTAACTGTTATGTTCATGGTTGAAAAGACACCAAAAGGAAGAGAAAGTTCGAGAAATTTGTATAATGTGGGGGTTTATGGTTTGTACTCTTCGTCCATTATCTTTCTGGCGTCTAAGACAAGAAGGACGAAATGGACCTTGTATGTTGCACGTATGGGGAAGAAGAGAGAGGAAAAGAGGCACTTGAAAGACCCATGAATAGACGGGGTGATGATAATTAAATGTATCTTAGAATGGAAAACGTGGGCGTATTAATATGGCTCATGTAGGAATGCATGACCGGCACTGGTGGTGACGGTAAATTGCATGACCGGCACTGGTGGTGACGGTAAATTGCATGACCGGCACTGGTGGTGACGGTAAATTGCATGACAAGCACTGGTGATGACGGTAGATTGCATGACAGGCACTGGTGATGACGGTAAATTGCATGACCGGCACTGGTGGTGACGGTAAATTGCATGACCGGCACTGGTGGTGACGGTAAATTGCATGACAGGCACTGGTGATGACGGTAGATTGCATGACAGGCACTGGTG
>Ga0123357_10009920_pt1 | contig 12060 bp, 7 predicted proteins | sample TergutEmb28metaG_FD_89873 | JGI IMG/M metagenome (GOLD analysis project Ga0123357, IMG submission 89873) | Embiratermes neotenicus P4 segment gut microbial communities from Petit-Saut dam, French Guiana - Emb289 P4 | ecosystem: Host-associated > Arthropoda: Insects > Digestive system > Gut ...
CAGAAAATAAAATACGAGTATAAAAGTTATTTTGGGACACATTTGTGTAAGTTGACCACTTGCTTATGTTGACCACTTTTTCAGGAACCGTCAGTGGTCAAGTTAGACAGGTTTTACTGTAATTCCATATTGATATCACATGCAAATCTCTTCTTCTGATTGGGCATTCTTGTAACGTACAAAACATTACAGCAGCTTCCTGAACACCATCTTTGTGTTCTCCAAAGTAAATGAATGTGCAATGAAATAGTTTTGGACAAAGTTAATTTCTCCCTCACACTTACCTTCGGATCAGTTGTCCAATTAAAAAACACCTTCGGATCAGTTGTCCAATTAAAAAAGCAATCTCCCTGAGAATTTACACAGTGAACCCAGGCAATCCCACCAACATTCAAGCATGTGGAACAGGGTACTATTTTAAACTTGGCAAATAGGTCCCATGCTTTTGCTTGAATCATTGTGATATCACTAACTCTTCCTCCCTTAACGCCACCTTGAGTTCTGAAGTTACATAGTACCTAATCTGGCGAGTAGGTATGAGCAGGTATGTCATCATGGTGGAAAAACCAATCCCCCAAAATCCACTTTCCAAGTCAATTTTGTCACAAACTTTCCTGCATATGCTCTACTGAAACCAATCTTACTGCTGTACCCAAGCTGTCTATAATACATGGAAATAATATTTTCTGGTGTTGGTCTCAAGACAAAAATTACTGAATTTCCATGACAATGAATTTTATAATTTATGGACAATCATATTACATTTCAATGGAATAGACAAATTAAAACATTGCTTTGTGGTACATAAAATTGTATCACATATTAGCACTCAAAAATCCTCACATTATTGGCAACAGTCTGATGAGCTAATGAAAATGATTTTACCAAAATGTCATGTAATAACTTTTTCCACAACAACATCAGTGAAATGAGAGTATACTCATTAAAAATTATACCTTTAATTCTACAAGCATCCTAATAAGGAACAGGTATGATTTGTTTATGGTTGTCTGCAACTCACTAATATAAAAGACTGGATAAACTCCTGTGAAAGTTGATAGCATGTTTTATTCCATGAATACACAGACAATACGGCAAGTAACAATGTTGATACTTTGTACATTCTGGCTGAGATTCATTCTTATGCTGTTTACTCCTACACAAGAAAATTCAAGCATTTGTCTTCAGAACATTTCATAATATATATAAATCTCACTTTCTAGCTCTTGTACATTCTCCTGAAAATACCTACAGCTTCCATGTACTCACCAAATATCTACAATGTTGAGAAACAGCTGTAGACATTATATGTTGCCATATTTACCAGAACAAAACTAAAACATCATTGTTCCCAAATGGGAAATGCCATACGTAATTTAAAAATATAACAAGAGAGGTAAACATAATGGGCTCACATTACATATAAAAAGATCTCCTTTGTGCTTGCTTTAGTTGGATAACAACCAATGTGCAGAGAAGTTTCAAATTGTGCCAAAACGGAAGACATTAGGGTTATGAAACTTTCAACAGCCTGCTGCATTTTCTAACTAGAGCATGAATTAGTGAAATCTGAAAACAGTATTAACTACAGAATAGAAATACGTGCCGATGCGATCCATGTCACCTTCTGGCACACACACACCGCTTTTTGAAATTGAGCAGATAAAATACTGGTCATGTCTTTGGTTCTTCAGTACCACTTGGACATCAGTGGTTGTAGCCAAAAACTCCCTAAATTTCAAAAATGCAGACCAATATGAAAGGTGGTAACAAGCTCTTGCTTCAGTTCAAACTTACAGTTTTAGAAAATTATGAAAAATGTCTCATCCATCACTATACATTTGCATCAATTGATGTTTTCTCTTTCAATGTTGAATAAAAAACATGTCCCCACATAACAGCTTCTGGAAATATAATTTTATGTAGTGTTAATACTACTAGAATTCTACACTTTATACTTTCTAGCTAGCGAACTAAAAACTGTGTATTTTACATCTAAAATAAATCCCTGATGGGATCATGTAGACTTCGTTTGACAAAGGGTCACAAAGCAGAGTACACATTACAGTCAAGTGTTTTTTTTTCCAACAACTAACCTACTGGTACCTAACCTACCTAACACAAACAATGGAACGCATTTAACTGTCTCGTTCACACCATTAAAACTGTCGCTCCCAGAGTCACTGCCATTCACACCATGAGTTTTAAGAGAGAGCTTTTTGTGGAAACTGACTTAAATGTATAGATACACACAAACACTGATTAAAAAGTATTGAAACCGATATGTCCACTTCAGATCTGCAGATCATTCCAGCTCAGGACATTTCCAGTGCCAAAAGGACATAAATTATGGGCCATCAAAACAGCTGCTGTCTAGTGGTACCAAAAAGCTGTCATCTATGGTACCAGTTTGTAGTACAACATATGACAGATGGGCTTGATCAGTGCTGGATATCAAGATACAGTGCTCTGCAACTCAGACATACTAATGGTAAAATATAGGCCTACTGTTTAGTGGCCCACAACCATCCCCTTACAATTTGTTTATCCCTTTCTATATATCTACCCTTTTTACACATTCTGAATCGTCAGAAAAAAATGAGAATACAGCATCCACCCTCCTATTCACCACCCTTCAACAAGATGAGTATATGTAAAGATGGATTGTATAAGATCTCTTACAGGAAACTATTTCACTGGTAAACACATAAACGTGAGACAAAAGGTTAAGTCAACTGAAGCCTCATATGAATGTTGCTGTTCTAAAGATACTTTATCACATGTACACGAACCCACCATCATGTGGCAGGTGTTCACTGAGTATATTAACAGCATCAGACTCTACATTTATATGTACAGGAAATGTAGTGTCAACTTGATACGTCTGATTGATCCATCACAGAGCTCCAGAATCAAATGGCATACTTGTGTTTTCATATGTTATTCAACATAAAGAAACGGTTCACTGTTATATTAACAGTGTACCAGTAAGGACTGCATTTGTAATAAATATGTAAATGAAAACTAATTTTGAGTAACAAAGAATACATCCAAAACAAAACCATGATGATGTATGTGTATCTTCAACATGACAGAAAACTTATATTGCCTGACACACATTATCTCCATATAGGAGTAAATGACACCGTGAACTGCATGTGTTTGTGACAAGGCTTGGTGTTCAAACAGTATGGATCTAAAAATGTAAATATATATAATAAATGGCAGTATGATGATGGGAAACAACTAAGGAGGGTGGTTTTCAGTTATATGTGCCATGATCTAGCGATAAAACGCAACCAAAAAAAGCATATGTGGTCTCTTGTTCAAGACAAAACCCCCATTTTACACAGCAATCATAAACATATGATTAAAAATTACAGACCATTCAATTAATTAACCAATTAATTAGTCAGTACCAAAAAATGTAATGATTTCTTTAATTCAAGTTGTTCCTAAATTCTTGTGTTGAGTTGGAAGCTTGTAAACATCTCAAACTACACACCCTACTTAATAGAGAGGAACAAATCAGAAATAACCCAAAACACTAGAAATAACAATAAAAAATCGGAACCTTTCAAAACCATATTCATAATCCACAGTGAGGCATATAGTTTCCCACCAGTGATCCAAATCTGGCCTGTGGTTGGTGTAATCCTCACTCTCAGCGCTACAGTGTCCATTCCAGCCATCTAACATAGCTGCCAAACTATGTAACAAGTCCACTTTCTTGCCATAAGACGAAACTAAGATAGTTTTCCAACAATTCAGAGATGTTTCTCCAATGCTGTCCAATAGAATGAATGCCACTAGCTGATGACAACTGATATTTGACGTGATGATGATAAAGTAATAAGTGACAGATGAGGCAACGTGCAAGTTGTGGTTGTGTCATGTATGCTGGTGTCAAAATATGTCTTACATCAGACACTTCAGTATGGTGCAAATCGATTGTACCCACTCCGGTAAACTGCTGCCTGAAAGATCAAGTACATATGAAATAAACAACTGATTTACACAATGGACATGCCATCAGAATTAAAATATTTACAAAATAATCCCAGTTGTAAAATTATTGCCTTGTTACACAAACTACTTATCAAGCAGTTCTTCTTTCATATTTGAGTCTGACTTGGCTGGCACCAAATAATATACTTAACTAGATACAGCAGAATTCCTGTAATCCCAACTTCGTATAAATTGGAAATCCTGACAGTCCAGCACCTTAGAAGTCCCAAAACCAGAAATCTTGCCTTTTACCAGCAAATACTTTTGTCAATTAAATAGGCAGAACTAAGAATCATGCTCAAAAAGGCCTCCAAAAGTGTATGTACATCAACTGTTGTAGTATCTCCTGACACCTTGTCTCCTACTCCATCAACTTCTTCAGCCATGAAGTCTCAACACTAGCAGACTAATGACATATCCAAGTGGAATACTCCTATACTTAGTTGCACAGCCTAAGTATAGTAGTAGTAACAAAAAACTATCTGTAAGAACTTAGGTACTGTCTGATAATCTGGAATATTTGATAATTCAGCACCTGTCTGGTCCATATGAGTCTGATTAACAGAATTTTGCTGTGTATGAGACAGTAAATAGAACACAGAAGCTTTCATCAAACACACCTTGTACACTCATTAATTACAGTACCTCAGAACAGCCAAGAATGAAAATATAACAAAAGTGGATGACAGCATATCACAGCACAATGACACAAGTGACAAATGCCTTTAGGGAAAGAATAAACTCAGGCAACCACGAGTCTTACTAACCCAACAAAATCATGTGGCATATTTCTCAGTAACTTATTAAAAAAAAGTGTGCAAATCAAGCATAAATATACACAAAGCAAGAAGTATGAATTCATAACATGGTTCTGTAAGCTTCTTACTTATCTATTAGCATGGATGCTTTTATGTATTTAATGTAAATTATACTACAAATGAACCTCATACTTCATATCTACTGATGCTGACCATAAAACTAGAAAACATGCCATTCTCAGAGTATACTGACAAATTTTGAGGCACATTAAGTTTTGGGTTACTCACTAAGCTGAAACTTTGTATTAAAAGAATAAAATTATCATTATTCATTAAATGTTCAATGTAGTATGCATGACTACTTACTCCATATCCAGCAACAGGTCCTATGCTATGTCCAAGGTAGGGGTCTGCATATTCACGGCCGTAACTGAAAAATAAACACACATAAAAAAATAGAGAAATATATAAATCTAACTCCACCCTTGAGGCAAATAATTAAAATTTTTTATATTCATGCACTGGAAGTCCTTGATCAATAAGTACAATAGTCAGATGGGTTACATTTCTGGCACAATATCTGTGACGTCCACCTGAACAATTTCACTGCAATAGTGAGTGCAGAATTTCACAAGTAAATACAAAGCATCATTGTGGAATGAGGACTGGTGGAACTATGGACTGGATGAGATAAAGTTGAATATAGTCCTGACTGTTACCTGGCCTTCCTTACATTCTTCATATTAACATAAACCCATTTTGGGGATTTTACTTTGCCTTGCTTCTCTTTGGGTGCCTGAAGAGAAGGAAGGCCAAGCACAGCAATCAGTTGACTCCACCCACTACCTCCTACTGGCTTGTATCATTTCACAAGCCCTGGACTAGTACTGTTATATATTCCAGACAGTCTGGTTGTTGAGGTATCAAGACATGTCAAGACTGTGATATTGGAGACACAGGAGGTCTCTGAAACAGTGCCTGATTTAAACGACCTGACACAAGTGTTGGCCTGATACGATTTCATTGCAGAGATGTAACAAAATGAACAGAACAGCTTTTGAGAAATAACCAACAAGTGCATATACAGATATGTAAATTTAGTATATTATAATCAGCATAACCTCCTTCATGTTTCAGCCACCTATTGTGGCCATCTTCAGGAAGGTGTTCTTTGAAGGATGTATTACATGGAATGTTAAAACAATTTACAAATATAATGTTAGGTTTTCACAAAAGGTTTAAAATGTGTTAGAACATAAAACTTAACATTCTATATTTGTAAATTGTTTAACAGTCTATGTAATATATCCTTCAAAGAACACCTCCCTGAAGATGGCCGCAATGGGTGGCCTAAACATGTAGGAGGCTACGCTGATTATAATGTAATAAATTTACGTATCTGTACATGCACTTGTTGGTTATTTCTCATAAGAAATCATCAGTGCACAGTCATGAATCATTTAAAACCAATGGAACATGTTTCATAACATTACTTTCACTTAATGGAAACAGGGCCAGTTTGAAACCTGTGTATCAAATATGCTTTAGACAATAAACAGTGTCCAGTGTAATATAATAGTGGATTGACTATTATAACAAACCTTTCAAGAAAAAGTTGGCTGAAGAAACATAACCTACACAACAACCACATTCATAATGAACAAACAAAGACAGTAAGGCAGAATACGATACAAGTTACCCACAAATTCTGCCAGATTTACAAAATGAACTTTATGTGAGAAATATTTAGGTGCTGAAAGGCTGCAGAGTCTGACATAATCCTGAAAGCAAACATGAACAGAATAATGCTGTGGAATACTTCAGTAAATTCAAATAATGACTCAAGACGAACTCCCACCTTTATCAAGCATGACAAAGCAACAACCTACCAAGCTCTTTCCTGTGATGTGATGCCACGTTGTTTGGTACACAGATATCACTATTTAGGAAAACCTGCTGCCTCCACTATGCTGATGGAGACAGCACATTCTCCTGAAATCACTTATCTACCAACCACATGTCATCCCAGAAGACAATAATCTTCACTGCCATTTATTTGAGAACCCGAAATCTCACATGGGCTTACCAATCTAACCCTATAAAAGAAGTGATCAGCAACCAGTCCCATTAGAAATAAAAGTTAGAAGTAACAGCAAGAAGATGGTGGCTTATTTCTATGTAACAAGGGTTCATGTGACTCAGCTTACTGTTAGGCCTGGTTCATACTGCTGGAACAATCACATTCCAGTCACAAGCTCATCAAATATTCAATATATGTATGTGTGTGTGTGTGTGTGTGTGTGTGTGTGCGTGTGTGTGCGTGCGCGCGCGCATATATATGACCACATTAGTGATCATGTTCAAGGCACAGCAGATTTACAAACAGATGCATTTACATAGGAAAATAATATTTTCCCACACCATGATCATGTCCAAGGTGGCAATTAAACCTCAATGCACAATGGATGTCATGATCCACTGAACAAAGTGACTTAGATGCTCCAGGAAATGCAGCCCAAGCATATGTTGCTGCAAGATGACAGGTCTTCACTTGTAATGAACACTACAGTGACTTCCTGCAAACGACTCCAGTATGGCTAGCTATTTACCCACTTGGCCTACAGGCCCTCCATACACAGTCAATTCTAAGGCTATGAAGATGCCCTCATTCCAAATCAACTGACATCACTGCTTCCAGAGCTGGTCCAAGAGAATGCAACATTGCAGAGAATGAAAGTATGAATACAACATACTGCTAGAGTTAATCATATCTCAAAACTTCGCAGGTTATTATCTACTGATGTACTAAAATATGGAAATACTAATAACTTGGATTATGTATGATACATTAATGGTGATCAGGACAGACATTGGAGAGTAACATGGAGATGTAGGACTCCTCAGGATAATGACATGGAAAATACAGGTACAGTACATTTGGGTAATCCTCTAGAACATGTAATACACATTAAATTTTCACAATTTTGTGGATGAACAGAAACCACAAGGATCTTAATGATGTCATGAACAAAAGTGGGTTCAGTTACTTTCTTACACACAAGGACAAACAACTAATCATGTATTTAGAGTAATCACAAAGTGTTTTCAATAGCTTGTCACTTTTCAATTAAAACTTCCCTTCATAAATGGTCAGTACCCTATCCAAAATTAACAATCATGTGGCAATATATACTGGCTCAATTATACTCAGTCCAGAACTTCTCCAATGCCAAGTCCTGACTCACCCTGCAACAGCTGCGTAGCCTGCCACAGGTTGGGCTGCAGCAGCCGCAGCACCATAAGCACGTGCAGCAACGGCCGTGTAGCTGGCAGCTGCTGCGTAACTCGCCTGTTGGGCAGTCGACAGAGGGGTTTTTAGTAGCGGGGTTGCAGCAGCTGCGGCGGCCTGCAACACAATGATAACCAGCATGCAGCAGCAGCAACCACTTCCAACGGCCAGCGAGCACAACCAAGCAGAACTACACTCTACAGCAACATACTACACTGAGTCCACAGTTGGCAAGCAGTGGCTCCAGCAGAAAAGGGCATGTCACTGTGTAACTTTCGCAAAGGAAAACAGAAAGTCTATACATCAATTTTCTCCTTTAAACAAAAATAAACAATTTTGTTAAATAACTAAGCTAAATGTCTTTTAATTTATGCATCAACCACTCGTGTGACTTACTCGTAAATTACAATACTACAAAGCTACAAACAAGGTATGTGAAAAAAAAGTAACAACAGTAATATTTGAAAACAAATTTATACTTCTTGATATAGAGGCATGTGCAACTATAGTAACAACTACGGATATTATCACTTCAAGGCAGTGCAAACTTTACCCTCAATTTGTTGAAGCCATTTGCCATTAGACCTGCCAATCTTGGTGTGAAATGAAAGTCCATATTGCAGACATACATTAATTAAGCACTGAGGTTACAACACCATGTCCTTCCCATCACAAATACCATGCTCATATCACCAACCACATCCCAAACAACCAACCTGCAATTTCCAAATAACCAAACTAGCCTGTAAGCAGACTATAAACACAAACACTGGGGAAGTTAGATACCTTTACACACTGATAGTGCATGTCATTAGCAGGTCAATGATGTCCACCGAGTTTGCAACTACCCCAAACTCACGTGCAGCAGTGAATGACATGACAGAGTATTTACAGCATGTTGTCTATTCCTATTGTGGGTAAGTGAGCAGGTGTAAGACTATGACTTTGCAATTACTGTGATGTGAAAGGAGAGGATACAAGGTTATCATTAAAGTATCTGGCATTTACAAGGTATCCATCAATTATTTTTGAAAGACCTCTCCAGTTTCTTGTGGTGAGCCTTAAAACCAAACTGTGGACTCCAACTAAATACTCCGGAGATCCATTTTGTCAATAATTACAAGCAAAGATCTAGCTGGTTAACAGTATATACGCAATCAACATCTAGTGCATACAGCATAAATTATTTTTCCATTCAAATTTCATGAGCCTTTTGGGAGATACAAAAAGCAATGCATATTAGGATATTCAAATACTTCATTCAAATAGCAAACAACCGGTTTTACCTCATTCGCAGGGTTCCCAGCCTGAAACAAGAAACAGCCTCTCAAACACACAGACACAGATACAGTAGCAGGGTGCCTAACAGTTCCAGGCTCTACTCTGATTTAACACAATATCACCTGCCACTGTAATCATGTTTTGTCATCCCAATGCCACCTGGAATACTGGCTCAGGAACAAAATATCAAATTGTATTAAAAAATATGTTTAATTTTTTTGGGTGGCTTACAGAATAACAACATAGTTAGGGCAGGAAAAACTTTTCTATTTAAAACATCTACAGAAATAGGAACACTCCTTTGGAATATTCACTGCACAATAAAACTATATTAATTTTTCAGTCCACATGCACTACATACACACAAAATACAACAGAGAAGAAAATAACCCCCTTTCCCAAAAATTATTTTCCAGAAACAGTAATAATGGAACATCAAGAAGCTGGTTACACTGACTGTAACCTTAACCCTATACAATTGAAATCCATAACAAAGGAAGCTATGACTTTCTAAATGTGTATGTGGGCAAACTTTAGGTTTAGAAGTGCATGTGTACATCCTGCAAGATGTTAGACACCCTGATATATGCAAGAAATGCAATGCATCAAAACATATACCACAGCTTAATAAACATCTCCTATGGCACATTATTTACATGAAGTAACAGAAAATGAAACATACAGAAAAATTTTCCTGTACATATATGGCCAACTCTTACAACATACTCTGCAAAGAAATTCATTCATAATAACATATTTGAATAAAGTCTCCATATATTAATTTCTATTCTGTGCCCAGTTATTTTTGGACACAAAAATCAGACTCACACATGGAAAAATATTAGTTTCAATTCACCTTAGTATTACATTATTAACCTCTCACAAAAGCCTGTCCTACTGTTCATGCTGTTTTAATAAAGGTGTCAACAAACTCTCCATAAAATCAAACCAACACTGTCTGTTATAATTTTCAACATAGTTCTAACAAAAACTGCTCCACATCATCAATCTCACTCAACTGATCTTTTTCTTTTGTCTAAGTTAATCTGATTTACTCAAGTACGATGTACTTTATGTAAGCGATTCCCTACATAAGATTTATGAATGTCATGTCAAGTTTTCAATACTGATGCAAAATTTTAAAGCAAATTTGGTATTTAATCTGTTCAAATATAATGATTGGACATAAAAACTAATACATACACTATCACACACAAAATAGGTACTAAATTATCAAACATTTACAGTGGACTATGTTATATCAACAGCACGAAAGTCATAAATAAGTGTGAGTTAAAATTATGGAAAGAAGACTTTATCAAAATGGTTGCAAATGACACATATATTATCTATATAGTTAAATGGTTGTGTGTGTGTGTGTGTGTGTGTGTGTGTGTGTGTGTGCGCGCGCGCGCGCGCGCGCGCGTGCGTGAGTGATGTGTGGGAGCAGAGGTCATACTTGTTATATGTTGTTACTAGTTTGTGAAACTACACTATCATGTTTCCTTCTCTACAAAGAAAAAGTCTGATTCATGAGATTACCATGCTGTATCAGCTGCACATTTTTACCCATATGATCAATATTATGGAACAGGATGATACCCTAATGCCACACTTTTTCATTTCATACAGCAGTAAAAAGAAAGTAATGGACAGTACTCAGGAATAACACCAGGGGCATTTACATATAGAATACTGAAGGTCTGTGTCATAACAGGTATTTGAAAAATATTAATCTCCTTCAGAGGTAATAATTCTGTAGAAGACTAAACACCAACATGACAGCTGTACGTTTCTTTTGGTTCTTGTCTGATGGTAATAAATCTATAACTAGGTCATGAATGCTTTACAAAAATAAAACAATATATAAGGAGATCACAGCAGAACCCATAAAACCCTCCTTTCACACCGCATAGACCTCAATCCCTGAGTCTTATTACTGTTGCTCTTATTTCATATTTGTGAAGAACTAACTATTTAAGGAATGATTCTGCACACATTGCACATGCTGATATGACCTCAAAGTTATGCACTTTTGCCATGTCTGTAATTGTTTACTTACAATGTTTAATACATAGGACATACATACACTTATGATATATATTCATACCAAATTTCACATGTTCAGATCCAATACTTCATCAGTTATCATTACAAAACTGTAAGCTTACACTACAAAAATAGTGGCTTAACAAAAGTTAATTCATTTTTATCAAATATATTACCCTACATCATACCAGGTCTCTATAAAGTACATGGTGGAAATGTCATTCCCATCTAATAATTCTATGCATGTTGTTACTGACTGTAGGAAATTAAGAAGTGTGGCACTGAGGTATTTTCCCATGGCATAATGTTGCTGGGTATCAACCATGCATCACATTCATCTCAGTATGGACAAATGTGATCTGTGGTTGAGGTTCAGATATTCTGGAACACCCCTCTTAAGAGCAAATATCCTAATGTGTATACTGTGTAAGTATACACTGTATGAAAACAAATGCTTACAAAGTATATTTCTTGCAAATAAAACTGTTGGTCCACAATAACATTTACACATGGAATCTTTAAACATGAACATAAATTAATGACCCCCCCCCCCCAAAGGGGGGGGGGGGGGAATTTTTTAAAAAAAAATTTTAACTCCCCCCTTTAAAAAAAATAGGGGGGGGGGGGGGGGCCAAGAGGGGGGGACACCCTAGAGGGGCATATCTGTTTTTTTCA
>Ga0123357_10009921_pt1 | contig 12060 bp, 9 predicted proteins | sample TergutEmb28metaG_FD_89873 | JGI IMG/M metagenome (GOLD analysis project Ga0123357, IMG submission 89873) | Embiratermes neotenicus P4 segment gut microbial communities from Petit-Saut dam, French Guiana - Emb289 P4 | ecosystem: Host-associated > Arthropoda: Insects > Digestive system > Gut ...
GATATATAATAGACTCCCCACCAAAATCCAGTCCCTGTCTGCTAACAAAAAACAATTCCATAAGGCATTAAAAAAATTTTTATTATTGGGCTCATTTTATACGTTAGAGGAATTTTATAATTGACCTACTGTAAGTGAACTTCATGCCGCTTATTTATAACATCAATATAACTTATTTCCAATGAATTTAACTACCTAGTTTGCTACTACTATATTATAAGACATTGAAATAACACTACAAAACAAACTATCATACTGCAATCACCACACGTATATCATTTATACTGAATGTATATAACCGTGCCCTGAAATGATTGTCAAGACAACATGACCCCTGATATCTCTTGTTGTACATATGGCTGTGCTTCTTTTTATTCAATTTTATCTGTTCATTACAACTGTAATCACTATTTTTATTCTATTGTATTCAACTCTTGCCAAAACTGTACTGTAGATGACAAGTTCAGTATCCTTTTGATATGTGCCTTGTATGGATTTGACGAACGCTTAATAAATACAAATACCTTAATTTCACCTGAAGCTATGCCATGCCATGTACAGTGTCCTTTTTATCATGTACCTGACCCTGGGAGCTGTCACATTTGCTGGCTGGCTGTCTGTATAATAAACCTGCGATGCTCAGGGAGGAACACCTGTATTAGAGTTTATGTGAAAATAAGATTTCTGTTATGATTTTCTAAGAATGGCTGGAATTATTTACTTCAGTCTACAAAGACACATTAATAATCATAAAATGTAATACTATTGATTTTTGTACCTTTTTACAGATGATGAAACTGGTTTGTCACACTACTAGTGTATATAGCCTCAGTTACATTATCTCGCTTTTATTAATGCTCCATTGTTATTCAAGCCAAACAGAAGATTTATTATGCAAAACACAGTTAAATATGGAATCGCTATCATACAATAACAACACTCAGTTGTTCCACTTAATTAACAGTTCAAATAACTTATTTTACCAGTTGTTGCATGCCACAGTTCACTTCATCTAGTATGCCTGCTGTGCTTGTTTCAATTCTCTTTATTAACAGGTGTTTACTATTTGTGTTACTCAACACTTGTGCAATAGTTCACAAATACAGTGGGACTCATTTATGAGCATGGATGTAATGAGGTGGTGATGCAGTCAGAAAATGGTTATCTCTCATTGAAGCTTACAAACATTTATGTGTATATAACAAGCACACTACATGGATATATTGAGCTTGATTGTAGAGTCAGTGTTGTCTCATCCACGGCAGTCAGCACCTTCAACACCAATGGGGCCTGAGATCCTTCAATATCCCCATATGATCAGTCACCTTCCTGCGTTAACAAGCCCACTGTCCTTCACAGGGAGGCTTCTGACCACAGTGCTGTTGAATAAAGACCACTTCGTCTAAACCAGGAATTCCTATGCAAAGGTTTGTCAGTCATGCCAAACCCACCACCCATGGTCATCATTTTTACAACTACCATGGAGCTTCGAGCAGAGGTGGGCAGGCTGGGAGGAAACACTGATGTCCACCACCTTCACTGGACACACACTCATTCCCACATAAAGGTCAGGAACACATGGTTAATTAATATGTCTTCAAATTAAATCTTATTGGAACTCAAAACTTTTTTGTGTAGGTCAAAAAATCAATTAATGCTTGCCCTTCAAGCAACATCGTCTGTGCAATGGTCTTAAATAGTTTTTGGAAATCTCATCACTGGGAGGTCTTTTGTTTAGTACCCTACACATTAATAATGGTCAACCTCTAAACAAATGACTGAAAAAATGGAATTACATTTGAAAGTGACCATAATTTCCAAACTGAAACAAATAAATAAAGCTAAAATCACACTAAATGGCCATAAATTAATTTTCACATTCCCAGTTCATGAACATAGTTAGGCCTACCATACGTACAGTGTGTAGATCAATCAACTCTAGAGGCTACAGGGCAGAGATCACAAATCTTCCTCATCCTGCTCCTACAGGATATATATATATATTTATTTAAATTTGTTTGTTAGGTATTTTACTTTGTTTACTAATAGACAGTAAATTATAACAAAAAATAATTGCTGAGGATTGTATTTCCATTTTTTTAAACAGAATTACTTACGTTTGGTGGGACTTCACATTCTGTCGTGTATGCACTGACAACAACCATTTCACAACTTAAAACACATCTGCCAACAGTCCAGTGTCTACCAGCTGGACAAGTACAGTCTGCAGTCTGTATTTATCAGAGATGTAAACTGAAGAATGGAGAGCTGTAGTGACCAGACAGAGCACTTTAGATATACAACTTTGCTCTCCTATTGAGGACGAATGTGCAGTGGAAATATTAATATTATTACAATATTTCACACATATGAATTTAAAATTAACTCACTGCATTCATTGACCTCTCATGACCGATATACAGTATTTACTATTTCTGACATACCAGTATTTGAAATACCAAATTATAATTTTGGAACAGTAAATCTGACAACAGGATTCTTCTTGCATGGTGTCAACCAAACATTACATTTTATTATAACATGTTGTATCTAAAAAATGGTACATTATAGAAACAATGTATTAATTTTCATTACATCAGGACATAATAGAGAATAGAAATTTAACAGCAAAACAAACTGTGATGAAAATAGGAAACTGAAGGGCAATTCCTACATTAATTTGGCAACTGACTGTTTATACTATTCTGAATAATGAACCAAGTGCATAACAAATTGCATAATCAGTCACCACGACACTGATACTAATACTGAATTCATGAAACATATAAACCTTCACTTTGTATATCATGATCTAGTGAAGTCATAAGCACATCACACCCCATTTTAAGTACCACACAAACTACTGCTGGCACTATGTCTGTGATGAATGTTATGTCATATGCACTGGTGTAAGAAACCTACTATAAATTTTAAAACCCTATGATATGAAAGAACCAAATTAGAGAAAATAATCCTTACTTGTCATCTTAAGCAATACTGTAATACTGAACAAAGGTCTTCACAGCCAATACAGTAACACAACATACCACAACTTATATCGAATTGAAACTCTTCCTAAGTCTAACCAGGCAGGGATTCACTACTCTTCTCTGCATCTGTGCTCTGTCCTGTGCCATGCTAGAAAAAAGCAAACAGTGTGCCACAATATTAATTATATTTTCAGACACTTCACATTTCCTCATGCAGTTACATCATTTTAATAATGGTATTCCATGTAGAATTGTACTTTCAGTCACATTTGAGCATACCGCTTACATTTTGTTCTCATGTCCTGTGAAACAAAACATCATTCCTGTAACTTAATGATTGTGTAAAATAATTCTTTACTGAAAACTGAATCAAGCTTCTGAAGGAATTGTATTTAAACACTAAAATACAAAACTTACACAGAAATGAATCATTGTTATGATGGGCTTGGGCTGAATTTGATCCACAGAATTCAAAGGAGATTAACAACTTACTGAATTCTTGGATCAACAGCTATTCCATTAAACATATGAAAACATTTGGCTTTGGAATTCCATCTATTTAATGATAAACCTGTATACTGAAACTATAGCACTAGTGATGTTTCACCAACTGCTACAAAACTAATCAAGAACTAGAAGGGTAGAAAATAATATATTCACTCCATGGCGTGTTCTCAGTGAACAACTAAGTATTTTATCTGAAGCTAGAATATATCAGAAGACTTCCACTAAACATGTGTATCTCACATTAATGTACCCAACCCAGATATCTTGTTCTGTGTGGCATTCCATACGGAACTTGGCTGCTTCATTCCACACTCCTCTTGATTTGTCATTAATAACTTCGGAAGATAAGACAATTAGCTTGCCCAAGGAACAGGATTCTTCTTGAGGATGTGATTAGTGATACACTGCTCAAGAAATTCTCCACCTTTCATGGAACCCAAAGTTTCTTTACCATGTTCACAAACAGCCTAACATGTGCCACCTGACTGCAATGAAGTTACAATCAGATGCCATTAACTAAATTATAAATACACATATAATACATTTTTAAAGGAACTGACATATTTTTAAATCTATTCTCCTGCAAAGAAAATGTTAGTTCAATATGTAAATGTAATGAATAGAAATTAGATTTTAAGTAATTCTTACTTCAAAATAAGCAAGACTGACACAATACATTATGTAATCACCCCAATTCCATGAATGTATATAGTGCATGATGCTCTGACACATAATCATACAGATGTTAAGAACATGCAAGCAAATTCCATATGCATACCAATATCATCTGAAGAAAATAGTACCTAAAATGGTCCCTTATACTTGCATTCAATATGAAGTTAAGTGTCAATCAGCACTGCCATGGCTGTGCTCTCCATGCACAAAATTACACTAACAATTATTGATACTTGTGTATTAATAAGCCAAACATGTGTGCACTCCAAGTTAATGTATAAATGAGATTTAAAAAAAATACAGTGTTTTGATTATGATGTAACACAGAAAATCTGTTACAATTCTCTCCATCAGAGTGCACGATTAAGAAACACACAGGCTGTGGAGGTACAGATCCATGCATTCTGTGGAAGTACAGATCCATGCATTCTTAACCCCCTGCATTTGAGGGAAATGATGAGCTTCACTCTGTGGCCACTTTTACCCCTCACAGAAGTGGTCCCAGTGACCACTGGAGACAAAGCAAAGTTTTATAATGGTATCATTATACTCAAATAACCAATATTCTTTAAATTATGTAATTTTCATCTCATTACCCATACCATAAGCCACAACTATTCCTATAATTGTACCCATAAATCAGTTCTGATGAATTTTTACACATCATAAAAGTTGTATTAAACTTCACTTTGAATATTTAATGCCAAATTGCATATCCATATCAAACAGCAGGTTAATTTAAAAACTTTGTAAATATCAGACACAAAATTTGCAGCATTCTGAAGGACTAAAAAGGTACCTAAATAGGTTCATTTTTAGATATTATGATTTTGCCCTGCATTTTGCTTGTCATGGCAAGTATACAGTACTTAGTTTTCCATGGGTTTATAGCTGTAACCTTCTTCATTGTGCCTAATAAACATTTATGCAGTTCCTGCTGGTATTTATACTTTCACTCAATAAACAAACATTACCAACACTGACTACAACTTAATATCTTCCATTCAATCCTAAATCTTCCCAATTTCTTGCCTCTTCCAAATGGCACATTCTAAAGCAAAAATGAAGCTATATGAACTGAGCACACATCAGTGGAAGATTACAGAACACAAGATTAGCATTTCAGTGTCTTGTTACTTTGCTACTACATGCGTGTGTAAAATCATAGTGGCTACCAGCAGTACAAATGAAATTAAATGTGTCAAGCCACATTCTATGTAAAACTCAACAGTGTACTCTGTGCAGTAAATCATGAATAAATGAAAGCATTTCATGTCCCAACAAACAACATACACTATTTATCTTATGGCTATATTCAACCACCACTAATAAATGGTCTCTGATCCCTTAAAAACAGACACAACATACAACTTCATAGTGTATTCTATTATGTAAAAGATACTTCTTTCATTGTTACCAATAATTAACATTTCTTATAAATAATATGTCTATCATACAGCATACATGCAAAAATGCAGCTGCCTGCATGCAACATGTCATCAGAAAATAGGGCACCACTCCATTATATTTTTGAAGTCTTGACTACTACTAGCCACTATCAGTTGAAAGTCATCGAGTATGAATCCAATAGGAGTCCATTTCACATACAAAAGGTGGTAGTTTTCTGTTGAAGTTGCACTGCAACCATCAAATTTAAAACTTTTGTGTTTGTGTGATACCACTGATAAAATGCCAGTGAGTTCAGTAAACAGCAGCAAGAGAAGATGTTAGCCTAGTAACAGAATTTTGAAAGAAGCTGGCATTGAGATAAAGACAGAGGGAGCAAGACAGGGTGTGTGGAGAGAATGGTGTGTGTGTGTGTGTATGAGCAAGCACCTGCTAGAACCCCAAGGTCTAATGTATGCTGCATTAGCTACTGGATTATGTGAGAGAACCATCCTCTGTACATGGCAAGAAGCCAATAACAAAAACCCAGGCAAAGAAATGAGACAACCAGATGAACAAAAGAACAGACCTGCATTTTGAATGCCAACACAAATAATTTTGATGGCTGTGTTATCTGAGAACACTGGATGTAAGTGAAAGCAAAAATTCATTGTGATGTGTTTTATAAAATGAGTTTTCAGGTTGAGGAATGCAGAAGCAACTATAAGCTGCAGGTTGAATGCCTGGATTTGTGCAGCGTCAAATAAATACCTACCTCCAGTACAGCAAGATATGAATAAGATAAAGGAAATGGTATAGATTCGTGGGACCTGGGAAGACAGCAATTTGATAGTCACTAGCCATGTTGGCCAGATGTATTTCTGCATGTTTTGTAAAGCAGGGTCTGAAAGTGGAGATGGTTATGGGCAGATAAATGGGAAAATTTTGAAAAGTGGGTTTACCCTTCAATGATGCTGGGGTTTTTATTAAAACTACTACCCAGGATGTAAGGAGTTGTAAACTTATAATGCCATAAAATGCATTCAGGATTATACAGAACACCAAGGGTGCCAGCAAGTAAAGATTTCACAGTCCACAGTAGCACTGAAGTGTTAAAAGTGTGCATCTAGCAACTTACCTCCACAGTGGACAATAGTGACAGAGAACACTTATCAATCCATCCATCCAAGAAAACAAACCTTCCATAAGAGTACAGTGTGAAAAGTGCCACTGTTACCCTGTTTGAAACCAAATTGCATACTGTTACCAAAAGTAAGTGAAAAGCAGAATTATCACATCTTGAGGGAAACAAACTATAACAAAACCCTGTATGTACATGTACACTGCCAAGATTACTTCCCTACACTGGTGATATGAATAGCAGAGAGCTGACTTGGGGGGGCACACACACTGCCTGATACATGAACAAAGCAGGTGCTCTGATGCTTTCCAAACTTAAAATACATGCTGCAACAATCTCTAGCTGCCACTGTACCCCAAAACTGGGCGTGTTACTGCAGGCATGTGCAGAACAATGATAAACAGCAGAATAATTACCATTCCCCAGCAGAACAAACTGCATGCATTGTTGCTTACCTTGGCAACAGTAACCTCTTTATGAGCCATCAAGTAGCTAACATTCATCATTGTACAACAGCAGTGATTTGTACAAAACAGATGCCCAGAAATGACAAACCTGGCTCAGCTACCTTTTTTCCTTGTTTTCATTTCATTTTATAAATTTTCATACTATTTCATGTACAATCCATATGCATGGATGTAAGGCAGGCATGTATCCTTTGAAATATTTATATGCATCATCAAAAGCAATGCTGCTTTGCTTGCATAATGTTTTCAGGTTATGCACCCCTTCCCATAGATAAAAGAACCAACCTGTGTGATTTCATGTCCCAAAATGTCAGTAAGGAATTACCACTACTCACCACATAATAACCCAGAAGAGTGCAGTTCTCGGAACCAACCCTGAATGACAAGACTGAAGTCCCTACAACCACCATTTCATGAAATGTCTGTAGTACACCCAGCAAAGTTCTTCTTAAGAAGCTAACAGTTACTCTGCTAGTCAAGAAGTTATCTGTCTTTTATGAAAGTTAAAAGTACCGTACACTGTTTGTGACAGCCAATTAGTGTTCCCTTTGTTGAGAAAGATGAATTCAGTCGTCACCTTCTAACCTCAGTTACAATACATTAAGCAGTCTGACCAAAAATTCTGCATGCATTTCTAATCACCTCAATGTGTACTACAACCCCTCCCCCCCTTCTCATCCTTCTTAACCTTTTAAAGCCAGTGATAACTATGCAGCCTATATGCTTAACATTATGAAACTCCACACTCTGCTATACAGTGTATTTATGTATTCTGCATGATCCTTGCAATACATACCATTATTTCCCTACACAGTACAAACTGGTTGGTCTTTAAAATGGAAACAGACTGTGTTCTCTGTGAAGCAGGAACTTCAGTTTTATACATAACTGAGAACAATGTCAGCTTTCAGAGTGCTGACTTGATCACCCAAACTGTATTTGATGAAGACAACAAATATATGGAGCTATCGTCACTGTTAAATTACAAAAGTATGACACATGAGTTTTAGGTTTACAATTTACTGTTAATGGAACAAGTGGAACACTTCATAATACTGTACAGTTAGCTGCAGAATAATTTTCAGTTGTTTGTTGGCTATCAATGTTACTTACCCAATTTTCCATAGTTTCATTAACAGCTAGTTACCATTATACTGTACTATGCTCAAAATGAACATGATCTTTTCCACTGTAACATATAATTTGAAAGTACCAGGAGCATAATGAAGTTTTCAATAGACAGATTAAGTTCTTTGTTATTACAGTACTCAGAACTTCTATCACCAGCAAACTGATCTGTCAGCCAGTTTAAAACATTCATCTTGACGGTACAAATTTCAAAACTTGGTACACAGGTCTCAGGTTTACGACATGTCCACAAGTTGAGTGAAGTGCAAAATTTGCATCCCCCTTGCACACAACGAAGGACATTATCTCACGTCAACGCAACAACAGTGGTGACACTGCCAACTACACAGTAATTGTGCAACACAATTCTGCTCCCTTCACTTGCACTGCAGTCTATGTTCTATCCAACAGCTTCTGTCCTCATCATATCATTGTTGGCATTTGTGTGCATTACTTGTGTTTTGCGCTAACAGAAAATTTTGTGGGCAACTTCTTGGGTAGCATCCAGCAGTAAGGTTGCGATGACATTTGTATGTAATACAGACCCTAGGGACATACGCTGTCAGAATGAGAGGTAACTGGTCAAAAATGAGCACAGTGGTAAACTTCAGCACCAGAAACTTTACGTTTCCTTTGACAGTTCACAGTACTACATCGGGAGAACAAAATTCACACAATCCATTTAGCTTCATGACACTGTATGTGTGCCATTAGTATTATGAATCAGTAGTGCACCTGGATTGAGTAAAATGTGTTCTAATGCTGGAGTCCAACAGTGCACATCATGAGAAATGGTACTGTTGTTAACTAAATGTGGATGATGATGCTACTGAATTGTAATTAGTACAAGAAAATCTATCAGTTTATAGGACATACCAATCCTGTAATTTCATGTGTTTAAGTTACAAGAAAAAAAATTAAATAAGCCTTATGCAACACAAAATACAGCAGCATAATGCCAAACAAAAGAAGTTTCTAAATCATTAAACGAAGCTCAATCACACTGATGATGCGTGAAAGATTGGCAGGATGTGCAGGGTTTGCAGATGCAGAAACAGTTCATCAAACACATGTCACATGGATGAGGTATCTTTTTATTCTAGGTCACAATGCAAGCATCCTATGTACATGATCTGAGTACCTTCTGTCTTAGTTATTTTTTGAATGGTTTGTTTTTTTCAGTGGGTGGTGGGGGTGGGTCTGAGCCAAGCCACGTCATCTTCTGAAATCTTCCTTTTATTACAGGAGCTTGCCACTTGCTTGATGTTTCTTCTGAAGTCCTAGATAAATGCAACACATCCCATAAACAGTCATGTGTTGCTCAATGTTGTTCAATAATCCTTCAGGCAAATAAAGAGTTATTAATCATGTAACACAAAACATACTAAAATTAACACAAACTGTTGTATGCAATTATTTTCATCAAAAACTCGGTCACAGCTATTTACCATACAGGTTCCCATTTCTACTCTTACAGGTAATTTGACAACACCAACACTCACGACAACAATGAGGATGACAGTAAGTTTAAATCTGTGTTTAAAAATACTCCATTACAGATAAGAATGAGAAATGTTACTAGTTTCATCTGATGGCTTTACTCACCACCCTCCTTTTGTGGTAGGAATAAAGTATCAATTTATCTACTGTATAAAAATGTTCTACTTCCATCATGAGAATATTTCAGACATTATATAACCTGCTTCAATACTGGCTGTACCTGAATAACCAAAAATGCTTTGAGGCTCGTTTTAGGCCAATTTACAAAGGAAAAACCACACTATAGCTAACTACCCATGGAGGACCACTGGACAGTAAGCTGAGTTGGCCCCAAAATCAGCATGCTGGTAAAGAGAAAGATCCTTACCCCTGCTGGGAATCGAACTTGCTCATCCACTTCATAACCTGTCACTATGCTAACCCACCTACTGCAGCTAAGCTAAACACAAAACTTGTGTACACTTATCTGAAAGATTACATGCCACTGTAAATGAACACTTCATGATAAATATTTTACAACTGTACACTGGATGCTCTTCGCAACTGCTTGGCCTTTACTGCTGCTTGAAAGTCCACCTTCTCAGAAAGTGTACAACATTACCAAGTGTAATTTCAGTAAAGAGACGAATCAGTTACACTTCTACAATTTTTCCAACCTATACTTTTCAGATATTTGACCAAAAAAGAAAAACTGTGTTGCTTGATCACTCAGAAAACTTATTAAGAGGGGGTGCACCATATTTCATGTAGAGATGAATTATTTTGTGATTTGGGATACATATTTCTACTGTGCACATCTATGACAATGAAATATCTGCAATAACAGGTAACATTACTGCACAGTTCACAGATACACAACATAAAGCTCAGTGAACCTATTTCACTTTTGTAATCCCTAATTGAGAAAGAAGCATCAACCCACAATCCAGCATGAAAGTATCATGTTACTGTGGGACTGGCTGTTAGGCCTACCCAGCATTCTAGCCTGCAGTTACTGGAGGGCTCTTTTTTGTACTAAAGTGGCTGGGTCATTAACGTCCCACTTACCTCCATTTAGTGCCGAGGTCTTCATGGAATGATTCTTACACCCTGGAAAATCTATGTTCTACACATTGTGCACACAAGTCAGAACAGGACACAGTAAGTGATGAGCACCCACAATCTTAATACCAAAAAATCCCTGTGCATCAAAGGACCACCTACCTCATGTCAATACTGACAGTTTCATGCCACCACTAATTTGTGATACAAACCAAACTACACATTGCTTTCCTGTTACTGCAGTCAGCTCTCGAGATTAACTGTTAGAACCAGCACCAGAATCATGTTCTTGTAAAAATTTTAAATTATAAAATAAAATAAAAAAGAGACAGAAAAAAGAAAGAAAGAAGAAAATCAAATTAAAGAATACAAATTATATCAAAACACTAACAAAGAAAAATTCTGAACTGTACAACACTTTACTTTATCAACATCACATCACAGATTCTGCCAGGTACCAACCAGTAAAAATGGACAAGGACAACTCCAAAAATTATATTTACAAGAAGTCACATAAGGACTCTAAAGTAACCCTGAAAGATGAAATTACTTATTTAGGGTTCCCCAGCCACAGCTATACTACTGCAACTGGAAGCATCTACATTCTTTAACAGCTGACTTCAGCTACCCAAGGGAAGGAAGGGGCTCCTTCACCTGTCTGGTCAACTACACAAGACCCTGCTGTGTGTCATCAACTGGAATCAATACATTAGCGGTGATAAGTGAAAGGCCAGTCCACGTGGGATCTGTGGCAGACAAAGTGGCAGTAGAGATTTTTGGGTACTTGGTCTTCCCATCAGTATCATCCCGCCAGTGCTAAATAAACACATCTACCATCAGCACTGCATAATCTTAGGAACTGACACAGTCATTGTATAATACAATTCTCTGTCCATTTCCCTCCCCACATAAATGAAATAGAGAATATGTGACATAAAAGCACAATGACTTCAAGCTAGAAGTATAAATGAATTTAAAACAGGATACCAACCTGTAATTAACTGTGTAAAGGGTCAGAATTATAATCAGCTTGCAGAATGCCACAATATTCAGCTTAACTTAGTTATTTATGGCTTTCCCCCCCCCCCCCCCCCCCCTTTTTTTTTGTTTAAATTTTTTATTTCCTTTTTTTTAAAAAAAAAGAATAATAATAAAAAAAAATGGTGGTCTTTCAAAAATAATCAAATATAGTAAAATTTTTCGTAAACAAAGGGAAAAAAAAAAA
>Ga0123357_10009922_pt1 | contig 12059 bp, 6 predicted proteins | sample TergutEmb28metaG_FD_89873 | JGI IMG/M metagenome (GOLD analysis project Ga0123357, IMG submission 89873) | Embiratermes neotenicus P4 segment gut microbial communities from Petit-Saut dam, French Guiana - Emb289 P4 | ecosystem: Host-associated > Arthropoda: Insects > Digestive system > Gut ...
AACCTCTAAACGTTGCATTTTATATATTTATTCAACAAATATAGGTACTGAATATTTTAAACATGGTATATACTCTCCGTTTCTTTCTCTTCAAAATGCAGTTTGTTTCATAATTCTAACATACTTGGTTCCTGTTTTATTCACATTTTATATACAGGGTGTGCTAAAATTTAAAAAAATAATTCCGGTGCCAAAAGGTTAATATGTGTTTCTAATACAAATAATATCAATAACACTGCAATTAACACTCCTTGTGCCATTAAAAGTTTCAGCAGTATTTAGCACATGTAACCTCTATGAAGAAAGTGAAACATTGGCACTATGAGACATATGCAGACACTGGTACCTGTGTGTATAACCTTGCAGGTGATCTCCATGTGGAAGCAGAAACAATGATTTTGCATTCAGTTCACAGCTCGTGCACAATGTTGTTGCTCGCTCTGCTGCGAGCATGTCTTCTCCTGTAGGCAGTGGCGCAGTCTGCTGGACAAGAATCACTGCAATACGAGTGCTTCTCCCTTCTAATGCTGCCCTGTATTGTGAACATATATAAGTCACAATTCTAAGTCACTTATTCAACTGTGAGTTTATAAAGAATCCCCTTTACAGCTGCTCTGCACAAGGTTCATTAAAATTAAATGCACTCCGTATCATAACCATCCACTGGCATTTCCACTAATATGAGTAGTCTTGCAAAAAAAAAAAATTCTTCTGTTCTTCTTTGTCCTCTTATAAGCGCTTCTCTAGTGTCGTCTCCATTCCTTTCCTATTTTGAGCAGCTGCCCACAATCTGACCTATGTGAGAGAGTGAAGTAAAGCAGAAACATTTTTTTTTTTTTTGACTGCTGTAAAAACCTGGTGAGCCTGTCAGGAATGCTACGATGTAGAACTAATGGTGCTCTAATGAAGCTGTGATAGCCTTACTAAGACAAAGTAATCACCTAAATGTGCCAGTCTTGTGGATTTCAGAGCAGTGTAATCAAGCATTCTAATCTTCTGGGATATCATCACTGTGTTACTGCACAAATGGTGCCTCATGTCTCTGAGAAAAATACCACCTTCATCTTCAAAGGTTCAGAATATACCACAGAAGACCAGAATCCTGGATATCCAACTATATTCAAGACAAGAAAAAACCTTGGAAGGGATCACACTAAATCATACCTTTCTTTAATTCCTAGTTCAAAAAATTGGTGCATGTTGAATAAGACATCATTCGTATTTTAAATTCATAACTTTTATGCCCTTGCAACATAAAACTGAAGATATGGTGATGTTGGCAAAAATCTGGAATTTTGAGTTTTGATGTGCTAGACTGTGCTCCATTTTACTTGGGATAAATGCACTAATTGTGACCTAGCAACATAACATTAAGGCAGACTGGGGGGAGTGAGTTGGCATAACCCAGTCATGAATTATACGTATAGGATGTTGGTAAAAAAAAGTGTTTCACCTCCTGCATGAACTATCCAGAGGGTGGTTTACAACCCCAGCAACTTCTATACAGTGACAAAAAGAAAACAAATACCAGTGCTCCTCCATGACCCTTACTCTAGATATTCAGTTAAGAATTAACATTACTCAATCTAAAGAAATAATTTTAAGCTGTCTTGTTTAATATTATACATTTCACTATTCCAGACATCATGCTGCTACTCAAAACACAGTCAGCCCTGTTCTACTCACCGAACTGATTGCACTCTAGATGCACATTCAATGCTCTTCTCATTCCACAATGGATCATCCCAGTCCAATTCATAGAATATTACAACAACTGCAGGCAGTTCATTTAAATGCTTATTCATCCAGTTTCGTTTAAGAATACCTTTTGGAATGTACCAGTCATAGGAAGTTCTCTGCAAACACATGTCCCTCCATTAGTTCTAAAATTATGGCTTCAATATCCCAGCCAGACAACTCTCTATTACATGCATAGGCATTAAAAAGGTGTCAGTCAAATGGAGTCTGGACTGCATCATGAATGTCATCACTGGTAATCATACATCATGAATGGAATTGTGGAACTGAGGGTACTACAAATTTACAATGCCTCTATCCTGGGCAGCAGTTGTGAATTAAACCCCAGTATCAATGAACGTTTCAACATGTCTTCATAAAACACAAAAAACTTACAAAATCCTGTGAAGAACTCTTTACACCACACAAAAATGCAAGAAAGCTAATATATACTCCACTTCATCTGCCCTCCCATTAGCACTGACTCATACCAAAATTGTAACATGTCAATTTGTAACCACAGTTCACACTGATCACAGTGCAACCATTCTGATAAAGCAAATGACAAGAACATATAAATTAAACACATAGTTAAAGTCTGATATTGTATCATGCAAATTTAACTTGGGCCAAATCTACAATAACAAAAGGATAAGATATCAACAGTGCTAAATCCAACAAAGCACAATCCACTCCACACTATTAGATCCGTCATCTTCTCCACATCACAATGTTGCTTATAACCAGCCTCTTCACAGACAAGATTATGTATGGACCTATGGCCCAAGAAAGTGTTGACCTTCTGTATGCATACAATTGCCAGCTGGAATGGGCAGAGATTTTTCTAATTACTGATGTCAATCTTTATGTCTCACAAAGATAGAAGTTGTTAATGTGGAATATCATGCCCTATTATAGTTCAAATTCTATAACAAAAAGCAGACCCCATTTGCTAGCTATCATTCTAAATGTCATGTTGTAACAGGAAGCAAGAAGGCCTGGGGAAGTTTTCAATGCTGTAACATGTACTTTTCACAATGACACAAAAAAGAAAAATTCAAAATCTGAAGCCATATTAACAATCACTTGCCACAAATGTACAAGTCTAGTGATAGAATGAAATGAACATTCAAATTTAACATTTGTGAAAATCCCAATCTATAATTTTCCTCTCCTATGAAAATTACCAAAACTAAAATGTTCATTATTCTTCAACACGTGCAATGTCACAAAATTACAATATCCTGCAACAAACAGTACTCCTGACTGTACAACCTAGCAGCAGGTATATAAATGCGAAAAGATACATAAGCCTTGTTACCATGCAAGAACTAAATGTACAATTCCTCATTACACATAGCACAAAAACAACCATCAGTTCAGCCCACATTGCAGTTTCCTCACACATCAGATATAAACACCACACATTAAGGTTAATTAACAAGACAAAACCAAGGCTTCATGCCAATCTCTACAGCCATATGCAGCAATGATTTGAAACACATTCAGTTTCATTGACCAGCAAAATAAGTTGTGAATTTTATAAAACTCTGAGCTTTAAATACACAACAAAGATAACTAATGACTTCTGTCTGTAAGTAAAGATTCACTATGATCTGTAACAATGATTGAACCAGACCTATTAAACAAACCTTTGGCTTCATGGGTGGAAATTCATGGGCTGGATCAAGGAGTTTAAACTGAACTGGAGCCCTATATTGCCTCCTGTTACTGCTGAAGGCATCCCAAATTGCTCTATGAACAGCATTATTTATTGTATCAAGACCTGTTAGACCAATCAGAGCAAGAGGTTTGCTGCACAGCTCGGGAGGGAAATCAAACACGTCTGTGGACATCTTCAAATGATTACCTGAAAATACAAACTTCACAACAGTTTCATGGTTATGGAGACAAATGTGCCCCATTAACATTCATTACAACAGCTTAATGGTTATGGTGACACTTGTGTACCACTCATATTTTTGTTGACAGTGTACATAATCACAGAATTTTCTATCTTTATTACTAAGTGTAACTAACAAAAGTGAAATGATGGACTGTGGCAGGATATGCTGACTAGTGACTACTTACTACTGACCACAAGAAATCCCTTTGATGGAGGGGGTGGCTGTGGTGTGGTGCTGGGCAGTGTTGACTCTAGGGCAGACTAGTAAGCTGCTACTCATGGGAGTGACTAACAGCATGTCATTTACTAAAAATTTTGTGCATGCACATTTATCACATTCCTATCTTCTCTTGGGCTAATGGACTACAAACCACCACCACCACCAATTGACAAAAATTCATGGATTTCAGTTAGACAATATGCCCTGGTATACAAAAGTGCAAGTTGAAAACACTCACTCTTTGGACTTTGTCCACTGTTCTGTGTTTAATAAAAATTAAAACACAATGTCTCAGTGACAGGATATGTCAATGTCCTGAAGCAAATAGGCAGGAAAACACCTACTCAGTGGCCTGGTTGGCATATAAGAGTTAAGGATCTAATCTGACTGAGATCATGCAATTTATACATCTTCCACCCAACCTCTTGTAACCTCCCAATTTTCCACATCATGCTTGCATTCAAAATAATATTTATTTTCATCCGTTGCACAAAGTGGAAGTGAAATCTATGTACGCATCATCAATGAAATATCAGTTGTTAAACTACAACAGTGGCTGGTGAACTTAATAAAACCCAAATTCCAAGTCCATTCTTAGAGTAGACTGTATTATGCCTATTTACTGTAAATAAATCTCAAATTCAGTGACAGGCATAAAAAGTAGTGCTGTTCCTAATTCCATAACAGGTCAATTTACTGGCCAGCTGAGAATGATCTAGTGAACAGTACCAAAACATGGTTCTTGGGTTAGCAAGTTATGCACCCAGGAAACTGGAATTCAATCACAATGCTGATAAATTATTCAGGTGTATGCAATTCATTTAGCACAACTCATATGTAGAAATCTACACACTAACAGGTCCCTCCTAAGCCCAGTATGTGTATATATAACTATGTATACCACACGACAATCATAAGAGAAACACGATTTAACAGACATGTCAGGAAATTACACATCACCTCTGCGCCATGTCTAATTCCTGCACGGAAAATCGCTTTGGTGTATTATTATGCCGTCATGTTGCTGGACCTTAGAGGCCTCCAGTGTAATTGGAATATAAGCGCAGCACCTCACTTTACACTATATTTCATTCCTCAGGAGTATACTGTTTCTTTCGTTGTACTTGATTTCAATGTGACATTACGACAGTTCAGGATGGCGTAGGTAAGATAAGTTGAAGTTAGGTTAGGTTCAGTAGATTGCGTATGACGGCGCAGTTCAAGTTATGGCAGCCTGGAATAGCTTAGGATAACTCTGCATAGCACGTTACGGATACGCTGCTTTAGGTGTAGGTCAAGTTTCATTATGCTGCTGGCAGAAATAATTGCTTAAGTATTTTACATCACATACCGTTCCTTTGACGTACGACGTGTCTAGCGAACTCCTTCTTTATGATGAAACTTCAATCGTAAATGTACTACATATATATAATATTAAAGTGCGTCATATTATATATATTTACAACACACAAACTCGCACTAAATCCTTAATGTCCATGCTGCTATTCAAACACCCCAGTACCTACATACAACCTTCCACTTCAACCTCATTCCTACGAATCATAGAGCATAGATCAGAGTGTCATAGAGTATATGCAGAACTGGCATCAGCCGTACATTTCTAATCCATGACGGTTGCCAACTAACTCCATGGAGCAGTGTCCTTGCTGACAACCCAACAGGTCTTCAGCGAGTCTAGAAATTCCCCGCCTCTTATGTAACCTGAAAATTTATTACCATGCTCACAAGTCCTCTCGCCACCTATCCATATCGTGAGCCATATCAATCCAGTCCATGCTTCCCCATCCCACTTTCTAAAATCCATTTTAATATTATCCTCCCATCTACGCTTAGGTCTTCCAAGTCATTTCCTTCCCTTGGGTCTCCCCACCAAAACCCTGTATGCACCTCTCCTGTCCCCATACGTGCAACATGCCCAGCCCATCTCCTTCTTCTTGATTTCATCACCCAAATGATATGTGATGAGGAGTATAGATCATAAAGCTCTTCATTGTGTAGTCATTGGCCCTAATTCCAACATTACAAATTAAAAGTAATTTCACCACCTGATCAACAACCACTCTGCAAACGTATGGAACTCTACACCAATCTACATGCTAGGTGATTAATAAAACTCATTTGTTTCCCTTTAAAGTATGCACACTTTCACCCAATATATTAACAGTGTCAACATATACCAGAAGTTGTGTTTCATTAAGTCTCAAGATGGACTTCAAAATTAATTTTAGTGACAGAGACTTGACTAATGTTTGCCATTTCATGAAGATTAAAAACATTGCAATCAGTCACAGTTATCCTGCCTGTTTTCCTATTAGTGACAGAACTCAATCTATTTTGGCAACTATCACGTCACTTACAGCTATGTTGGTAAATCGGCAGTAGGACATGTATTCAGCTGCACCCTCCCCTTAGTCCCAACAGCTGTTCACCTTTTGACCATCTGCTTAGAGTCTGGAGAACCCAGCAGTTGTGCCCAATGAAATAGTAAAGCAAGGAAATGAAGCCTAGCCCAACAGACTTGAGCTTCATTTTTTATTACATTAAAGAGTTTTCCAGCTTCATTTGTAATTCCATTTTCTGACTCTGTTTTGCTGTTATATTATGAAATACTGAACTACACATTATAAATATGTATTTATTTTCTGTTAATGTTATGAATATGTACTTAACACTTTCACAGTTGTTGGTACCTGTGTAAGGAGCATCCCTCACTTTACAGTATAACTGAGTGCGAGCTGGATTAAGAGGTTTCTTGTATTTCATATGTCCCACTTATCTGAGCAATGGAAAGAAGAAGACAAGGACATCCGAATCAATCATTAGCATAGCTGACAGATTATAGGTCCTGTAATCCAGAAATGTAGTTCAAACTAGACTACTCTGAAGAAGGAAGCTGCGAGCTTGTATGGAAAGATGGCATCTCAATACCTATTCACACAGTTTAGTATCTTAGGAAAGGAAATCAAGAAAGCCGAATTTCTGAAGAAAAGTTTTTAAATCTAATCTAAGAGTAATGCCACACTAACCTGTAAGTAGTTATAAGGCCATAAATGGTGAGATGTTCAATATTTCTGCACAACCTACCTTGCAGCATTCAACTGTTTGTGAGAAACAAAGTTCTGACAGGATTGAACATAGTAGTACATCTAATTGTTGAAACTTTTAAAATTGCTGCAGACAAAATTAACTTCTTTAAGAAGTTACTTATAAACATAACACGTTAATTTTTGGGAGCTGAAATTATTGCCGGTGTTCTGTGGTAGAAGAGACTGTGAACTACCAGTTTTCCAGTACAGACAATTGAAAATCAGACACTATGACTGCTGACAACTTCTCCCCACAAGTAAAATGACAGCTGCAGTGTCATATTTTGATAGAGCATTAGTATACACATCATAGATCATGAGTAGTGATGGCTGTGTTGAACTTCATTGGCCATGTTTCACACTGCTGTAATGATGCAAACCCGCAGTCCAGATGGTTGAGTGCTGCATTTGTCAATGGTAACACCAATATCCCTGAGTTAGAATCCAGCTTGTTATGATTTGCCCCCCCCCCCCCCCCCTTTTTTTTTTTTTCAGAAATATCACTAGTGGAAAATGTGACACATATAATTAATGAATTCAAAAACTCTTACATGCATAACTCTTTGGAGCAATATCACATACAGAATGACAACAGTTTTACAGATTTTTTATACAGTCAGTCATTACAGTAATTAAGAAATTGCTTCCCACAATATATGTTGAAAGTTACTTGGTGAAACATTTTGAGAAGAATAACATTTATCATTAGGACTGTTACTTCATACGTCATGAACATGAAACAGAGTGACTCCAATAATATTCTTTCTTTAATATTTTAGAAATAAATTCTGAAAAATAATTAATGTACACAGTATTTTGCACATTCATTGTCTAACAATTCTTACAGCCTTACTTCACAATAGTAATGATACCAATGCTATAAGTATCTTGGTTTGTGCATTATTTCTCTAAATCACAATTTTCAAGTTTTATTTTTTATTTTATATAGGAACTGGCTAAACTGACTAAGAAAATGAAAACTTCAAGAGAGTACAGAAGCAATATGCTCTAAGTTTTTGATAATATATTCATTGTTTCAAGTTAAAAAAATTAGTCTATGGTCCAGTGAAATATTAAGGGTGCAATGAGCTGCAAAATGTGTGCAGAAATTTAAGAGTATTCTGTAATCTAGAGAGTTCCAAGGACAGGTGAATGGTCATACTGATATCTGTAACCATTATATATGATTAACTGATGGCACTACTAAATGTCCACTGAAGTTTCTGCCTGCGGTGCATGATGTTTGAAAGGTAAAGTTGTAGGAAACATGGTGAAAAATTTTACAGCATGGCCAAATAAACTTTTCACATCATATGGCCAAATTTTTAAGTGTGAGGTAAATGAAGATATTGCCTACCATAACAAATGCATATATAAATAAAATCCATTTATTTTTGTCAAGTATTATGTTCATGTGTCCTGGCTGTTTTAGTAACAGGAACAGATATTTTCTGTTTAGAACTCAAATTCAAAACCAATAACTGTCTTTCAGTCTTAGTGTACAATACTTAAATATCTGGACAGTGTTTTCAATTATTCCAATGCCAATAGAACTTACCCACATTAGTAAAAATTCACAAAGATATATTAATGCATACTCTTGTTTCTCCTCCAGTGCTTACTTATAAATTAGGAAAACACACTGCTTCCACAGAGGCAGATGTGTTACAGAGTAAAAATTTCTATACAAAAAAATGATCACACTTTTCTTCAAGTGTGGTAATAACTACTCTCACAATAAATGATTTCCAGTATTTGTGCCAGTTATTCAATAATTATCTTCTTGAGTAGACAAGATCTTTTGACAACATTCATTTCTCATTTTGGGACATCAAACACCACATCAGATGCATCAGATGCAACTTTCTGCTCTGGTGGAATATGTAGTAAGAAATTTTAGAAGTATCTTCCTACATGGTTACTGGTCTAACCTTACCTGGTCTTGCCATACCAAAACCTGCACACCTAATTGCACATGTTACTTCTTGCAACAACTTTAACTGATCTATCACACTGAAAAATCATGCACAGGTACTTAATATATTAGAAAACATTTTGTAATGGTTTGCTTATAATCTGTTTAGTTTCATTTAAAGATAAATTGGTTTATATACACTGGTGTTTCACTTATATTTCATGCGTCCATAAAGTGAAAGTATTACACTTTACGACAATAAAGAACAGAAGATTGCAGAAAAGGTATTTCAGTACTGTTCGAATTACAACAGTTTTCATGAAGGAGATTTTTTGCACTGAATGTGTAATATTTTGCCTATTTCATTATGGTATATCTAACAGTGTTTCAAAGGAAACACACTAGCTGGGTGGAAGAAAAAGCTTCTTGCTATTTCTTGTAAGTCTTCAGTAAGATCATAATGCTTCTATAAAAATAATATGTAGCAATATCATCAAGCATGAAGCTTTCGTTATGTACCATATGGTATGTGTCAATTAAGTGCATAATATCTCTCACTGGTTATTAATGCTTTAAAGAAACTAATATAATAAATCATATTTCAGCTGCACTGCTGAAGCACATATTGTAATTTTCAGTATGACATATTTAAAGATAATCATAGACATCTCTGAGCATCACATCATCAAGTGGCAGGGATGAGAAGCAGATTTGAAGATAACTCTAAATTAATTCAGACAACTACAGCTTAAATAAAAAATTATACTTAAAAAAGATAGCAATATTCGTATCACTGATAATTTGGCACTGATTATTAAAATCTAGCAGCAATCTTCTGAAAGGGTATCACTAGTAAGTAGAACGGCCAGTCTGTGTATTCAGAACTGCAACTGGTGTCAGCTACAGCGGAAGACATGTGGTACCTATGGTTGAGAGGCCATTCGAATCCTTGCTGATTCTCTTGAACGATTGTGGACTTCTGCAGTACGCAAGGTAATGCCAAAAATATCTTCATGGTAGCGATTTTCGTCCTGAAACACAACACAATTCTTGTAGTTGTGCCAAATTCATTAAGATTTGATTTCACTTGTTTTGATAAGATTAACCTAATGGGATGTACCAATTAACAATTACACATTTCTTTCACATCACATTTTAAATCCAATGTGGAACTATCCTACAAGGTTATTCTGCTACAGTTCTATTAACAATGACGTGGCACATGTATAAAACATTGTAATAAACTTCATATTTCATTAAAAGTATGGAATGTATTCAGCACTGGTTGAATATTAGTTTTCTTACGTAGATTTCATTCCATAAAGGAAAGAGCTGGTTCAAAAAATAAGAATGTGAAAGAAGAGTTGCAGGCAAGAAAGCTCAATTTTTAGACTACTTTTGTAACTTTAAGAGGCAAAACAAATTTATGGCATTTACATATCAATGCGCCTGTTCTAGTCCTATAAATTTCAAAATTCTTGGGTGAAATTTTATGGGACTGGTATTGTCATACTAAAGGCCATTGCGCCTGTGTGCTTTCTTATTTTCTATCACTAATAATACAAAGATGGGAAAAAATATAAACTTCTGAGTTGGGAATGGCCATACTGTAATTTGATATAGGTTCCTGAACATAAACCTAGTGATAGATTTAGATGGGGGTGGGGGGCAGGAGGTAGAAAAAATGCCACTTTAACTTAGCCAGTGCTCCTGTAGAATATACAATGCACTTATCTGTCACCTTCAGAGCAGTAACAAATGAACTGTGTCACACATGTGGAAGATACGTCTTAGATTTTCTTGACAAAGAAGTGTTTTTGATGTGACACACATATTTGACTTCTTCCATCATCTCATTATGTTAAAGGCACATTATGTTTTTAAGAACAGGCAGCTTCTGAAAGTTGCTGTGTTTGTAACAAAAATGAGATAAATAAAAATCTCAAATATGTCAGATTTCACTTGATACTTTTCTTATACGTAAACAGTAACAAACATGGCAACATTTGAACTGCAACATTCTATCTGATGAGGTGAAAAGAGTCAGAATGTGTATTAGTGGAAATCCTGGACAGATGTGGGTAATTTAGATTGTGTAACTATTAATTTATATTTCCTGACAGCAACATAATGAAAACTACAATATATGAAGAAAGTAAGCACAATAAGTTCTTCCTAGAATGCTATTCCTCAGGTTTTCATGACTATAATCCTCAGATTCACTGATCCTGAAAGTGGCAGCTGTAACATTGTTTGGAAATTTGGTAAATCTTCATTCCTCTCCACAGCTTCATCCTGAGGCTGATTTACCCCATTCTTCCTAGAACTTCATGTAGTAATTGAAAGAGGTAAATTATATATCCAGGATTCAGATGTTATGACCACATATATAACTGCAGACATAAAAATCTGAGTTAATTTACTGGCTTACCCTCAGTGTCAACATGTAACTTTCAACTTCAGTGTCCAGCATACCACTATGCTCTTTTATGATTAGCTTCAGCATTTGGTAGACATGTTCAGCCATGGTGCAATCTCCACACACATAGAAGTGACCACCTTCTAGCACAATTTTCTGGTACACTGCAGCTGCCTCCTTACGGATCATATCTTGAACGTATGTCTGCAAGGGCCAAAATTACTTACATTTAGCTTTTTCTATGAGGTGCTATACTATCTTGACTATCACAATTATAAGGTTTTTAATAATGATGGTCAAATGAAGGCTGCTTAAGTGAGTGGTCCATGTAGCTCACAAGGTAGAGTTTAGAACATCATACAAAGTTCTAATCAAAAACCTGAGTGGAAGAGATACCATAGGAGACCTAGGGATGGATGGAAGAGGAATATTAAAATGTAATTTTAAAGAAATAGGGCATGTGAGCGTGCGGTTCTAGAAAGGAATAAACTTGATGTGGATGTAGACTGCATTTGAAATGTGATGGGTCATGTGTAGAAACCAGATTTTGTCTTTTGGTGAAACGGACGAGTACATTTAAATTGGTGGGGGCATCAGTTCAGTCGGCTACTGGCAGCCGAGGTGTGCTCATCGGCGGTAGTAATGCTGGATACGCCATGTTCCATGGTAGTGTGAAGAGTACTGGCTACCCACTCCATTTGCCATTTTCCCCTTCACTTCCGCCCCCCCCCCCCCCCCCCCCCCCCCCCCCACTC
>Ga0123357_10009923_pt1 | contig 12058 bp, 12 predicted proteins | sample TergutEmb28metaG_FD_89873 | JGI IMG/M metagenome (GOLD analysis project Ga0123357, IMG submission 89873) | Embiratermes neotenicus P4 segment gut microbial communities from Petit-Saut dam, French Guiana - Emb289 P4 | ecosystem: Host-associated > Arthropoda: Insects > Digestive system > Gut ...
AGGCCGCCTGGCCGGGTGGTCGCTGACGACGCTGTTCGGCGGCTTCGCCGGCTGCATGGTCATCGCGTGGGCGCTGTGGGCGGCCCTGTACCACCTTGGCGTGACGACCTACGACCAGGCGACAACCGGCCCGGCGACGCAATTCATCGTCTCACCGGACGCGTGGTCATTCGTCATCGCCGTGCTGGCGGGCATCGCCGGGGTTTTGTCGCTGACCAGCGAGAAATCGTCGGCGCTGGTCGGCGTGTTCATCTCGATCACGACGGTGCCGGCCGTGGGGACGGCGGCCCTGACGCTGGCCGTCGGCGCCTGGTCCCAAGCGCTAAGCGCCGGTATCCAACTGCTGGTGAACGTCGCCGGTTTGGTGATAGCCGGTGCCACAACCCTGTTCGTCCAAATGCAGATAGCCCCGCGGCTGCGCCGGGGACAGGGCTGACCCTGTAAGCGGATCTGCTGGACGTCTTCGCCGGTGCCACAGATCCGTCATGACGCTCCTTTGGCTTGGGGGCTCCTAGTGTTTCGCAGCCTCATCGACGGCTGCCTTCATGCTGGACGCCTCGTTCTGCCATTGCTGCCAGTCGATGGCGCTGTTGAAATTCGTAGCGAACATCACGTTGCCGTACTGCGCCACGCCGCCGGCGGGAATCGAGGAGCCTTCCACCCATGCCATCAAAACGCCGTCCACCGTCGCCGATGAGACCACGGACTCTGCGCCGCAGCCGCCCCCTTGGGCGTTCTTGATCGACTCGGTCATCATGGTATGCATATTCTTGGCAGTGTCCCCCAGACCCATTGAATCGATGTACGACGCGGGAGTGTCGTAGTTATTTATGGCACCTTCCCAGCCGGCGGCGGCGTTCTGGAACGCCGTGCTGCTTGGACAAGCGAAAATGTCAAGGGATAAATCCCCGCCGCCCCAGCTGTTTTGCGATCTCACTTGGTCTGCCAGATCCGACGCGCTAGTCTGCGAGAACGTCGCGCTGTCGGCCACCGACGGCTCGTTTTGCAACATCCACACAAACTGATCGACGCTCAAGCCCGGCCCGTCCGTTTGCCACGGGTGCCAAACCAACGCACCGATCGCCGCACCGACCACGACCAAGGAGGTGATGAGAACGGCCAACGGACCTTTGGAGTGCTTGACCACCGCCATCGGCGCCGACGGAAAGCCCGGCGAAGACGGCGTGTACCCGCCGGGGCTCGGCCAAGGCTCCTGGGGCACCGGGTTCGGCGGCACCGGATTGGGCGGCACCGGCGGATAGTACGGGTTCGGATTGGGCGGGTTGTACGGATTCGGATTGGGCGGGTTGTACGGATTCGGGTTAGGCGGGTTGTACGGATTCGGATTGGGCGGGTTGTACGGATTCGGGTTAGGCGGATTATCCGGATTCGGGTTAGGCGGATTATCCGGATTCGGGTTAGGCGGATTATCCGGATTCGGGTCCGGCGGATTATCCGGATTCGGGTCCGGCGGATTATCCGGATTCGGGTCCGGCGGATTATCCGGATTCGGATTCGGCGGGTTGTACGGATTCGGGTTAGGCGGATTATCCGGGTTCGGGTCCGGCGGGTTGTCCGGATTCGGATTGGGCGGGTTCAGGTTCGGGTTGCCCGGCCCACCCGGGTTGCCCGGCCCACCCGGGACAACCGCCGGAACACCCGGCATCGCCGGCCAGGCCGGCGCGCCTGGGTGACCCGCCGCGGCTGGCCCGGGCGGTGCCCAAGGGTTGGCCGGCCCCGTTGAAGCGTTACCGCCCCCGCCGGCTGGCGCCCATGGGTTGCCCGAACCGCCAGGCGCATTTCCACCAGGCACATTTCCGCCCGGCGTCGTCCCCCCTGGGGTTTGTTGCGGAAGCGTCTGCGGGGTTTCCGGCGTCGTCGCCCCAGCACCCGGCAGATACACACCGGCTGCCACGAACTTTGGCGAGCCCTGCGTCTTCCGGGCGTCCACCGCCGCTTGAACGGCAGGCACGCCTTGGCCGGACAACCAATCCAGCAAACCAGGATAAGCGTTGGGGTGCGCGGCCACTTGGGCGTGCAGGCCCGGTTGCAACTGGGCGATTGACGCTAAGTCGGCACTGCTGGTGGACGGATCGACGACAGCGCGGGCGGCCGTCCCAAAATCTGAAAAGTCAGTCATTGCCTCTCCTGTGGAATAAAGCCTGGTTGAAACGGTACCACCACCGGCGCGACGGCTTCGCGGGCGACCGTTTAGGACGCCAAACGGCGTATCCACGTCTGCGGCAGCTTCATTATTCGGTCGCCCACAGGACGGCCGATATAGATGCCAAGCGACGCCCCGGCGGCCAGCGCCAGAGCCACGCCGGCAGCAACCAACAGGGCTGCTGCACCCTGGCTGGGCGCGGCGGGCACGACGTTCGTCCCCACCATCTGCAGCAAGCCGTTGTATACCCGCATGCCGGGCACAAGGCCAATCAATGCTCCGTTGACGATTGCAAAACCCGGCCGCGGCGTCCGTCTGACAAGCATCGTCACCACCAGCGCGGAAAGCAAGGCGCCGATGAAGCTGGGTGTCACCATGCCGCCGATGGCAGCCTGCGATGCGGTGTACCCGAACCAGGCCAGGGCCGACCCGCCAGCCGTCAAGACGATCGTCTGCCAGTCGGAAAAGGCGCCCACCATGAAGCAGGCGCCAGCCAGGATGACGGCCGCATAGCGAAGTGGCATCGAGCTGGTGGGCACATTCGAAGACAGGTAGACGAAAAACCCGAAGCGCGCCGCCACCGTCAGCCCGGAAACGAGTCCGGCGACGAGCCCCGCCGTCAGCATCGCCACCTGCAGCAGACGAGCGGTCGCCGTCAGGTAGAAACCATCGATGGCGTCCTGCCCGGCCGAGACGAACTTCATGCCAGCCACCAACTGGACTATGCCGCCGACGGCAATCAACGTCGGCGCCAAGCCGTGGAACAACGACGTCCACTGCCATGTGCCAGCCCACGATGTCAACGCGGTAACAACGACGATCAACCACCCGCCAGCTAATTGCTGGAAGAAGACCGGCATAGAACGACGCGCCAGGAAGTCGAGCAGACGGTTCAGCGCGATGCCCATGACGAAGGCCAGCGCCAGCACAACCGGATTGGCAGTGTGCAACAGTTGGACGACCATGCCAATGCTGGCGTTGCCAAGCGTGGCCACCCAGGCTGGGTAGGGTGGCCGGGACGTCCGGATTTCGTCGAAACGCTCCATGGCACGGGCCAACGGCTCGCCCTTGACGATATCGGTGACCAGATGGTTCAGCGCTGTCGTCTTCGCCAGATTTTGTTGGGACGGCTCGACCATGCGCATAGACGTGACGGGATGGCCGCTCAGCGCACCGGTGTCAGACGAGTTGTCAGCGTCCATGTATGACGCGACGATCGACGTCGAAGTGATGTCTGCATTCACCCGCCGCAGGCCGTAGGCGCGACAAACCCGGCGAATGACGACGACCGTATCGTTGGCTGACTGGCCTGATGACTGCAACAGATCGCCGATGCGCATGGCCAACTCCAGCGCGACACCCTGCGCCGTCGACGGCAACTCGCCGCGGCGTCCCAAATCGCCCAACGAGTCGCTACCGTCTACACTCACATCTTCTCCTGAATTGATCCGTTGGCCACTCTACCCATGGGCCGAATGCGCCCCGACATCGCCAAGGCCTTGCCAGATGTGCGAAAATAGAGGGTATGCCTCTACAGCAAGAAATGAGGATGTAATGGCAGCCATGAAACCGCGCACCGGCGAGGGCCCCATGGAAGTGGTCAAAGAAGGCCGCGGGCTCGTGCTGCGCATGCCAGTCGACGGCGGTGGTCGTCTGGTGGTCGAGATCAACCAGACCGAGGCTGACGAGCTTTTCGAATGCCTGAAGGGCGTCGTCAACCGGTAGAGCGAATGCCTTAAGGGCGTCGTCACTCAGTAGGGCCGTCAGTTCGTAACGACTCGGCCTTGGCCCGCAGATCGGCCATTTGAGCCTCGAAGTCGACGCTATTTTCCGGCACCGGTATCGCAACTGGTTCTGGCTCAGAAACTGGTTCTGGCTCAGAAACCGGTTCTGGCTCAGCAACAGGTTCAGGTTCAGCAACCGGTTCCGGCTCAGCAACCGGCTCAGGTTCAGCGGCAGGTTCTGGCTCAGCAACAGGTTCTGGCTCAGCAACCGGCTCAGGTTCAGCGACAGGCTGCGGCGGCGCTTTGGGCTGCGGCGGTGCCATAGGCCGCGGCGGTTCAGGCACGTCCGCCGGCGCCTCAGCCGCAGGTATCTCGCCGGTCACCTCACTATCATCATCGGACGGCAGGTCTTCGACCGGTGGCAACTCGACGGCTGGCACGACCTCAGTTGCCGGTTCTACCACCTCTGGGACGGTTGGCTCCGGCACTTCCTCCACCGCGGCAGGCTCCTCCACCGGCTCGGGCACTTCCACCGGCGTGGACTCTTCCACCGGAGGTGCGTCGGGTGCGGGCGCCTCATCGGCCCAGGGCTCCACAGCCACAGGGCCCGTCCCCATCAACACCGACTCATCGTCAGCCTCTGCGGCCGCAACCTTCGCAGGTGGCGGGACTTCTTCAGCGGCGGCGTCAACAACGGCAGGCAGTTCTGCGGTGTCAGCTTGGGCAAGCGGCGTCTCGACGGGTGCAGCTGCCGTCGTCTCATCGGGAGCAGCGGTGGCCTCCGGGGCAGCTTCCTGACCTTCGGGGAGGGGCGGTTGGTCGCCGTTCAACCAGGCTGTGAATTCGCTCACCGGTTGGACGGCGCCGCCGCCCAACTGGGTCCCCAGACGATCAAGCAACGCGTCGACCTGGGCCATCGAGTAACCCCGCGACACGACGGCGAAACGCACACCATTGATATCGTCGGCCGTCAGGTCGCCGTCGGGCAAGTCCATGCCGGGGTGATCGTCCACGGCCGGCGGCATGCCCCCCAACCGTCTGGCGGAAACCAGCCAGATGATGCCGATAACCACGATGGCCACGGCGACGATTATCCACGACAAAGGAGTCATTGTCATTGGTCTTGCCTTTCTTCTGGAGGACGAGTCGGTGCCGTCACGGGCGGGGCCCGCCCGCTATCTGTGTGCAGGCCGCCGCAACGGCCTCGTCCACGTCGTCGGTCAATGTGATCAAATCCATGTCGGCGGGGCTGATGTAACCACGTCCGGCCATCGTCTTGCCCAGCCAGTCGAGCAGCCCCGTCCAATACTCGCGGCCGAATAGCACCAGCGGGAAGTCTTGAACGGTGCCCGTCTGGATCAACGTCAACGTCTCGAAGAGTTCGTCGAACGTGCCGAACCCGCCGGGCAGACAGATGAAACCCTGGGCGTATTTGAGGAACATCACCTTGCGGGCGAAGAAATACCGGAACATCAGCCCCAGATTGACGGAGTCGTTCATCGCCTCTTCGTGGGGCAGCTCGATGCCGAGCCCGACAGACACCCCGCCGAGTTCGTCGGCGCCCCGATTGACGGCCTCCATGATGCCAGGGCCGCCGCCGGTGATGACGGCCACACCACGCCTGGCCAATGCCTGACCGATGTCGTGGGCAGCCTGGAACATGGGGTCGCCGTCTTTGACGCGCGCCGAACCGAACAGCGATACAGCCGGACCCAGATCCTCCAAAGCCTCGAAACCCTCGACAAATTCTGTCTGGATGCGCAGGACGCGCCATGGGTCGCTGTGCGACCAATCCTTGTCGTCGGAACTTAGCAACTCGCGGCCGACTTGGCGGGCCCTGGCCGGCCCCACGCGTCGGACACCCAGGTTCAACCTGCGACGATCAGCCATGGACTCCCTAACTGTGATTCGGCAAGTACTTTACCTCGGATCACCTTGTCAGGGCCGTTAGCAAGGCCGCTTCGGCGAGCACCGCGTTACGCCAGTCACCCAGGTCAAGCGACTCGTCCAGGCTGTGGGTGCGCGAACCGGGGTCGCCGACGGCCGTCACAACAACTTCGGCGGACGGGAAAGCAGCCTGCAGTTCGGACGTCAACGGGATCGCCCCGCCCTGCCCGATCATGACGGGCTCGACGCCCCACGCGTCGCGCAGGGCGGCGATCGTCGCCTGGGCACCCGGCCCGTCCGCCGGAATGATGCCCGGGTCGCCGCCTTGCCCAGCCGTGACGGTGACGTGCGCCCCCCAAGGTGCGTTGGCCAGCAAGTGCTTCTTCAGGCAGGCAGTGGCGTTGGCCGCCGTGTCGCCCGGCGCCACCCGAACCGACACCTTGGCTTTGGCACTGGCGATCAGGGTGTTGGAAGCGTCAGCGATGCGCGTCGTGTCGATGGCCAGCACCGAGCAGGACGGCGAGTTCCAATTGCGCTGGGCCACTGATCCGTCACCGATCCATTGCACGCCGTCAAGCTTCTGGGTTTCAGTCTGAAGCCGGTCGAGCGGGTAGTCGACATCGGGGGCCTGGCTGCTCACGAGACCATCGATTGCCACGTTTCCCCGGCTGTCGTGAAGGGTAGCCAGCAGCCGACAAAGGCAGGTCAGGGCGTCGGGCACCAGGCCGCCGAAACCGCCGGAATGTAGGCCGTGATCAAGCGTCGAGACCTCCACGACGCAGTCGACGACACCGCGCAGTGTGGTCGTCAGGGCCGGCTGACCAACCTCCCAGTTGGTCGAATCGGCGATCACGAAAAGATCGGCCGCCAATGCGTCGTGGTGGGCTTCGAGGATGGCTGCCATGGACGCCGAACCGATTTCCTCCTCGCCTTCGATGAACAATTTGACGCCGACCGGCGGTTTTCCGCCGAAAGCCCGCAGCACGGCCAGATGGGCGGCCACACCGCCCTTGTCGTCCGCCGAACCGCGGCCCAGCAGCCGTCCGTCCCGCTCGACCGCGTCGAACGGTGCGGATGTCCAGGCGGCAACATCGCCGGTCGGCTGCACGTCGTGGTGCGCGTAAAGGCAGACGGTCGGCTGGCCTGCCGGCGCAGGGAATGACGCGATGACGGCCGGCTCGCCCATCGGGCCGCCCGGGGTTATCGGCTCTGTCACCACCGTGACATCCGCGCAGCCGATCTCGCGCAGCCAATCAGCTATTTGATTGGCGCTGGCCACCACGTCCCCGGCATGCTCCGGCTGGGACGAGACGGACGGGATGGCGATCAACGCCTTGAGGTCGTCCAGCGCGCGCGGCAGCACGGCATCGACGCGGGAAGTCAGTTCAGAAGTCAAAGAAGTCATAGGTCAAGGCTAGACGATCACGCCATCATTGCACATCAGGAAGTGGGCCAAGCCGCCTGGATCTGTTTGAGCACGGTGTCAAGCTTGGCGCCTTTCACCCAATCGACCATGCCCTTCGCCCAAGCCGTCTGAACCGCCGGCGGCATCGAGCTGTAGGCGTCAATGGCGAAGGTCGAGGACGGGTCAACCAAAGCCGTGATAGCCATCGCCAACAGAGGGTCCGGCTCGCTGCTCACGTAGACAGCCTGGTTGGCCGTCAGGAACCCGGCATTTGGGACGGCGACCAACGAGGTGGCGAACTCGCCGCTGGCCAGGTATGCCATGACGGAGGTGACTTCTTGACGATCAGCGAAAGCAACAGCGAAGTCGCCGCTGCCCATGAGCGACGTGGAGCCCGTCACCGGTGGCATCGCAAACGCCCAGACATCGCCGTCCGGGCCGATGACGGGGGCGCTACCCGCTGCCGTCGTGGCTGAATTGAGCGACGGTTCCAGGGAAGTGTCCTGATTCGTCAACGCGCAGGTGCCATTGGCCAGCGGGGCCGCGACATCGCCCGACTGCGTCGTGGCAATAGACGAGGTGCCGGAAAAGCCGGCATTGACGTACTTCTTGTTCGTCCAGATGGCGCCCAGCGCGTTGAACGCGTCCTTGATCTTGGGGTCGGTGAATGGCACCTGACCGGCCACCCACTGGTTGTAAAAATCGGCGCCATCGGCAGACAACACGTATTCGGCGATCTGGTCGGCGCCCGGCTGGCCGTCAGCCGAACCGCCGGTGCCGAACCCGACACACCAGGGCGGCGTCCCGGTCGCCGACTGGATCGTCTGCGTCAGCGTCATCAGGTCGTCCCAACTTGACGGGACGCCGACACCCCAGTTCGTGAACTGCGATGGCTGATACCAGATGAAACCCTTGGCGGTGGCGTCCAGCGGAACGGCGTACTGCTGCCCCTGATAGGTGCCAAACCCCTGCCAGCTCGCCGTGAAGTTCTGCTGGACGGCGGCCAGCGTGGTGTCGTCGAGCGGCAGGGCGTTGCCTGCGGCGAGAGCCGTCTGCATCAGGTCGGGCTGGGGAAATATGACGATGTCGGGCGCTGCGGCGCCTTGCGTCTTTGTGGCGACATTCGCAGCGAAATCGGGGTCACCGGTGTATTGAATGGTGATGTTGCTGCCGCTCGCCCAGTCTTGCCACGCGGCTTCCAACTGGGCCTGCCTGTCGCCCGTGGCAGGGCCATAGACGGTGACGATCGCCGGCGGCGTCGGTGACGCGGCTGAGGCGGATGCGGAGTCTGCGCCATCTTGGTTCGCGCTGCACCCGGCCATCACTGCGCCAGACACCATCAGCGCGGCGATTCCGAGGGCCCGGCGTTGCCGAGTGCTCATGATGGCCTCCTTGTCTTGCCAACCCGCCACGCACCTGTGTCGCGCGGGCACCTTGTAATTATCCCCCAACCTGACAGCCAACGCATATAGTGTCACGTGGTCAAGCGGTCAAGCGCGCCAACATGAACCTGACGGTGGTAGCGGCTAGTCTGGAGTCTGACAGCCAAACGCTGGCCGCCAAACTTGAGGACGGGCTGGGATGAACATCGAGTGGGTCATCTTATGCATCGGCGTGGTCGTCGCCATCGCCGCGCTGGTGGTGTGGCTGATCGCCCGTCGCCCCAGTCCGGCACCACCCGACACAGTCAATCTCGGCTTGATCCGCACCGAGACCGCGCCGGCGCCACCGGGCGCCGTCAGCCCCGGCATGGTCAACGCGCTACTCGACGGCGCCGTTGTGCCGCGCGACCTGTTCCTGACGATGATCGACCTGGCCGTGCGTGGCTATTTCACGTTGACGCCGCCGAGCGACGACCCCGACGCGAACGAGTGGTCCGTCGCGCGCACTGACAAACCCGCCCGCGGCTTGCGCGATTTCGAGGCCACACTGCTGGACGCCCCCAGCGCGACTGGACAAACCGGGCCGACAACACTCTTGACGTCCGTCGTCAAAGACGCCGAGGACGCACTGACGAAAGCTTTGGCGGAGCTTCGCGGCGCCGTCGCCCGCGCTGGCTGGTTCACCACCGCCGACGGTGGCAAAAAACGGACGCCGTGGGGTGCCATCGGCGGCGTCGTCATGCTGATTGGCCTGGCCAGCGCGGCCGTCGCGCTGGTGGCAGGGTTCCGATCCCACCCCTGGTTGGGGTTGGCCGGTGCGGCGTTGATGATCGGCAGCGCCTTGTTGTTGGTGTCCTTGACGCGGCTGCGCCCGTCCGTCACCGCCGTCGGCGACCAGACGCGCGGCGAAGTGCAGCGCTATCGCACCTGGCTGGCCGGCCTGCAGCCACACGACATCGAACCAGAACACGCCACAGATGTGTTTTCCAGCAATCTGGCACCCGCATTGGCTTTCGGCCAGGGGCGGGAGTTCGCCCGCGTCTTCGACACGGCTGCCACCCGTCACCGCAATTGGGGCAAGACGCTGGACATCCCCACCGGCTGGTTGGAATTCCCGGCCGACGACTTGGTGGCGCGCGTCGAATTGCTCGACAAATTCTTGAGCGACGGCGCGGGGCTGGCCAGTCAGGCCGGTATCGACGAGCCGGGTGATTGACGCCATGACTGTGGCTTTGTTGACGGTGTTGAGCGCCCTGACCGGGTTGGCGGCGCTGGCCGGTACGGCTGCCTGCCTGTCGGCGCAACGCGGCCTCAGTTTGCGAGCCGAAAGCCTGCCGCTCGGCGTCGCCGAAAACTTGTCACCCGATGAGGAGGTAACCAATGAACTTTGACATCGACAATTCGGTCAACCCGCAGTTGCTCGGCTTGGCCTGGCTGTTGGGCAGTTGGCAGGGCGAGGCCAACGGCAACTGGCCGGGCCTGGGCGATTTTCACGTCGGCGTGCGCATCGACTTCTCGTCCAACGGCACCCGCTACATGCACTACATCTGCCAGACGTACTGGATGGACGACGACAACAACCCGACGAAACCGTTCAGCATGGAAACCGGGTTCTGGTTCCCGCACGACGACGCGACGGTGGACGTCGTGATGGCCGACGCCGACGGCTGGGTGGCCAACTACAAGGGCACCGTCCAGGGTGCCAAAATCGAGCTGACAAGCGACGTCGTCGCGCGAATCGCCACGGCCGACGAGCAGTACACCGGCGGTCAGCGCCTTTACGGCAACGTCAACGGCCAGTTGCTGTGGACGTGGGACGCCGCCACCACGGACGTCCCGATCCAACCGTTTATCTGGGCCACGCTGAACCACACAGCAGTAGAGGTCGGCCAGGTGTGACCGGTGCGCCTGTACCCGTCCCTGACGGGCCCGATGCCGGGTTGCCCTGGCATTACGGCGACCCTTTTGGCGAGCAGCGGCGTCTTGAGCTTGGTTCGAACGAACCGGCGGGCGTCTGGGCACGTGAGGCGCTGCGTATCGCGTCGTTGCAACCACGGGCTGGGCTGGATGACGACCCGTCTGTACCGTCGGCCTGGGTTTTGCGGCTCGTCCACCTGGACGGTTCGGCCGACGATCCACTGCCGCCGGTGGGCACGGAACTGACACTGGACGGCGCGGTGGTAGGACGGCTGGGCACGACGGCGCAACACTACGAGTTGGGCCCGATCGGCCTGGCCCTAGTTGATGCGTCCGTCCCAGACGGCACCACCGTCCAAGCGGGCAACACCCCGGCGCTCGTCGCGTCCTAGCCGGGTTCGGGCGGGTGGGCCCGGACGGCCACTACCATCGCCACCACCATCAGACCGCCGCCGGCCAGCAGCCGCCACGTCACCGACTCGCCGCCGAAGAGAACAGCGAACAGTGCCGCCCAAAGCGGTTCCGTCACCATCAGGACGGCCGCCTTGGACGCCTCGACGCGGGCCTGCGCCCACACCTGGGCCAGCTCTGTGCCGGCGCCGACTATGGTGGCGAAATACACCAACCACAGCCAGTCGGCGGTATTGTTCGGCAGCGTCAGGCCGTCCCGCAGGCCGCCGACCGCGAAGATCAAGGCCGCCACGCCAGTCGAAACGATTGTCAGGCTGATGACGTTGTCGGGCTCCGAATAACGCCCCACCAGGGTGATGTGAAAGCCCCAGCCGACGGCGCAGATCAGCGTCAGCCACTCGCCGACGCCGAACGGGTCGCCGCTGCCCAGCCGCATCGACAGGACCGCCAGACCGACGACCGCCAGCCCAACCGCCGCCCAAACCATCGGACGGACGCGCACCTTGAACATCACGGCACCCAGCAGCGGCGTGAAGACGACGTAAAGCCCGGTGATGAACCCGGACACGCTGGCCGAGACACTGATCAGGCCGAACGTCTGGGTTATCTGCGCGAATGCGAAGGCCACCCCGATCAGGGCGCCGTGCCACAACGTCGCCCGTGACATGCGCAAAGCTTTGGGGGCGATGACGATCAGCAGCAGCGTGGCGAAGGCGAACCGAACCGTCAGGAAATCCATGACGGGCATGCGCTCGATCAGTGATTTCGTCGAGAAAAACGTCAAACCCCAGGCGATGGCGACGAACAGCAACAACAATTCACCGGCGCCGGCTCCCTTTTTGGCATCGGTCAGCGTCACCCGTCCAGTCTTCCACAGACAGGACGGTGTTGGCTCGACCGTCCATGCCATCCGATTGCGTCATCCTGCGACGGAGCCTGTGCTGCGCGTAGTCGCAGTGCTTCGCTACGCGCAGGATGACGGGGGTGGGCGTGTTCCGCCCGCCGCGGCTAGGAACCTTGCTTGGCGCGGATTCGCAGTTTCGCGCGGCCGGAGGCGTCCAGCACCACCTTGCGGACACGGACGGTTTTGGGCGTCACCTCGCAGCATTCGTCGGCGTTGCAGTACTCCAGCGACTGCTCCAGGCTCATGACGCGCGGCGGCACCAGG
>Ga0123357_10009925_pt1 | contig 12057 bp, 9 predicted proteins | sample TergutEmb28metaG_FD_89873 | JGI IMG/M metagenome (GOLD analysis project Ga0123357, IMG submission 89873) | Embiratermes neotenicus P4 segment gut microbial communities from Petit-Saut dam, French Guiana - Emb289 P4 | ecosystem: Host-associated > Arthropoda: Insects > Digestive system > Gut ...
AAAGTTCGTTTTAAAAGAAAAAAAAAAAAACCAACCTATTGTTGGAGGGGAGGGGGGTGGGGGGGAAAAAAATTTCGGGGGGGGGGGGGGGGGACACATCATCCCTCCTGTCATCAATGGCCAGGAGATGCCAACCAAGCACCACATTCCACTCTGCTACCACGTTACAGCGCCACTTAAAGTCTCGTGTAAATTGGCCGATCGAATCAGTGGCACGACGGAAACTGAAAACTGAAACCGTCTTTCAACGCGATCGCTCAGCCGCCATTTCGATGCATTTGAAATGGAAAGACTTTCATCTCGTTAAGAGTCGTCCGTTGCCGTTAAATTATTCGTGCGAACTTTCGCTCCACATGTCTTCCATTGGTCGCCACGTAGATCGTTGTTTTATCAGCCTTTCCTTGCAGTTTCAGCAGTCTGAGTCTATGGGGCAGGTGACAGCATTGATCCAGTTTTGTTTGGCTATGAGTCTACGGGACAAGCGACAGAGTTGATCCAGTTTTGTTTGGCTAGCCGTTCAACGGGCGTAAAACTCCAATCAACCAATCTAAACGAACGTTTGTATCTAAGCTTCCATACTGTTCAGGACTGAGCTTTCACGTCAAAACAAGCTTCCACTTTTAACTAGTGTAGTTCGCGCATTTACTCGCAAGTTAATAGTGCTGTGCGACCTCAGAATGGAATTGCTAGATCCGTCTTCGATTCGGTTTCAGTCAGTGATTCGGTGTCAGACGCAATTGTGACTATATTGTATGACGATGTAACTTATATTCTCATGCCATATTTTCGAACAGCATCCCACACAGTGTTTTCCGTGTGTACATTCCAGGCGCGTCACCCGTTTCCATTGCCGCGAAGCTTAGCCCCGAACTGCTGCCTCTTTGAGAAGGAACTCGTATGCAGTTCCATAGTTATGTACCATTGATGGTTAGTAGGGAAACTGGAGGAATGTGCACGCTGCAGATTTGGCGCGGTTACATAATCAAGCGAGGAGCGTCGCGAAGGAAATTCTTTCAAAACATTTTCAATTGATATATATTGTTATCGCTGCTACTATTCAGGTTTAATTTCTTAGTTAGGTATTTTTGTTTGCCAGGCTTTATGGCCGAGAAAATGAAGCAAGAGTCACTTTTCTGGACTGAAAAGAAAGTGTCTGGAAGGATAAAGGCGATATCGCAATGAAATATGTTACCAGCCCGTCTACAGACCACAGACCATGACATGATTCCCTCTGGGCGGGTGGGAGCGTGGCGCGGTTCGGAGGACTGCTGGACTGCTTTTGGTAGGAGCAGACTCTTTTACTACTACACAGACTTAAAACATAATCCATTTCGGGTAGCGTGTAGTGAGCAAGCGTGCTGTGCGAATTCCAGCAGGATGAATAGTAGCAATCATCATTTACCATGAAATATTGCACATGCGCATCTATTTCATTCCTAGCAGGGAACATCACCTCTTCCGCAGGCAGTACAGGACAGAGATGGACGGAAACCAAGGAGAGCATTGATTTGATGCTTTTTCACATCAGGGGAAACTTTTATTCTGATTTTTTTTATCCAGACCAACAAATTTGTTGGTCTGGATTAAAAAAAACTATACAAGATGCATGGTACATACATTAAAATTTTATGCTGAATGTTCACATATCCACTGCAATGAAACCAAGCTTCATCACTGAACAGAACCGGTATGGTATCAGTTTCTTCACCACACACCCTGACATACCAGTTCACAAAATTAAGTTCTGTGTTGTAGAGTTTGTGAATAATAGTAGCCTTATGTGGACTGAGACATTTGGTGCTCCCAAATGTGGTTTTCTGGGCAAAGGAAAGTGAGCACTTCATATTCATGGCTGAAAATAATGCACAACACATTACATTGTAAGAAGGTGTTAGCACACATCATTTAATTGGAATGTGTGTCTTTGAGGGCCTGTTAATAGAACGACATAACTGTGAAAGAAATGAAACTGGTCAAACCTCAGGTAACAATAGGAGGAATCCCATAGCAAGTGTGGTTTCAGCATGCTGGTGTACCAGTTGATTTTAGGCTCTCTGTGACCTCCTAAATGACAAGAGAACTGTAGATTGGTTCTGGATCGAACATCCCAATTATCATTACCATCACCTCCATGAAATCATATTGTAGATCCATCACATCATATGTGTCAACAGAATACTAACAAACAAGTTGCTGTTGAATCTACCTTCACTTCAGTAACACCAGTGATTTTATTGAAAAGTTGCACAGGACGTGGAGATGCATCTAATTCTGTAGGAAATATGTGGTGAAACCCACACAGACTCATTGGATCCACAGCATAAGAATGGAAGATGAGTGGAATGACTTAGGATGTTGTCTAGTAATGGGCCTTGTTACAATCCCTGCTAGCCTGTATATACTGCTACCACTTTAATCCACAGATATTTTGAAGGTTAAATACTTTCAGTTATTGAAAACTAAAATGTTACCAGAAATTCTTAAAGCTCTTTCTTTAGCAATGATTTCAATTTGTTGGATTGAACGGTGGACACACATTTACACAGATGTATCAACCATTTGTCACAACAGGTCTGTGGGTGCTGGTTTCAGCTGCCCCAGTTACTTTGAAGGTAGAGTTGCAATGGGAAACCAGCCACAGATTTGGACGCAGACGTGTGAGCTGAATATGAGGCAGCATGATGTATGTCTTATCTTGATGTGAACAACACACGAGCCGTCGTCTTTTGACTCTCAAGTGGCAGTGTTGGCAGTGTGTTCTCCTAGACCTAGCAACTATTAAGCTGTAAATAAAATGAAGAAGGTAATCAGTTTATCACAAGGGGTTTGGAGATAGTCTCCCAATGGATCCTGAGCCACTGTGGAATACGCAGCAATGACATGGTCGACACCCTAGTCAAAAATGCATTAAATGTGCCATCTCCTGAAGAGCTGACCACCTACTAACAAGCAGTTCCAGAAATGACAAGAAAGAGCCACTTCTAGTGTTAGATCTCCAAAAACAACAATTGAATAACAAAGCCTGAGAGACAATTCTGAAGAATAGGATTCCATCTACTCTACTGAGGAGTGTCTTCACTACCAATTTTCACTTCATCACTGGACATGACTACATACAGCAACACCTGAACAGGATTGGAATAAAGGATTTTCTGATGTGCCCACTGTGCAGGGACACAGAAAAAGTAGACTTGGTCACATCCAAAAATGTCAGAGTTTGACAGATAACATGGACAATGCCAACAACCAGGATAAATGGCAGAACCTGTCAAAATTATATTGGACTTTAGAAAAAAAGGGTGGGGGGAGACATCCCTCTAACTGCCGTAGGATAAAAAAAAATCCTTCAGGGATGTGACGCTGTGTAATCTGGTATCAATGTATCAATTTTGGAAGAAGTTATTGTCTTCACTAAAGTCTTTGGCTGACAGCCACATCAGGTGGCGCAAATAAATGAACCTTTTGGAGATCACCATCAACTCCATCATCAGGGTTCCATCTGTCTTCTTATTCAGGGTAGAAGGTGCTATTCTGAAGATGCAGACTACAATGTCACATTCCAAAGATTAGTTCTTCATAGGTATTAGCAATGAGAACCTCAAATCATACAGATATATATTTTATTTTGGTACAACTCAACATGACTCTCTGCACACAACTGTTACATTTATACATGCATGGTATTATCACTTCATTACAACACTAGCCTTACAGCATGTATTGTTCAATAATGTCACGAACATGTGCCTGCAGATATATCTTTATCACTTCATATCAGAAATTTCAGAGAAACCAGAAGTGAATGCATTTCTAGTTTCAATCCCCTATTACATAAGCACATATACTGTATAAGGAAATGAAAGACTTCATTACTTTTGTTCTGCCTACTTACAGTTTATATAAAGGCTACCTGAAAGTTAAATGCTGAGTTTTTAAACACATACCATAAAATTTTGTGTAATAGATACCACAAGTCTCTGGGAAGGTAGATTTGTATGACTAGTAGACCTAAGTTGTGTTTCTGCAGTCCTGTTTTCAGCTAATCAGAATGGCTTTTTTTCATGCACATACAGAGTAAGCAACATTTTTTCAACCTATTTCTTGGAAAGTGTTCTGTTAAAAAAAAAGTACAAGACAATCAAAACCAACACGGTGTTATGTTTGGTGCTGGAATATCCACCAGTCTCAGGAATGGATGTGTTTGCTTTTTTCCTCATGTTTGCTGCAACACCTGGAAGAGTTTTTTTGTTCAATGATGGTTGGAAGGCATAGCTAAATATTTTGTTTCAGTTCTTCTAATATGTGCTGTTTGTTTTCATACATATTGTCTTTCCAAACCAACTAAGATAGAAATCTGATGTTAGATCCAGAGCTCAAGGGGTCACAAATTTTGAGAAGTAATGCCATTGCGAAATAATTTACACATCATTAGCAATGTTGAAAGTGCTTCATTTGCTGTAGCCACATCTCATTGAAACCAGCAGTTTTATTTGTCAACTCCAACAACAATATGAAATTCAAAATCAGTTCTTGCTAACATTGTGCTGTTACTATTCCTAAGGAAATGGAACAATTATCCTCTGTCAAGAGACACCACTTACTCCAACTTCTAAGGAGTGTAATGGTTTTGCTCCATATTCTGCTGTTTTTATTACAAATGTTTTTGCACCCATGAAACCATGTTTCAACAGTAAAACGAAGAAGGAAAATGAATCCCTAAGCTCATTCTTACAACTTAAGTTGCACCTGTGAAGAAAACATGTTTGGACTACAGCTGTTAAGAGGCAGTTGTTTCAAGTCTGTTGCAAAATCACTTGACCTGAATGGGTTCTCTGCTACCACAATCATGGCTATTTATTAATGTTTTTCCTCTGATTCCAGTTGAAGTGATTCAGTTACAGCCATTAATAAATATATAAATTTGGGTTTTGTGACTTTCTTTTGTATTGTATAATAAACAGTGTGAAATATCTTTCAGTCTCCTTTCCTCAGTAATCCTTTTTCCTGAAAGAGGTATTGACAGAATGCTTTATAGTATCCTTTATCTTCTAACATCTCAGCTGCACTTTGTGTTGCTTCTGAGATAACTGTCACTATTTTCTTAGTATCTCCACTGTGTAATGCATCTTTTAGTCTTATCATCTGTGCATCAAAGGCAATATTATCTTCTGCAAACTGCACAATCTCTTCAGCTTCTTCCAACACAAGCTTTGCACTTTGATCAACACCGTCAGCTCCTCCAGTTTTAGTGCAACTAAACAAAAGAATAATAATAATGGAATTTTTAAATGATCTATGTATGCCTGGTTTAATTGTCATCATTTCAAAGAAATCTGTTAGATGATACATTTTAGCATACAGGAAGGTTTTAAACATTTGTATATATGTGTGTAATTATGTATTAAGTGCACAAAATGTATAAAGTTAACATGTACAGAGGAGTATGTGTATGTACATGTCTCTTCGTATGCATGTGTGCTTCGACTATCCAAATCCTCAGTGGATTTCAGCAGTAGACTTCAGTGCTAGATGCCTACATTAAATTTTTGAACAAATATTTGTTTGCTAGTGGTTAAATACAGGACATCTGCTTTAAGAGAGGGGACACAGGTTAGTTGTCATCTTTGGCCATTAATGAGAAACTCTATGTACTGATTGAGATATGCAGTCAACAACAAATTACACATTTTTGTTGTAGCCTTTGGTATGATTACATTACAAAGACTGAATAAGAACAAGCTTCATACTGCTGTGCTAGGACTGATCAATGCTACTTACACATATGCCAGCACACACACACACACACACACACACACACACACACACACACACACACAAACATGCCTACATACATATATACATATCCAGTTTTTCGGTTACCAGTAGGATATGGAATGGTGTAGGCCTGTTATTAAATTACTGTGAATTTGATCCTTTACAAATATGGCCCACATGTAAAAGTTCCTAGTACAATTTTTGTGACACGTTAGGTATTACTGGAAACAAAGGAATTACACAAATTATGGGACACTATCCCAATTGGGAACTTTCACAATGTGAAGTTCTCTCATTCATACATAATACCCACTTCAAACTAACACTCACCAATTGCAAAACAAACCTAATATGACAAAGCAGAAAATTATGTTTAAAAACTATGGGACCTATATTGAAGGAAACAGGCAATTCAAAACACAGTGAAGGAATTTTCTTACCATGCTTCTAACTCCAAGTTTTCTTTTCTTGATCTGTGCGTATCGCGATGTCGCTCATGTGCCTTCAAGAATCTGTCACACATTTCCCAGAATTCCACCAGTGACTGCCCATCTTCAAACTCCCTGTCGGTGAGGTAACTCTTGAATCTGTTGCGTGCTGTAGAACTTTGCAGTACATTCGACAGTTTCTGAGTCCATCTCTTGACATTCTCTGGTGAGACATTCCCTTTTTCTGTACAGCTCAAACATCCCGCCATTCCAACAAGTTGATAATATTATGTGATTCAGCATTCATAAATCTGGGTGCTCTAAAATGTAATCCACACAACAATAATTGTTGAAAATCAAAAAGGGACTTTCTAAGAATCATTCTGGAATTAGAGCACTGTGCCTCCTTCTTAAGACAGTTTTAGATATACTGAAAAATCACATGGCAGACATAAGATAAAAGCCACATGACTGGTGATGTAAAAGTGATAAATACAGTAGAATTCTGACAGACAAAATGAAATTAGAGGGTTCCAATCCCAGTGATACACACTCTTTTCCATACTCTTGTGCATACTGTTTTTTTATGGGTTTTATTTAATGATGATGACAGTTGCTATGATTCTGTAGTATCGATGGTAAATGAATGCAGTGAGAATGGAGCAGTGGTGGGATATGATAATAGACAGGGGAAAATTTGAAGTATTGTGAGAGAAACATGTCCTATTGCCACTCTGTCCACCACAGATTCCACATGGACTGCCCCGGGGTTGAACTGAGGCCTCCGGATTGAGAGGGTGTTGACAAACCACCTGGGCCTGACACACCATGCACTTTCCTCATCTTTCTCATCACACTGTCATTTCAACCAATCATTATTACATAAAATGTGATAGTCTCATTGCACAATATACTTGCATTTCATCGCTGTGTGGTTTTTAATGATGCTATCAATTGCTCAATTTTTGTACCGTCAGTGATATATGAATGAGTAGGAAGCACTGGTGGATTGATAGTGACAGGACAATGAAAGTACTTGTAGAGAGATCTGTCCCATTGCCATCCTAACCACCTTAACTACTACATGGACTGGCCTGGGATTGAACTTGGACCTCCAAGGTGAGATGGCAGTGACTAATCGCCTGAGCCATGGCACAGCCCATTTTAGATCTGAAATATGGGACATGATTTTAGGCACTCCCATTTGTCAAGCTACTAAACTTTATTCACACATTATGATATCATTTTGTTTTTAAACTTAAATGAAGAAGTTTGATTTGCAACATAAGACTTGGAAGTTTTATGGCAGTGAATTTTCTTTTTAGTTGTCTGAGACGTGTTGTCTTATGATTACATGACACAAAACTCAATAATGTTGTTGTTGTTGTATTGGGCCATGTGCTTTGCAATTTCATGAAGCTTGCTGGAGGTTGAGTGACAATGATTACTCCATCTACTATGTGAATGGTGAGTCCACCTCTCAGTCTGAGTCCTGTAGGCTGAAACAGCATGCCAGCAGGGCGATGATACTCTGCTTCATTCTACCACAGGGGTGGCTTATGATAGTGATCATGTTGCTCACAAGTACCTTGATATTCACTTACTTGGTATCCAGATGTAATCTATTCATACCAATGGTGACTGCACCAACAGATTGATAGAAAACTTGATGGACATTGACCTAAAATTATCTAGTAAAACTGGGACACTAAGAAAGGATAATGAACACTGAAACTTCAAACTGGATCATGTCTCAGTTGTTTCACTGCTGTGTATCCTGTACAGCAAGGGTGACTTGCCATGAAGCCCCACCATCTGCTGCTCCCGAAGTGAACTGGATCTAATCCTACAGGGATGTGCTAACTACTGGCTCCACATCTCTTAACTCACCTGCTGCTAATTCTGGTACCTCTGGAGGAGTGCATGACATTTTGTAATAATTTTTTCATTCACCAGGCTGGGACTGTGACAGTGGTTTCATTATGATAGTTAAGAAGAAGAGAAATAAATCTGGTGATCTTCCCAGTTCAGGGATACATAAAAACAGCCCAGCTGTGTTCTGGGTCAGGGACTCTTCCCGCCTCTAATATCAAAGAAACCTAAATTAAAATCACTGTTCATATCGCGCTTTGTCCTGATGTTTCGACCTCACATGTTGAAAATGTCCTGCATGGACATTTAAACCTGCCCTTCCTTATCTGCACCAAGTTAAAAACTAAATTGAATTCTTCCTTATCTTTTAATGTGCCTGTCATGGAGGACGACTTCCCCTTGTAACTGACAGCGGGTGCTGGCCAAACGGCTACTTAATTGCACCGCTGTGTGGGCGGATTAGTCTTGCCTTAAAATGTCCCAAAAGACTTGTTGAGAGGCCAGCACCTTCTTTATCTTCTACTAGTAAGTCTACAAGTAACTTTACACCAGAACGTGTCGTTTTTATTGATACCGTTAGGGTTGGCTGACGGAGGAGGCACTTGTCACGGCGAATAGTGGACAAATCTCTCTATGGAAATAGCCCATCTTCTAACACGCAAACATAGACATTTGCTACCGAACGTTCTTAGTCTCAGGACAAAGGCTTCCGAGTTACTTATAAAAGTATTCTCATTCTACTCCCATGTTCACTGTTTGCCCGAAATCTGGCTCAACAATCCGTGTTTTAGTCACACTCTCTTTCCTGAAACATACTTTGTTGTACAGCTGCTAGGGTCGGTGACGCGTAATCACGTGGAGGTGCCTTACTTGCTGTATCTGATAGTGTCTTAGTCATTGTATGTAGAGCTGAGTTAGAACTGGTTGACGAATGTGTTTGGGTTGAAATATCTAGTTCTGATCGCTTTAATTTGCATAGTGGCTACGACTGTTTTGCTCTTGACACAACTGTGGACACACTGGAGCAGTATTTTAGCTATTCGTGAAACATATTAGACACCTATAATTTTCTAGTCCTTCTTGGAGACTTCGATGTGCCTGATTTCTACTGGAAAATAGGATTATCTTCCATAAGTTCTTACTACTATAGCAAGCTGAAGGGCGAAAACATATACTCTTCCACGGGTTTACTTGTCTTATCACAGCATAATTATTTTCCCAACAATGGCAACTTGCTCGACCTTATGTTCTCCAGTTTTACTGATTTTTCTATGACCTATGGTGCACCCTTGTATTTACCACCATCCTTTTGTCACAGAATTACAATCGCATATCCGAAGGTCCAACTTTATCGTCTAATATCTCTTTCGGAAAGTATTCTTCTGGGAATTACTTCATGTTTTACAACACTCTACACATGATTGCTCGTCTGTGTACAGTGAAACCTCTGTCCATGCTGCTGTTGACAGACTGTTGCAGTGATTAGTGCGATTGAAATAGCTGTTCCTACTGGGTGCAGGAAGAGGTGCAATTTTTACGTATGGTTTTCGGATTATGCAAAATTTTGTACCAAGAGAACGTATTGCTTGTATAGGCCTTTTAAGAAATATAGGTGTCATTACTTTCATGACAAATTTTCCTCATACCGTGGGCTTTTCAGAGCAGTCTTAAAAATCTGACAGGCTTCAGTGGCTTAAAAGTATTTATAATAACCTCATTTTTTGGAAATACGTTTCCTCATTCACGAAAAATGAAAATTCCATTGAACTTGAAGTCGATGGAAACCCTGTCTCAGCCTTATGAAGTTGCAGAGGCATATGCTGTATTCTTTAAAAATGTGCTCATTAACCCTTACCTATGTGATTCTTCTACTGCTTCTCGGTCTTCTGATTCCTTATCTTTAGCATCTGTCTCTGACTCGAGGGTTTCAAGGCTATAAAGCGCCCGCAACCTTCAAAATCCTGCATTCATTATAAACGGTTGTTCCGATATTTTCATACTTGTCCTTAAATTTCTTTTCGGTATTGGTTCATCTCAGCGAAGTTTCCATGCCCATTGGAAACAACTCGCCGTTTCCCCTGTTTTCATAAAAGGAAACAGTGCGTTAGTGACTAATTACACACCAATTTATGTTCTCAATACCTTTCCAAAAGTTGAAATTGTCATCATTAACATGTTTCATACTATTTCAAGTCCAAACTCAATCCCTGTCAGGATGGATTCATGAAATCTAAATCTACTGCTGCCAATTTTGTTGGACATATTGATTTTATACACCGTTGGTTTATTCTCGGTGACAGGCAGATGCCATCTGTACTGACTTCAGCAATGCCTTTTCCCCAGTTCCACAAGAACTGCTTCTCCGACAACTAAATGACTACGGGCTGTCTGCTGGTTACAAAAACTGATTCCGTAGTTAGAACGACAAACAGTACATCTCATGTCCGTTACTGTAGGGCGCTTTCTTCACCATATGAAGTGTTATCTGATGGATTCAGGTACTCAAATAACCTTCCCTTTGCTGATGACATCCAACTGTTCCGTGAAATGAAGTCCCCTCATGACAGTGTTACTTCAATCGGACATAAATCATGTTCGTAGGTGGGATATTTCTAACTTCATGTAGCTCAGCGCCAACAAGACCGGAGTTATTCCTTCACTAGAAAAAACAATTTGCTCGGTTTCGATTGCAAACTACGTGACTCCTCTATAGCATGCACTGACTGCGTTAAAGATCTGGAAGTACATATTTATTGGCTCCAAACTGCATTTCCACCGTCATGGGTATAGAATATTGTCTCAGACAATTAGATTTTTGTGGTTAATTTGGGCAGTATCATTTTTATTTTCCTCTCTAAACAGCCCTCTGATGCTATATTGCACATTAGTTAGGCATAAGTTACGTTATGCGTCTGTTGCGTGGAATTTCATTACTGCTACTGATGCCAGTAATTTTGTGCGCATCCAGCCGATGTTCGTATCTGTCATCGTCGTTTTTCCAGCCACTTTGAATACGAATACGTTAACCCTTTGACGTCTAATGACCACTATAGTGGTCGTACCACACCGCTAACCTCTAAACATTTCATTTTATATATTTATTCAACAAATATAGGTACTGAATATTTTAAACATGATATATACTCTCCATTTTTTCTCTTCAAAATGCAGTTTGTTTCATAATTCTGACATATTTGTTTCCTGTTTTATTCACATTTTATATACAGAATGTGCTAAAATTAAAAAAAAAAATAATTCCGGCGCCAAAAGGTTAATGTCCTAAATTACTGGAAATTTCATATTTTAAGTTTTCGGAGGCGTCACCAGAAGCGCTTTTTAGGCGCGTTCGCAAAATCGCGAAAAGCGACTTCACCTTCGTGTGTGTATGTCCGTCCGTCCGTACGTACGTACGTACGTATGGAACAACTCGGCCCCCACTGGACACATTTTCATAAAATTTAATAATTTGAGTAGGCTACTTTTCGAAAATCTCTAGAGAAAATTCAACTGTAATTAAAAGCTGACAAGAATAACGGGTACTTTACATGAAGACTTGTGTACATTTATGACATTTCGCTGAATTATTCTTAGAATTGGAAATGTTTCAGACAACAGTTGTTGAGAAAATCAACACACATTTTATGTTCAAGAACTTTTCCGAAAAACGTGCCGTTTGTGAGATAATGTGTATAAACATGGTAGTGCCAGCCAGGCCACAGATGACAATTTACAGACACACACACACACACACTCGGAATATTTAATACTCATTGCTTTTCCACGGCAACAGTGTTTACGCGACGCGCCTGAATGTTACGTTATACGTGAATTGCCTTTTTTTAAGCTTAATGTTTACACTGGTTCAAAGTCTTGCCCTACCCCTTTGAAAACTGTCGGCCTTCTTGTGTCCAATCGAAATATCTGAGATTCTGCTTTGTTGAACGTTGTTTTTAAAGGTCGCAACTGTTCTTCCGCTCGATGC
>Ga0123357_10009927_pt1 | contig 12056 bp, 6 predicted proteins | sample TergutEmb28metaG_FD_89873 | JGI IMG/M metagenome (GOLD analysis project Ga0123357, IMG submission 89873) | Embiratermes neotenicus P4 segment gut microbial communities from Petit-Saut dam, French Guiana - Emb289 P4 | ecosystem: Host-associated > Arthropoda: Insects > Digestive system > Gut ...
ATTCTCACTGTCTCTAGTTGGCAACGAATGCAATCTATCTCTCATGTATGACCATATATATATATATATATGGTCATACATGAGAGATAGATTGCATTCGTTGCCAACTAGAGACAGTGAGAATAAAGACAAGAGAAGGAGGATGACCTGAAGTTTACAAAGTTGAGAGATGGCTTGAGTCACAAAAAAGGCATGAGTGCATACAGAAAACTGTAAATATTTTACTTTGAGCCAGTTTTGTAATTCTGAGCATACGTTTTTGTCTGATATTTCACTTTTTGTATTTTCAAACGTTAATTTCATATGCAGTGCTGTAGGCAGGGGGCAGAGGCCAACAGGCATTAATTGTGAGGCCTGTCTACTTAGTTGCTGTGGACTTAATTTTTCAGAGAACCTTTGTGCTTCGTACTTGCTGTGTTAGGTTTGGTTACAAGATGACTCATTGTCTTACATTAGTAATGTAGTATTTGGTTTGTTTCAGACTCAAAACATAAAAAAATGGGTGAGAAGCGGGGAATGAAAGCTCTAGAAGCCTGGTGCAAGAAAGTGACGGATGGCTATCAAGGAGTAAAAATTGACAATATGACAACTTGTTGGAGGGATGGTCTCGCCTTTTGTGCTATCATTCATCATTTCCGACCAGATCTGATGTGAGTATTGTAGTTTCTTTAAAGGGACTTTCCTCTTGCCATGGGTTTTGGGTTACATAAAGTTGAATGGCAGGATGACTGAATTATGAATTGGCAAGGAAATTGAAAGATGTTAGCATCGTCTGTATTAAGGTGTTCCCCCAAGTTGACCTGGAGGGAATGAGGAAATTCATGGAAGCTCTTTCATTAATGGTAACACGTGTCCAGGCCAGGAATTACATCCGTTATCTCACACATAAAACAGAATTTGTTTTTAACACCTTATAACCCATTATACAGGCAGTTAGATGCCCCACCCCTCACTCTAAGGCTGGATTGAGCATTGTGATGAAGAGGAAGTGTATTCCCCCAGACAGGATTTGATCCCTGGCCATGTCTTGTCAGTTTATTGCCAGAGCTGTACCAGCTTATTTAGTAATTTCTGTATTGTTTGGTTGGTGTTTTTAGTATTAGTGGCAGCTTTTCTCTGATATGTGACTTCATAGTCATGCTTTTTCAGTGACTTCGATAATCTTGAAAAGAATGATATTTATCACAACAACGAATTGGCTTTCCGGACGGCGGAACATCACTTGGGGATACCTGCTCTGCTGGATGCTGAAGATATGGTGGAATTTGAAGTTCCAGACCGCCTGTCCATTTTAACATACCTTTCACAGTTCTATCAGACATTCACACGCAGACAGCAGGGTAAGTATTCTTTGCATAAATTTACAGACACAAACCACAGAATGAGGTTCCTAGTTAGTCAGCTTATATTAATAGTTGATAAGATCAAATATTTCAGCAATCTGAATAACACAACTAATGGCAAATGTAAGCTACAAAAAAGAATATTTTACTACAATTAATAATTGTAAATGATATACGTAGAGTAAGATCTCAACACTAATGATAAAATATGCAATAAAAGCCTTTTTTAAGGTGATTCATCCCATTGTGTTCGTATAAAATACATAGTTGTGCTTTATGCTTGATTGTTGGTTTATTTTTTAATGAAACCCATTTACTTTCTTTTCACATTTTTTATGTAAAGCCTGATTATGGTACTTTTGGGCCCAAACATGTAGCTTGTACATATAGCTTGCTGTAAACAAGACTTAGTCTTACTGTAAATTACATTTTTGTTTGACAGTGTTATTATTAGTCAATATTGTTGTGTTTTTCTTCATTATCATTTAATGTATCAAATACCACTGTAATTTTTGGCTGTTACTGCAGTTATATTGATAATACGCTCGAGTGTTGTTTGATTGGAATTCCATTATACTCACCTTGCCCTCCAACTGTACATTCATATGTGTTACTCATTATCATAATACTCAGAGAACATGCACCAGATTGCTATGTTATATACATAGGGCTGTAGTATATTCATTTTTGTAATAATACGTCATTAAATGCATCATGTTTGTTCAGAGTGTCCAGCTTAAAGTGGAACACATGAATAGAATCTACAAACCAACTCACTGGGCATTTTATATTGTGAGACTGCTTGCTGTAGCATAAACTTCCTTGCTGCTGCATAGCAACTGATAATATCACCTCTTCTGCAGTACTAAATGAAAAAGCTCTCTATGTAATTGTTTGTACATGTAGTTTTGTTAGTGATGGTTATTCTTTATTTTATGGGCTGATCTTTTCTAGATACTAAATTTGTAGTGGTTGTAATATTTATAATCAACATGGTATGAAAGAGTTACAGTATTAAATTATGTCAAAGTTAGGCTGAGGCAGAGAAGTATGCATGTGTTCTTGTGCATGTGGTGAAGTTACTGATGAATTTGTTGCTGACACCGATATCAGACCTGGGTAGAAATAACTGTGATGATAATGGAAGTGAGCGTGTGAAAGGGTTATTCAGTCTCTTCAATACTCACATGTTTAATTTACTGCTTGGGGTGGGGGATGAAAAGAAATTTATGTATTAATACACAGAGCACCTTTAATCATAGAAAAATATGGCCTTTGCATGTGTGGGCTTGTTTGTTGACACTGCAGCTGTAGTATGTCATTGCCATTGATACGTGAGTGCTGGAATGGGCACATACTTTTTGGATGCGTTATACCACACGTGGACCTCAGTTTTTTTGTCATGTCAGAATATATTCATCTTTATGTGTGTTGTTATTTTTTATTTCAGGATCTTCACCTGCCAGGGTGTTATCGAAGAGGCCACTATCAACTGAAGAAGGAGTACTGTCACCTGTGTCAGAAAGTCCACCCAGCAAAGTAAGTGTACTGAACATATGTGTGATGTGTGTGATGTGTGAGTGCAGAATTTCATGTGGTGGCTTACTGGCTTATGTATTATATGTTTTAAAATATGTTGAAATTGTTTTTAGTTTGTGTGGTGTCTGATGTAAATACTCATAATTAGGTACTTGGTTGTCTGTTTTGAAGCATTCTCTTCTTTTTGCACTTTCGATCCACCTGTATATCTATGAGGAATATGAGGGTAATATCAATGTGGATAGTAGAAAAATGAGATGTAAAAATGACTGAGGTAGATCAGAAAATAATCTGGTGGTGGGTTTAGTGAACGTAGTGAATTACTCTTTGTTTCTTTAATGTATTTATTTTACTGGCAGAATAATTATTTACTGATCAAGGAAGACACTTGCATCATGGTGTTAATTAGGTAGTTGCAGTCAAATCCTCATTTAATGTTCATAAATTCAAGATTTTTTTAAAATTAATGTTAATTTTCAGTGATCATAAATCAATAAATAAGCTTACTGTTACATTCTCTCATATATTCTTTCCTTCAGTTTAACTGTCAAAATCTCTTGTCCCTCAAAAACCTTAAATGGGAATATCACTGTAATTTGAACATTTGCTGCTTGCTCATTGGCCACTCATATAGTCAGTCAGTCCATCAGCTTGTGGTTCTGAGGGGTTGTGAGAAACTTGTATGTAATATAGTTGCAGGAGTATTTTCATTGAACTGACTTCAGTGTTTGGAGGAAAAAAAGTGATGTGTTTTAGAAGCTTCCTTTGTCCCTCTCTTCAGGTAGATGTAAATGTTTCATTTTTTCCCCCATGGCTCTACAGCCTATAGTGGGGCAAGGCCTTCTCATTGTCAAGGCTTCACAGTCACATTCAGTTAGACACACCACACTGGTAAGACTCGCTGGATGAATGATCAGCCTGATGCAGAGACCTCTACCTGACAGCGCACAACCCGCAATCGCGGCAAGTGAGCGCCCACAGACCCACACCTTAGACCATGCAGTCACTGATATTGGCAGAGGGAAAGGATACTTCCTTATATATCATACACATGGTAATTTTGATGCAGAAAATGGACAATGTCCAAATAAAAATGTTCCCATGAATTAGTTTAAGGTGTCAGTTCTTCTGGGAGCGATTGTGGTGCCTCTTTACATCATGAAACAGTCTTGTCAGTGTTGTATGGTGTTCAAGACACCACAGATGCTGTGAATTTAGCATGTGGTGTTGATATTGCTAATACATGTGGTCACAAGAAAGCAGTAGTATCATTTGATATGTGAGAATGACATCTGACCTATACACTGTCTTCAAAATTAGAAATTAATGCCATTCTGGGAGTGAAAGGTGGCATATGTAAAAAGAGAGAGAGAGAGAGACAAATAATGGATTTGTTTTGCAGTTCCGAGGTAGGAGTTTATTGAGCCTGAAGCAGACCACCTTTAACATCGTCACATCAAAGTTGCAGGGGTGCTGCCTACTTATAGCAGTACACACTGCATTTTCTATTATTTAAGTACAGAGTGCCAAATATCTGGCACTTTTTGTTCAGCCTTTCAGTGATCCCCTTGCAACATGACTCTGTTTGAGATATATACCTTATGAAACAATCCCCTTTTTGTAAAAAAAACTAATTTTTATTTTATTTTTTACTTTTTTTTTTGCTATGACACTCAGAGGGGTAAAGAAAACACTGACTCTAAAATCTTGTTTTCCTGTGTTTGTGTTGAACTTCCTGAGTTTTTTTTTAATGATGCTGTACTTATCTGTTAGTAGACATGATTTAAATTATAAGATTTCAAATCTAACCTGAAGCAAAAGTCAGTTTCCCCAATCTTCACTGTCAAGTGTGACAGCCAGAGTCACAAAATGCAAAACTTCCTTTCAATCATAAATGTGTTACTGATCTAAATTGGTGAAGCATGTGATGATGGTGATTTCTGATATAGTTAACACTGATGGAATACTCCTTCAGAATGTCTGTAAACTAGATACTTTGATATGATGCAGATAAATTCGGAGCGTGTTAGTTGACGTACGTATTTCGGTCCAGGAGACGTAGTGGTGTGCCAAAGGTCTTGTGTTTGAGACTGTTGGGATTCAATACAGACATTTCCTGCACCTTTCCTATCATGCACTTTTGACAGAGTTAAAACTTTGTGAATGTATGAAATACCAGGCCATAACTGTTGGCCTAATTATCGCTGTCACTGTTGTTGTTATCATTGTCATTAACATCTTCACATCATTGTTATCACCATAACAACAAAAAGAACGATGATGATGGTGACCACAACGATGATGATGATGGGAATGGCAACAACATCTACTACCACTGCTGCCGCCACCACCACCACCACCACCACCACCACCACCACTACTACTACTACTACTACTACTACTACTACTACTACTACTACTATATCCCTCATCTTCCTCCTGCCAGTGGGAGCAGCAAAATGTGTCTCATAGCTTTCTCCAACTTTGTAGAAATCCCAGCCTAGAAAATCAGTGGGTTCATGCTAGCGGCATTACCCCAACACTATAATTTTAACTTATTGTTTACTGCGTATTTTGCCCCCCCCCCAAAAAAAAAATTCCACCAATTTAAAACTTTATATACCTTTAAAATTAAGGAGTTAAAAACTGACAGTGAAGTGTGTCTGTTGTAATTGTGCCATGATATGTACTTTGGTTGCAGACAAATGACTAGTTCTTGGAGAGGAGGACTGCTGAAAATACATTGAATAGTCCGTTGTGGGCAGGTGACAGGTGGTTGTCCTCCAGCTTGAGGGTTGAGCTTTGCTTGGGGCTAACAGCCCTGTAAACAGTTCTGTGTTAAGAAACTTATAACAAAAACTCAAGATATTAGCATAAAATAAGTGTGTAAAACCACAGAGTTGGCAAGTTCCATTTTTACAGGGTGTGCATATTACAGTTTTCAGGCATCTTGGTGGACTGACTTCCCATGCTGACATGTACATAAGTTGCATCTGGCAATTCAACCTGTTGAATTTAGAATGTTTTTGGCACCTTGGTGTTTTGTAATTGTATGATGAATGTTACTGAGTCATTGTAGTGAATATTGGTTCTTATAATAACATCCAATGAGATGCACTATTTTTCAAGTTTATTTCGATAAAGAACTCTACATTTTTCAGACAGATCTACTGTCCATCATCAGGAGTCTCAACACTGTATACACAGCAGTAGGTATTTGTCATGCTAGTTATGTGGACTGTCTGCTAGTGAGGTCAGGATGGAACTCCATGAGTCCACATAACTAGCATGACAAATACTGCTGTGTTTACAGTGTTGAGACTCCTGATGATGGACAGTAGATCTGTTTGAAACATGTAGAGTTCTTTATCAAAATAAACTTGAGAAATAGTGCATCTTGTTGGATTTTATTATAAGAACATATCATGATGCACAGTCCTCTGAATGTCAAATTCGTGAATATTGGTGTTTATGTTTTGCCATTGTTGCATGTGGTTGGTTTTTAATGTGTTCCATGTTGCATGTTAAAGTTTTATTGCATTTATAATCTTGGAACTGTCTCCAGAGTGCCCCAGCTTTCCTACCTGTTAGAAGACAATGGAATGTTCAGATTCTGTAAACTGCAGTTGTTTGAACTCTTTAGCTCAGACTTTATTGCATGAACACTTAATAATTTTCTCAATGTATATTTCTGAGCACACATGCAGGAATAGCCAGTGAATGTTGGTATGTGGGTTTGCCCTGGATAGACCTGTCTGGTTAAGTTTGAGATTGTGTTGAACTGCAGGTGATTCCTTGGATTGTGCCATGTGTCAAAAATTTGAAATTATTTTCTCTTATTGAAAGACAGAAGCCTCGTAGAAACTCCATTAGACAAAGAGGGCTTAAATAATAGTCTAGACTTGAGTTATAGACCTATACTAGCTTAAAAATAGTTAACATTTGGCAGGTCTGAAATGTTAGCCAAGTGTCAGCAGAAGAATTTTAAATTGTGGCCAATTCTAAATAGTAGCTGTGTACTAGTACAAATGCTATGAATTATAGTTAGTTGGGTCTCAGAATGTAGCTGGGTAGTAGCACATCAACTGTAAATTGTAGCCAGTTGAAAATAATAGCCATGTACTAGCATTTTATATGAATGGTGGCTGGGTCTGAAATTGTATATGGGTACTAACATTTAAGTTCTGAGTGAAGAGATGCTAGTGACTGTTCTTTGTATGATTTTGATGGTTAACAGAACACAGACATTTGTTTGAACTCTCATGATGTAATTTTGTATTTAGATTATTGAACATTTCTGACTTCATCCACTGTGTTATATTGCTACAGATATTCCTTTAATTAGCAGTGCTTAAGTAGTTGAATAACAGCACATAACCCATTAATGATATTGACAGTTCTGCTGATGATTCTGCAGATACAACATTATAAATGACAGACCAGTTTTTACCCTTGCATGTTTAACTCTTTTTAAATTAAATAAAAGAATTTTTTCATTTTTAAGTAATAAATGTTTCTAAAGCTGAGAATCATGTTATAATTCTGTAAGTGGATTTTAGGCCACTTGTGATGTGGTAGATTGTAGTAAAATTAAAAATTTCTAGGTACTTTTATACGTACTGTACTAAAATGTAGTGTATAAAGTGATATGATTAGGATCAGGATACATAGAATAATTGTGGCACAACAGAGGTTGAAGTACTGACATGGGCTTCTATACAGACAATTGAAATTTAAAAAAATATAGTTTGAAAATTAGAGTAGTTACTGAAGGATAAGGTACTGACAGGAAATAACACTTGATATATTATATACCAGATTTTTTGAGTAAAATGTCACCAGCAGAAACATGTAGCATAATTTTCTATTACTTCCACTGTGGGCTTAACCCTTCTTTTCTCAAATATGAATGTAATGCATAATGACTTGAACTGCTTTGCATATTAATGCCTCCTCACAGTGAATATTTGTCAACTATTTCTTTGGGAATTTAAAATCATTCCCAGGGCAATGTAGTTCTAGAGTAAATCCAAGGAGGTGAGTGAGTCTCTAATTAATTAATCTGCTTGTTAGTTTACCGTATTGGAGGACTGAGAGCGTTAATGAAGCAGTATTGCTGTAGGCATAGATGTGTTTGGGATGTGCTGAATTAAAATTTTGGATGGTCCACCAGCTATCATAACTCAAGGATTTTATGGTTCCTCATATTCCCTCCAGATAAATGCTGGGACAGTGCCTTGATTAGGCCATGGCTTCTTCCTACCAAATCCTTTCAATTTATCATTCACCAATCATCTTACCATTGGTGCTGTACCACCCTGAGGTACTGATAGTATATTAAAATAGTATACATAACAATACAAAATTGATGGAAGGTTGTGCCAAAATTAAATTTTATTCATAATGTTATAACTGGCAATATCTAAAAGTTCGGAAATAAAGGTAAAGTTAAAGTTCACCCTAGTGCAGGCCATGAAGGCCCAGTGGGGGAGTAGACATATAGCTGTACTGTTTAGATGGGGGTGGGTGGTCAACGCCATGCCCCCGGCCACTTTACCTCCAGGAAAGAGACCCGGTACACATAAAGCTCAATAATACAGACAAAAATGAACACACAAATACGTACCATTTGGCACATTGTAACTCCTAGAATCTGGATTCCATGGTGCCTAAAATGCAGGTATTTATCGATGTTAGCAACTGTGTATATGCCTGTCCACAACAGCAATCTGGCGCAGGCTGAGAAAGAATGTGAACAAGAAAAATAATTCAATTGCTGCTTTCTTGTGTAGTTCTAAATTTCTGTTACCGAATAGGCTAGGTGGTGTAGTGGTAGTGCTCAGCACTCACTGGGCACCCAGTTTGAGTCTGAACAGAATTTTGGACTATCCTGTTTGAGGGTTTTTGTGATTTTCCTCAGTCTGTCCCAGTTAATGCTATGACAGTACCATCACATACATCACGACTGCTTGTACTGCTATTTCTTGTCATCTTCCCATTTCATTCAGTGCCATGTAATGTCAGTGGTTGAAACAGTATCATTAAGTACCATTCAATTATTTAGGCTTTCCCATATGGTTAAACACCATGCCATGCAGATACAGACATGAGGAAGTGAAGATAATGCTCCTTGAATTTTTAACTTTCACGCTAGGTGGATAGTTTCTGGGTTGTCATCTGGGAGACTGCAGACTGGGTCTCACCCCACATGGTCCTTGAACCTGCAGCCATTCTTTTTATTAACTGCAGAGTCTGAATGAGTAACCTCAAAATCAGTAGTTTAAATTTATACTGTTCAGGATGTCATTGTCCTCAAAGTTATTCTTATTCGTAGGATCTGAAGTGCTGTCTGCATGAATCTGGACACGTACAAATCATTTTATAATTTGCAGTGCTCCAAGTCATGCATAGATCTAACCCCACACTGTACTGTTTTATGTCCCCAGGAGGAAAGCTTGGACATTATGGGACAGTATAAACCTGAAATATTCTGCTAGAAGGTAAATGCTTTGTGTATTTGTTTTGCTTGCTTTGCGATGTTGCTCGTCACCGTTCCATAATCTTAATTTACGCCTGTGGTTCCCAAACTTTGATTTGTAAATCCTTTCTGGTTAGTCATGGATTTTTTGGGGTATTCTCTACATGAATTGCACAAATTGAATGCATAGTGCAGACCTTATATCTGCCTATCCTCATGTCTTATCTCTAAAACTGCTGAATAGATTTTTATGAAATTTTATGTTTGGAGACTACACATTGAATTTTATACAGTTTGGCCAACCCACATTTCACACAAAGCTCAAACTGAATTTTAATTGTTTTCTTAAAAACTGCTCACTACAAAAAGAATGACACATGATGTATAGTGTGTTCTCCTTTAGATCAAGGGTGTTTATTTGAAACATTTTTTGATGTAGTGATTATTCAATGAGCTACACTTGTTACACACATACATATGTTCTACTAAGATTCCTAACTTTTCTATGTATTTTTTTGGTTATGTAAATATTTAACATATTGATACATAATTGTGATCTGTAGATATGCAAATAGCTGGAAACGTACCCAGAAAATGATGTGTCCTTTTTCAGGTTTGTCTTTTTAGTAATGTTCCAGACTCATTTACAAAAATCAGTTACATAGATACTTCTTGATTTATTTGTTTCAAAAGAAAACATTTTGCATTTGTAGCCTGTTCCAGTTCATAGTATAAGATATGCTGTATATGCATCTTTATTTCAATGGGCATGCAATTTGTGTAATTCTGTATGGAGGTTGAGGTGTGTCTGGATGGGTCAGGTCAAAAGAGAATCTGTTAGCAGTAAAAAACATGTAAAGAATGATTTGTGGGGAAAAATGAGTGTAGTATTTTTGTTGGGGGTTAACCTCTCTGAATCTCTTTGTGGAGGTGTTTGTAGAAGTTTGGGAACCTCCGGTTCATGCATTCATTACTTATTTTACATAAAGGAAGAATATTCTCTTTCTTTAGTATGTAATGTTTGTAATGTTCTGATTGTAAAATTTGCTGTGTTTTTATTGTAACAATCCATTTTAAATTGTTTCATTTTAGATATATCACATTTACAAGTTTTTCAATTTAAAGTACTAATATCTTTGGTTGTTTTTGTGACTGTGTTTTGTTCCAAATGTTGATGGGTTTCAGGTTGCTGCAGGGTCGAGGCGTAGGGAACCATGTGCAAAGTGTGGCCTTCCAGTATTTATAGCAGAACGTCTTTTAGTCAGTGGGCGAACACTCTATCACCGCACATGTTTCCGTTGCGCCCGTTGCCAGCACCAGCTTAGTCTTGCAAACTTCTATGAGACAGAAGGGGGAGAATATTGTTGTGAAACATGTCCAGATGAGGTTCTTGGCTCATCCAAACTGGAAAACAAATATGAAGTTGCTAGTCAAAGTGAAGAGATTAACCTAGATATGATAGGACACGCTGGTCCGCAGGATGAATACAGTGCAGAATTTGAGTTGACATTGGAGAAATTGAAAGTGCCATGTATCAGTGAGGTCAAAGAACAGCCAGAAATTAAACACTCTAAAGCACGTTCTGATTTTATGTTTAGTCAGCTTACCCTACCAAAGTTACAAGTTGGCAAAGAGTTAAGTAGTGTTGGTGGTAATGAGGAAACATTGCCAAAGCCGGAACAGCAAGGTATTGGTAACAATAAAGATAATGTGTGTTCTTTGATCTCACATTACAGTGCACTAGAAGGACAGAATATTGACCATACTAGCTACTCTGCTTTAAACACAAGTTCCTTAAACAATGTACATAAAATACAAGACAAAGTAACTACTAAAGATAGTTTTGTAAATATCGATAATACACCTCCATATGACAGGAAGTGTAATGAAGTAGCAAAACATTTTTCTACAAAGTCAGATATACCTAGTACTGCTGGAGACAATTTATTCTCAGGCAGTAGTGTTCCTTTAAAAGTTAGCTCCCGTAGCCCAAATCGTGTTGGTGGTGGTAATCAGCTCGAAGCCAGAAATAACAGTGTTCATGATAAAGAACAGAACTCTTTCGGAGATACATCATCCTCTATAGTGAAGATCAGGCGGAAATTGTTTGAAAATAGTGGAAATATGGAAGAAAATACTAAAGCTTCAAAGACCAGCTCTAATAACAAATCTGCTATATACCAGAAGGATGAAACAAACTCAGCTCCCTTGGGCTTGCGTAACACTAGTGGTGGGTCTGTTGAGCCTGCAGATGGAAAATTATTGGTTGAAGCAAACAAGGTTGAAGTACAGGAGAATCAAGAAGGGCAAGAGAAGTCAGTTGCTGCACTTGATATATCCAAAGAGGAAAGCAAAGATGAAATGCTTCAGGCTATGGAAATTGTTGGCTTACCTCTGAAGGATGATTCTGAGCGACATATTGGTGATGCTGTGCAAGGTATAGATAGTAAAGACAGAATGACAAACATTACTGTGTCTGGTTTAAGTGGTGTGCAGGAACTTGATAAGAATAACATTCTAAAAGACACAAGTTCTATCAAAGTAGGTGAAATGCTTCAGACTGTGGAAATTGTTGGCTTACCTCTGAAGGATGATTCTGAGCCACATATTGGTGATGCTGTGCAAGGTATAGATAGTAAAGACAGAATGGCAAACATAACTGTGTCTGGTTTAAGTGGTGTGCAGGAACTTGATAA
>Ga0123357_10009929_pt1 | contig 12056 bp, 11 predicted proteins | sample TergutEmb28metaG_FD_89873 | JGI IMG/M metagenome (GOLD analysis project Ga0123357, IMG submission 89873) | Embiratermes neotenicus P4 segment gut microbial communities from Petit-Saut dam, French Guiana - Emb289 P4 | ecosystem: Host-associated > Arthropoda: Insects > Digestive system > Gut ...
ATTATTATTATTATTATTATTATTATTACTCACACTTCTCATCACCTATCTGCTGGGAAACCTTCATCTATCGAAGACTGTCAGTGGGATTAGGCTCAGTCAGGGGAAGGACATTACTCATATTCCCTCAATAATAATAATAATAATAATAATAATTATTATTATTCGTTGTTTCTAGTCACAGGCCTTTTCACCCCGGTCCTCCTGTATTCCTGGTATGGCTTCCAAATTTGTCTTTAAACTTTTTGTTACGATTCCGGTGGCTCCAATTACACATTTCAAGTTCCACATTCGTTTTATCTCTATGCATGAAGTCTTGTATTTTAGCTTCTGTTCTTCCTCTTGCACGATATTTCTGTCCTCTAGCGCTGTCACATCTATCAGTATGCATGTCTTCTCTATTTTGCTCTTAATTTCTACATCTGGCCCATTTTCCGTAACTTCTCTGTCCGTGTGTTGCCCTTGGTTCCATAAACACTGTTACATCTTCATGGTCACATACTGCCTTGTGTATGTGTGTGTGTGTGTGTGTGTGTGTGTGTGTGTGTACCATTTGTCGTGTCGATGCCCAGTGTTTTTTTTATTTTTTTATCATCATCATCATCATCATCATCGCGACTACTAGTAGCAATAATAGTAGGAGCAGCAGCAGCAGCAGCAACAATAATAGTTCCATTCTCCATTAACCTACCCGCTGACTTAACAGCCTAAAGGCTAATTATTATAAAATTATGATCATAATGTTCACAGCACAGGTAACAAGCAGTTGGGATAGTACAGTCGATGGTGAGGATAAACTACGGTATGAGACGCCAAGGAATCGTAGCTCGATTCGCCAGAGAGGCAAAACGTCCATGGCCGGCCCTCAGGTCCACACGGCCTCCCATTATGAATACTGGAAGATTGCTTCTCGGGGGTGAAGCGACCGTGGCGCTAAGCTACCATTCACCTCCACTTAATGCCGAAGTTAATAAACAGATTCATACCGTACCTCCACGCCATCTGCCTTGAAGGCACACCTAGCAACAAGTTTAACGTCACCGTCCAGAATTGAACGAAATGAACACCGATTCGACAAGCGTTCGAACCCTACACAAACGAAACACACACTCCGGTTCAGGAAGCCAACCCATCCGATACAATGTACGAGCAGGTCATGGTTGGATTGTGGATTTGCATTAGTACAGGTCTGCAGAACTCAAAAACAGGCTGCGCGTCAAACCCGAAATCCAACCTGACCTCTTAGGCCGCAACACATGTCACACTGCCTGGTCGTTCTTCGTTAGTTAGTTAAGCAATGCACAGTACGCAGTCGTAAATCTACTTAATTCGCGGCATTGTATTGACATTTTGCGCATAAAAATGACAAGCTGGCATCACTAAAAAGTTATTTAATAAAGGAAGTTTTACAGAACACTTTTTAAAAATTCCTTCTTTATTAGTTGAACTCTTCTACGTACTCGGAGTAGGCGTAGAGGGATTCGGTAAGACTCCTTTGGAGCAGCAATCAGCCCGACGCATGGACCTCTACCAGACAGCACACAGCACTCATAACAGACAGATATCCATGAACGATGCGGAATTCGAACCCAAAATCCCAACAATCGAGCAGCAGTAGACCGGGCGGCCACCGTATTTTTTTTTTTTTTAAATTTTAGACCTAATATTTAAAAGTATTTAAAAATACTAAACCTCAACATTTTCAAAAGTCACTTGAAAAATGATGAATGACTTGTGGGTTTCCGTCCCTCCCTCCCTCCCCCCCCCTCCGGCCAAGGGAGGGGGCACCGAGTAGGGCTCAAAAACTACCTTCGGGCAGACAACTGCACATACGACAGTGCGCTATGGGCAGACAAATTGATAAATTCGAAAACATGAGTAGGCAACATCCCAACGCTCTGCGGGTCGTGTGTTTTGACAGAAGCGCGTTACGACAATCTATGTATGTCCTTACGTGTTCTCTACAATAGGTATGCTTCATGAGATACGGCTGGCACCGCCACGTTTTGCTGCGTCTCGTAATGACCGACGACCGCGACCTTCTTGTATAAGAAACTGTTTTAACATTGGCCACGTTATGGTATATACAAACAGGCGACAGTTACTTGTCCTTCTTCCGCACTCACAATACTCAAATCCCTTCCGTAAATATTTCCCGTGTAACAAGTAAGAAGCCACAACACGAATCCAAACAAACCGAAGCGCCTACGCATCGGACTACCTTAAGTAAACACTTTCATACATAAAATGCTGACATCCTCTGGACGGGCGACGCAGCTTTCTCTTTGCAATTCAGTGGTGCTAATTCTTCCCACTGTAACTTAAGGTACACAGTTATTTTGTTAAGTAAATATGGATCTAAAAATTAGAAGTGTCCGGCTTGTATCCTGCAAGAACACTTCAGGTTCAGTCTATCTGCAAGACACTAATAACCCGTGAGAAAATACACGTACACATACGTTTCATTCAGATCCAAATGTACACTGAAACTCAAATTTCCTTTTACCCTTCTCCACCTCCTCCTCTAACGCAACAGCCCAACTGGGGCCTAGACCGCCTCACTGTTAAGGTCTCTAGATCTATCTATCTACCTCTCTCTCGCGCGCGCGCACACACACGCGCGCGCGCACACACACACACGCGCGCACACACACACACACACACACACACACACACACCCCCGATAGAACTACTCTGAACTAGTGCTCAGCTCGTCTCAGAGGCCCCTACCTACACAACACACAGCAAACACAGGAGACGAACATCCATATCTTCAGCGGGATTCGAACCCGCGATTCCAGTAATCAAGCGGCTCGAGACCTACGCCTTAGACTTACGACCACCGGGATCGGCAGGCAGGTTTATCAATCCCCTTTTCTGTACACAGGATAACTTTTGAAATTCATCTCGTACAAAGCATTCCCTCAACATAAAACGCCTAGTTAAGAATTAGTTGAGTTGTAACTTCACTCACCCATCCTGCTTTATGTGCACAAGAACAGCTTTATTCTACCTGTATCTTTACAACGCCGACAGCCTACGGTACCATCTCTGACAATTCGTATTGGAATCCTATCACACATCACCATGTTTCATGTCATTAACTATTATGGTATTTTATTATCCAACTTTTATCCAGACCAGACTTATTTACTGTGGAAAGAGGAAGAGTATTACGAAAATAACATATATTTGAGATAGTCTGAAAATAACAATCCCACATACGTGATTCAAAGTGTATTGCGACTCACATATTTGGAACCTCTTGTTTAGCAAGAAGAGTAAAGACCGTTAATTTTACCTTAACTACAGTGTGCAAGCAGAAAAGGAACACGACCTTCTGGTGCATCAAACTTCAATCGTGTGTTTTTGTGAACTCGTGATATAATCTGCCAATCTTCGGAGACTGAGCGTGTGAACGTGGGATTACGCGAGCGTCGAACGAAACAAAACGAAAGACGCGAGGCCTCAGCAGCGCACACAGGGCCTCCGCAGACCCCGCGGGGCGGTAAGCCCCCAAACGTATAGAACCCTAAAATTTGTTGTGCCCCCCCCCCCAACTGGATTCCATTGTTCTGACAGCAGGCAGTATTCTGCATACTTATTACGAGTTCTGGGGGTATCTTCAGTAGTAATCATACGGAGTGGGGCTTCCGATTATCCGGTCGTTTCGGGGCGCCAACCGATTTACCTAGCAAGACCTTACAGACATCACAGGTGTGTTGCTTCGGAATACGGTTTCCGCATGAAGGAAACGCCTTAAGATGAACACGGTCCAACTAATTAGAATGTCAATTACGTAAATACTAATTCACGTGAATTGACGCAGTGTAGTGTCACAGATATTCACCGACATTTTGACGTAATGTGATACCTCCATCTTCTGGGTAGAAGATGCAAGTAGCACGTTCCTCTGACACGGCCAGAAATTTGTGTCAGACTACAGGGCATTTTGCATTCCAGACGACAGTATTCTTCAGCCACCGGCGTATGACCTTTAACAACCTCACACTTTATTTTGCTGTAAACAAATTCCAAAGCTTCAAAACGTTACCATTTATTACGTTTCTACCAGGCCATATGCTGAAAAAGGAACAGGATGGCCTTCAACACTATCACTTTGTAACTATAAATGAAACTTGTTCACTTAGCCTTCGCTGTCAAAGGCGAATCTGGTCTTAACCGCTGCCACACTGCGATTCCAGGCCACCCCCTACCTATGGCACGAACATACTGCCCACAATCATCAGTTTCACACCTGTGAAGGACCTTTCCGCTTGGTCAACACCTCGTACAAGAAGTTACATCCAATCTGTTATTTCAAAGGTCTTTCCGAACATGAACGAAGCACATCACACAACGATAAGGTTCGTAATTTACAGTCCTTACCAAGTATAACTGGGGTGATCAAATCACGGACGAGAAGGTTGGGGGGAATCTGGCACTATCGGCTAAGAACATAAATGCACAGCAGATTTTTCATGGAAATCCTTAAGGACTACCCTGACGACCTAATATGCGAACATAATATTAAAACGGATATTAAGGAAAGAACGGGATGTGTGGGGGGAGGATGTATGGACTAGATTCATTTGGCTAAGGAAATGGACAAGTGGTGGGTTTTTGTGAAAACGGTAATGAAACTTCAGACTCCACAAAATGCGGGAAATTTGTTGACTAGTTGGGGTACCGTAAGCTTCTCAAGATGAAGTCTGCTCCAAAGGGTTAGGAATTAGGAACAAACACAAGAACTTCAAGATAAACGGAAAACAAAGAACATTTCTTAGGGTCTTAGAGATGAAGTTCAGGATTACAGAAATGTATCCCCTTAACAATACTGGAACTCGATGTACGGAGAACACAGCCCTGTCTTCAGTTCTTCACCCACGCATTTTAAATCTCAAGTTGACCTACGCGACTGGTGTAAGTGGACGGACTGCCTCAGCTGTGCTCTGAATTATGGCAGGTTCACGGAGTAAACATTTACACCACAAACATTTTTAGGTGCTTCAAAAGACACTCCGGATTAAAGTGAAACATCTAAAAGCAATATTCGGTAAGCCTCCTCATCCGCTGCTAACCACTTCATGTGGTCTAGCACCACTCTAGTCTTCTCTCGAGGGGCGACATGAGAACTTGGAGGGCATGTACTGTACATTCACTTCTCAGAAGTCTGTCACAATGGCGGACGTGATGATAAAACTCTCCTCAAGCAGAATATTCAAACCAACACCCCAAGTTACAAAACAGACACCACGGCAATTTGTTTGGGTTAAATGATGTTCGAATAAGGCTGATAATCCATAATGTCTCAGCAATGCCTATTCAAGAAATACGTTTGACGAGGGCTGGGTAGTTCTGACAATCTTAGCGTCCTCACTGACGCGTAGGTATAATTATTACGCCGAATTATAACTAATTTTGAAGAATCTTGGCGTCTGAATTTCGGCTTAGATGCGGAGATACGAAGCCGAATACTGACGAATCTTAGTATCCGAAAATATACACATTTGGCCAACAGACTGCGAAGTTCCCAAGTGGATGTATGAGTAATGGTTCAGTCGCACGCATTCTCGCTAATACAAGGCGGTGAGGTGTAATGCTGTGTGCTTCGGTAAACAGGTACAGCAGCGAAGGTTCGGAGGAACAGGCTGCCTCCATCTACGCGGCAGAAGCTGAAGGAGGCAGAAGAGTTCGCAGAACGCTGGCAGCCAAATTATTGGCCGGACTATACGGAGTGAAAACCCACAATGTTGTAATATCTGGGTAGGAAGAGTTTTGTACCTGTTCAATCAACTGACGAGTAGCAGTCATGGCGCTATCTTTCCTTCTGCAGTAAGTTTGCAGAAAATGTAATTTCTCTTCTCGGAACATTGTTAATCCACACCTCTGAAACCTGTCTTCTTTTTAACGACTTTTTTGCGGTCTTCTACTCTGAAGGACTTTCATACAACGAAAAGCAGTTAATTCGTGGATGAAGACCAAAGCGGTACTAAATGAGACATGCGGCAGCCACGTCTTGAATAGCCGAGAATATCCATATCAATCATTAGCTTATTTCACTGTGCAGGCAGACACGCTGAAAATAATGGTGTAAATTTTTGCGGCTGTCGAAATCATAGCAGCATATTTAAATGTAAGGACCTTACATTTCTTTACATGTGGACAGAATATTTCTAGCAACAATTCGCCCAGGCCGTTCGACGTGCGACTTTTTGGTGAACACAGTGGCACTGGGACGACTCGAATGCAGGTAGCTACTTGTTTCCTCCTGTCAGAATAATTCTACCAGCTTTGCAAACTCATATTTCAATAACTTCACATGAACACTATATAAACGTAACTGACAGCGACAACGACTACGTCTTTACCTCTGTACGTCTCACCTCAGTGGAATAGTGTTCAGGATGACCACTGACAACTTCTACGCTGAAAAGGCTGACCACGACATTTTCCTTCCACATTTTTCCAAATCATCGCCTTCAGTTACCCCTCTATTCTGTGCTATACAGTACGTCCCGGAAGTCACTTCACACTAGACGTTTCGCAAGAGAAAGGCCGTGTCCAGTGACTCCTGTGCCACTCTGTGAAGTCTACGATACAAAAAACGGCATACAATAAACCACATGATGATGAATGTATGTGCAAGCAGAACATTTACCTTTCAGCTGTCTCTAAGATAAGGGATCGCATCTTACACCATTACTCGCGTTCTGCTCCCTGAGTTCCAAGTTCGATAAATTCGCCACACTTTAAAATGCACGCGTAATATAATATGAGGGGCAGAATGTATAAATTTTATACCGTACATATTTTCTTGGCGTCCAAAGGGACTCCAGGCCCAATTACTGAAACGCCGTGTGCAACATTTAAGGGAATGTGGTGCGTAACATAATCGTGTGCAACTACACTAGACACACAAGTACTATTTATTATAAACGTCTGCTCCAGGCACAGGATAACGAACAGCGAGGCACGTCCGGGAAGTATCCAGCCATTCTGAATATCTCGCGAACCGGCAGCGTGGCCTTGATGTAACTTGGCAGCCAGTCAGAGGTGTCCTTTACTGTGCATTCGTCAACAGTCACACTCCCGTGGGGCCAGTTAGTCGTCAGTGAGACGCCGTCGACTAAGCTTGTGTACTGTGTGACCGCCGCATTCACAAATCTCCTCCCATTGAAGGGCGATTTTTTGCTTTGGGAAAGGCCAGAAGTCACAGAGAGACAAATCTGGGCTGTAGGAGGAATGACAGACTGGATGATGTGATGATCTACCAAAAAAGCCTGCACGAGAGCTGAAAAACAGTCAGGCGCATTGTCGTGATGCAGATGCTCTACTCGCTCGGTCATTGTGAATGCGACAGTCACTGTACACAAGCTCAGTGAACGGCGTCTCACTGCCGACTGCCTAGCCCCACGGGAGAGTGACTGTACACGGATGCACAGTACGGTCTCCTCTGACTGGTTGCCAAGTTACAACAAGGCCAAGCGACCAGTTCTCGAGATACACAAAATGGCTGGATACCTTCCGGACAGCCCTCGTATGAATCTCGTACAACACGGTGCCCTTACTTCCGCTTATCCTGCTACAATCGCCAAAGTTGATAAGAAAGGAAACACGCAACGTAAGAATACGTAACGTGGATACTTTGCACATCAGAACAAATATTTTAGTTCCTGGAAGAAGCGAGATTTGATGTTTTCGCGCTGGCGTATATAAAGGCTGTAGTTTTCTTGAGGCTGTGACACTGCGCAGGCTACACTGGTAACTAAATACCAAATTATTGTCACATCCCAGCAAACAGTACTCTTCCATTTCGAATAAAAGAACGGAGAAATAAATAAACAGACGCCATCAATTAACACGCTGCACTTTTCATGACCTCAGAAGGTGTGTTGCTTCCGCTTCAACCATTAGTCGGCCAAACTGATTAACATATATTGTGGTCAGCAGGTAAGTGACGTAGTGTACAATAAACAAACCACCGTAAACAAGATTAGGCTTGTCAGACACAGCTAGAAGTCTCTAAAAAGGGCATCTAGCTCCTGACTTCATGCGGCTAAGAAATTCGATGCCACGTCGAAGGAAGTCTGCAACGCATCAGATACCAGTTTGGAAGAATTTGAAAAGTCTATTTAACTCTTGTTTTGCAGACCGTACAAGGATAGCCATTATGCAACAAACTGATATCACAGCGTTTTATTCACATATTTCTGGTAATCTTGTCGCTCTTTTGCGCGTTACATGTGTATCGAAGTACAAGGGAGAAGCATTAAAGCCAACAGTACCTACTTGATGGCTAAATGCAGCATCTTTGTTCCATCCATGTGGTGTTTGGTTCGCTTGTCGTAATAACAGGTTCCTACAAACTGTCCTCCTCCTCCTCCACCACCGCCGCCGCCGCCGCCGCCGCCGCCTCCACCGCCGCCGCCGCCGCCACAACCACCACCACCATCAGCAGCACTACAGCACACAATCAGCCTCGGCTTCTTTCACGACCGTCTATCCCATCCGACCATCTTTAAAAACCCATCTTCCTCAAAGAGTAACCATACCATCCATCCATCGACGTTTAGGTCTCCGCAAGCTAGCGCTTCTTTCGAGGTTGGAATTCACGATTCTTCTGTGTATTTTATTACTGCCCATTCCTTGTACGTGCCCTGCCCATCGCAACCTTACTGCTTCGGTCGTTACAATATGTCCGCTGACAGGTAAAGCTGGTACTGTTCCTGATTCTTCCTTATTCTTCATTTCCCTTCTTCTTGCAATGGACCACATTTTTCACATCATATTTTTCTGCATAAGTACACAGTGTGGTCCGATTGCGTACATGACCACGTTTCGTTTCCATACAACAGAACGGATCTTACAAAGGTTTTATATGTCCTGGGCTTCGTCTCACGACTAATCAGTCGTGATCTTAAGCGTGCCGTTCATCCAGACCACTATTTGCGTTCAGTACGTACTGCACATCATCCAGCGTTCCTTCGCAGAATATCTTTGGGGGTTCCGCAAATAACTGTTGCACAAATACAGGAAAAAACTGAAAAACTGAGAAAACTTCCAAACACCCCTCGCAAAATCACGGTATTTTTTTTACGTCGGCAACTGGCAATGCTGTAGTAATCTCCGTGCGGTACCAACTGCCTCTTTGGCTTGATATTCTGTATATAATAGCTCTTTAACAGATGGGTTTTCCTGGTAGTAATTTACCAGCAACTGAACTGCACTCTCCGCTAACAAATTCTTCTGGCCCGTGAACGTTTTTAACGGCAGGCGTTCCTCGGAATCGCCATCGCGTAGTCTTACGACACGTCTACAGCCCATTTCAAAACGCGTTCTCCAGACAGTGCGATGTAGTGCTTCCTCTTTAAATTTCCAGTACCTTTTAGTTTCCTTTGGGCAGGGGTCTCACACCCGCCGCCACATTTGTGAACAGCGCATACACTTAAAAAAAAACTACATCGGTTACGTATACCACTTACTGCAATTTTCCCACATGCGGTCCGCGAATCCGCCCACAGTAACGGGTGTGGACCTCTGTTATAAACACTTTAAGAGACCCATGCCTTAGGGTCATCCCGCAGCTGCTTACTTCTTCCTCGTCTTCCTCTGGATATGTAAAATTAAGACAGGGCTTCCTCCAACGAAAAAGGCTGGGAAACTGTGGTGTGTATCTGAAGCCGAAAGTGTGTAAATACAAGACACGAGGGACGAAACAGCTATGGAGCGCTTGTATAACCATAAATAACAAAATTTGTACGACAGATTCTCTGTCCTAAAGATAGAGGCAGGGGTTCGTATGAAACGCTGCCACACTACACGGCGTCGCGTTTCAGAAGACCGTTCACTGATAACCATTACTCATTACACAGCCTGATTACGCTCTAAAAACGCGTGCCGGTACCACAATTTGTATATAATTTCAGGCTGTTATACACTGCCAGCATTTCGTCATTGGATAAACCGCAATAATGAACAATTAATTTTGAAAACGTAGGGTACAGTGACATGCATTACAAAAAAAAATATACTGTTCTGAATAATCCCTGGCTCTCCCCGCTCGTCCTTTCGGAGGCACAGCAGAGCCAAAAATTCGCCCTTTATTTTAAAAATCACATAGAATATATTAAGTGGATAAAATGCAGAGTTTTAGTGTTACACCGGCACTACACCTACTGAACACTAGGCTATATCAAGTTAAGAAATTTATATAGAATCACACCTAAGGCCTGGTCTTACGCCCGTTTGTTTTATGCCTCTTCGCTTTAACGCCCCTTGCCAGTTGACACACAACTCTTCAATCAGCGCTCTGTCCTTACCGGTTTACACCTCGGGCTGACTGCGTTCAACTACGCTAAATTTTATTTCTAATGGTAATACCGTTTCTGATTTGTGCCTTCTTTATTTACGCCCACGTTTTCAAGAACGCAATTAGGTCGTAATACGAGGGCCGAGTGTAACAGTTCACAGCAGCTCTTCGTCCAACTGTGCGACTCCGAAACTATAATTCAAATAATAATGCTGTCATCCATCAGGCTGCAGGCCGTACCACAAATCAGTCTGTGAAGTTTTTGTGAACGAAAATCTCAGTTCTCACAATGTTAGAACGCCACAAAGAAATTGTTTGTTGTCGTCGTCATCAGAAATGTTCCGCCAATAAGCTCGTTTGTTCTTGCATACAGGAAATAATGCATTTTTATCGGTACATTGTTGTTGTTGTTGTTGTTGTTGTCGTCGTCGTCGTCGTCAAATCCATTAAATGTGGTGTACTGCCTACTTTTAACAATCAGCAACTCTGCATTTTACACACACAACAGATTACACATTTTTACAACCTTCACAAGAACAATTATTTCCTAACCAGCATCTGTCTGTTAGTCCCTATAATGAAAACATACTGTTCTCTATGAGGTAAGAACTGAAGTTTCATGTGTAATTTGGATAAACGCCAGTCTTCAAAAAGAGTGTGTATATTTTGTACTCTCTTAAGTTTCCTTCTTATCATATTCTTGTTTGTTTCTCTGCTGTGTAAGTCACAGACTTCTAACGGGGTAGGCTCTGAATCTGTCCAAGGCAAGTCCATGTGCGATCTGTTGGGGTGGGCAAAGTGGCACCGTGACAGCTTTTCTTCTTAAGTGCTTCAGGTTTCCCAAGTCAGTATCGTTTCACCACTGCTCCACACTCATGCTGTATTCATCGGCACTATATACGAGCAATTTACGTTCCACTGTATGCTGTTCTTTTGTGCACTCGACCTGAGCAGCAACTGGTCATTATGGTGTCAATACAGGACACAAACGCAGACTAAAACCGCAATGACATTATATTTGATTTCAAACTTTCGCCGTGTTCTGAATGTTCTATGCTTTCTTCTGGATAATTCCTCGGCGTCTGGATTTTATATGTCGACGTTTCGGAACACTCTGTCCCATCTTCATAGGCAGGTAGTATGAAGTATTCTTCATACCTACCTGCCTATGAATATGGGACAGTGTGTTCCGAAACGTCCGCAATGACATCAGTTTATAAATTCTGCTACAAATCGAGTGCATATACTGTCCGTAAGGTCTATTATTATTATTATTATTATTATTATTATTATTATTATTATTACATTAATGCTCTCTTATATGTATCACATCACCTATCTTCTCTTTCGATTTTGTTTGTTATTTCTCTATTATTCTTGCGTCCTTGCGCTGTCTCCGCAATTGGCCTTATCGCTGTGGTGCTTGAGAATTAATTATAAAGGACTATTATTACATTCAACTATTGGAGCAATACTGTTTAAACATTTAATTTAGGTACCAAATCGGTTACAAATCTTTTTCTTGTTGATGTTTTGTTCATGTGTGTTTAGTTATGCAGTTTGTAATAATAATAATAATAATAATAATTATTATTATTATTATTATTACAAACTGCATAACTAAACACACACTACCCGGTGGCAGTGGTTATTTTACATGTAAACAAACATGAAATTGGTTACTACTAAATTTAAGTCGGGAGGGCTACATGAGAAGCATGTAGTGGCAACTTGGAATCTCGGG